>Ga0209606_1000092_pt1 | contig 150432 bp, 109 predicted proteins | sample AD_UKC057_MetaG_FD_184412 | JGI IMG/M metagenome (GOLD analysis project Ga0209606, IMG submission 184412) | Active sludge microbial communities of municipal wastewater-treating anaerobic digesters from USA - AD_UKC057_MetaG (SPAdes) (version 2) | ecosystem: Engineered > Bioreactor > Anaerobic...
CAGCCCGAAAATGTCTTCGAGACTCTGGCTCATCCAGAGCATTTCCCGGCAGCCTGCACGGCGTTGGGCATCCCCTATCTCGAAAATACCACCGACCCACAGAGGGACGCAGAGTCTTCTCTGAAGGACGACTCACTCACACCGGCTTAGAAATTCAGGACACTTGACTCGGATTATCTTTTGACAGAACGATTGTCGTTCACTCGGATTATCTTTTGATTTGACACGTCCATCCGCTGCCCAAAACGAGAACAGGGAGGCCTTGCCCACAATTCCCCCACTGAAAACGACAGCGCCATCCTCAATCTACCGCGAAGAAAATCGAGCGCAAAATCACATAGACGAAGTACAACACCATCAGATAGATGCCCCCTTTTTTCCCAATGCGGCCCTTGTTGAGCCACAAGTAGATCCAGAGAATCGTGCCGGTGAGGGCTTCCCAGGGGAGATCCCAAAGCACCAGAGGACGGGGGACCCAATACGTGGAGATGAGCGCCCCGCCGCCAATGGCGACGAGCGGATTGGTGATGTTGCTGCCCACGAGCGTGCCCAACGGGATGCCGGCATCCCCGTTGCGGATGCCAGAGACTGCGGTAATCAGCTCCGGCAAAGCCGAGGCCACACCCAACGTCAACACGCCGATCAACGAGCCGCCGATGCCGGTACGCCCCACGATGACTTCGGTAACACTCAATGTCAACATCGCGCTGGCAACGGTAACAGTCAAGGCCACCACCGAAATCAACGCATAAAGCCAGGCCTCTTTGCCCGATTGCGGCGTACCTTCTGGCACCTCACCCTCTGCCGTAAAACCATGATCCTCTGGCTTGTAATACTTGCGCTCATCGCGGTAGAGATAATACAGGTAAGCAATGAAACTGCCAAAGAGAATGAAACCGTCGAGACGCGAATAAATCCCGTCCCAGCCCAATACCAGGCACATCAGCGTCGTCACGACCATCGGGATCATGGTCTTGGCGAGGAAATAGCGGCGAAAGTGCAACGTGCCCGCTATGAACACCACAATCGCCATGATCAAGGTCTGCTGCACCACATCGGAGCCGATGTTCGCTCCCAAAACCAAAGAGGAGCCAATTTTGAAATCCACCGCGCCGGTGAGGATGCCCACGGACGCCGTGAAATGCGAGGTGATTTCAGGAATACTTGTGGCCAGAGAGACCACGGTCACCCCCATGAAAGTAGTCGAGAGGCGAAAATACCCCGCCAGCCCCATGAGCCTGGTCACCGCTACGTTCGCGCTGTAAACCAGCAACGCGATAGCCGCCAGCCCTACCAGCGAGAGCAACCAGATACTGCTATTCGGATTGATGAATTGTTCCAACATAATAACCTCCTTCGCAAATAGAGATCAGCGGTCAGCAGTCAGCGAATCAGCGAAAAAATCACTTACGTGGCAAAGGTACCGCCACTGACTAAAAAACGCAAGATTTTATGGTGATCGCCGAAGATTTAGAATCAATTTTTGCCCCCTATCCCCTTCCCCTTCCCCCCGCGCAGCGCGGGGGGAAGGGGAACTTTTTTTTGTGGGTTTTTGCAGGCGGGCTACGCCCGCCTGCAAAAACCCAATTTTTTTCTCCCCCTCCCCGACGGCGCATACGCCGTCGGGGAGGGGGCAGGGGGTGGGGCAAAAGCTACAGCTCACAAAGGTTCATCCATCGCAGCTACCTGGCGCCAGGCTGAACAGTAACCGCACATTTTCATGCTTGCATGATGTGCGCGAGCACCTGGCATCCCCTCTTGATTGCCTTTGCCTGTAAGAAGAGCTAGATGTCTGCAGACAAAAAAACGGGGCTGCGACCTCATCGCAGCCCCGACACCAGCATCAATAACAAATCAGCTTCAGATCGGCAAATGATGAAGTTCGCGCATCCGATCGAAGCCCGTACCCTCAGGGTCGTCTTTAACAGAATAATCGGGATCAAATAACCAGCGCAGTTTCATGAAATAGCACCTCAAACTGGATTATAACGCCGAACACATGTCTGTCAATCAGCGCACGCTGCCGTTTCATTGACAAGGACACGGGATCAGGTATAAAGGAGACACCCTGTGCTGGCGCACACCGGGCAAGCCCGAAAATAACGTGGGCACATGGACACGTGCGAACGTGAGCACCTGGATACGGGTTCTATTTTCTGAGAAGGTCATCGGATTTGAAATCTGCGGTCGCGACGATTGCCCGTTTCCGCTGGAAGTTGGGCCTCGCCCTCATCACATTGGGAGGCGCGGCGCTGCGCCTCATCGGCCTCAAGCGGTTCCCGCCGGGGCTCCACTTCGACGAGGCCGTCTACGGCCTGATGGCGCTGGAAATCTACCATGGCCAACTGCCCGTCTTCTTCTCCGCCTACACGGGCCGCGAGCCGCTCTACATGTACCTCATGGCGGGCGTCTTTCGCCTCGCCGGGATCGGGATCGTCGGCATTCGGCTGACTTCCGCCCTCATCGGCGCCGTGACGATTCCCCTGGTGTATCTGCTGCTGCGCGAACTCTATGGCAACCGCCGCCTGGCGCTTATCGCCGCGAGCGTGACCGCCCTCTCGTACTGGCATCTGACGGTGAGCCGCAACGGCTACCCCAACATCCTCATCCCCCCACTGGAATGCCTGGCGCTGCTCTGCCTCTGGCGCGGCTACCGCGACGGACACAAGGGCTGGCTCGCCCTCGGCGGCGCGTTTGTGGGATTAGTGTTGTACACCTACCTGGCTGCGCGCCTGTTCCCGGTGACCGTGCTGCTCTTCTTCCTCTACTGCCTGCTGGTGGATCGGCAGCGCTTTCTCACACGCTTCAGCGGACTCGTGCTGGCCGCGCTCATCGCCGCGCTCGTCTTTGCCCCCCTGGGACTGCACTTCATCCACCATCCCCACGACTTCTGGGAGCGCGCCGATCAGGTGCTCGCCTTGCGTCAGGCGGGCGGTGCCACGGCATTCCACGTCTATGGCGACAACCTCCTCAAGACCGTGGGAGGATTCTTCCTCAAAGGCGATCCGCGCTGGCATTACAATCTGCCCGGCAAGCCCATCTTCGACCCGCTCATGGCAGCGGCTTTCGGGATCGGCATCATCGTAGCGCTGAAGCAGTGGCGGAAGCCCGAATATGCCCTGCTCCTGATCTGGACCGCCGGAATGTGCCTGCCCGCCATCCTCACGGTAGACCTGATGCCCCAGGGACAACGCAGCTTCGGCATCACCCCCGCCATCTTCGGCCTGGCGGCGTTGGGATTGGAAACGCTGCTCGCCGCCGCGCAACGCCGCCTCAGCCCCCCGCTCCGGTGCGTCGCGCCCCTCGCGCTGGTCGTCCTCCTCGCCTTCGAGGGCGGCAGCACGGTGCGGACGTATTTCGGCGAATGGGTCCGGCGCCCGGAGACCTACGAGATTTTCAACACGGAATACGTGCAACTCGCCCAGGAAGCCGCCGCGCGCCTGGACGCCGGCGAGACGGTCGTCATTCAGGCGTTGCACTACAAACATCCCACAGTCATCTTCGTCGCGCCGCGCACCGTGGACGCCGTGTGGCTCTACGGCGGACGGAGCCTGGTCATCCCGCAGCGCGACAACCGCACGGTGACCTATCTCCGCGCGGCGGATAATCCCCTGGCGGATCCCATCGCCGCGCTGACGGCGGAGCTCACCGAACCGCTGGCGCCGCTCCCCGACCCCTTCGGCGGCACCGCCGTGACCCTGGCGCGCCTCAAGCCCGGCGCCCTGGAAGCGGAACGCGACCTGCCGGCGCAGGCCGCCTTCGCCGATGAGATCGAGATCCTCGACTGGCACCTTCCCCCGACAACGCCCCGCGACGCTTCCGTGGACGTGTTCCTGCACTGGCGCGCGCTGCGCTCAGTCGCCGAAGGGCGCGTCCTCAAAGTGCACCTGGTGGATGCCAACGGCGTCCTCTGGAGCCAGGGCGACGCCGCCACCTACCTTTCCGAACAATGGCACGCCGGCGACACCGTCTACGAGCTGGTCGAACTGCCCCTGCCCGACGGCATCCCCGCAGGACGCTACGAAGTCCAGCTGGTTTTCGCGCGGGAAGGCGGGGGACAGCTCCCCGTGCTCCGCGAGGGGCGGCCCAGCGGCAGCGCGCTCGTCCTGGGGCCGCTCACCCTGGAAGTTGAAGGGCGCACGCTCAAGCCGCTTCAAGCGGGCGTGGACTTCGGCCCCCTGCGCGCGATCGCCTTCGAGGAGACGCTGCGCACCGCGACGCCGGGCAGCAGCATCGAATTCGAGGTCACCTGGCAGGCCACACAGGCCCCCGGGCGCGACATCACCGTCACCCTCACCCTGCGCGACGCGACGGGTGAGGCCCTCGTCACGCAGGAAACGCCGCTCGGCGCGAGCTATCCCACGTCGCTGTGGCAGGCGGGTGAGACGGTGCGGGTGATCTATCTGCTGCCGCTGCCGGCGCTCGCGCCGGGGCTGTATCAGCTCGGTCTCGAGGGGGTGGGAAACGGCGGCAGGCTCGCCGTGGGACAGGTTCAGGTCGCCGGGCAGGCGCGGCTCTACACAGCGCCGCCGCTGAGCCATCCGCTGGAGGCGCAATTGGGGGAGGCCATCACGTTCCTCGGCTACGACCTCGCACCCGAGAGCCTGCGCCCCGGCGAGACGCTCTCCCTGCGCCTGGTCTGGCGCGTCGAGAGCCGGCCGGGCAGCGATGCCAAAGTCTTCGTCCATCTCGTGGGGGCGGATGGGCTGATCTACGGGCAGGACGACAGCGTCCCGGCGCAATGGCAGCGCCCCACCCTCGGCTGGGAAACGGGGGAAATCATCCTGGATGAGCACGCCGTCACCGTCAGCCCGCAAGCGCCGGCGGGAGACTACACGCTCTACATCGGTATGTACGAGACCGCGAGCTTCGCGCGGCTGCCCCTCACCGTCGCGGGGCAGCGTCAGCCCGACGACCGCCTGCAGCTCGCCGTCATCCGCATCGCCCCCTGAGACCAACCCGGAATCTCAGCGGCGCCGCAACAGCACGATGCCTGCCAGCAATCCCAGCACGCCGCCGCCCAGCCACAAGACCCAGGTCGGGAACGCGCGCTGCCCCGGATTGAGCGCCCCTGGCGTCAGCTGATTGACCGCATCCAGGCAAAAGGCGTCGCCCGATTCGCACGCGGAGGGATCCACAACCCAATCGCGGCTGCCGTCGTCGTTGGCGGTGAGCGCGGTGAAGAAAGCGCCGTCATCCCCTCCCAGCCAGCGGAAGGGCGAGGTGAAGCGCACGCCATCCTGCAACACGCCGAAGGAATACGGGGTCACCGCCGCGCCTTCGGCCACAAAATCCACGCCGATGTCGTCGCCGAAATCCGCCGACGGGCCCGGCGCCAGCAGCGCCAGCGCCTCATTTTGCGTCCCCATGCCGAAGCCAGGGTCAGTCGTCACGTCCAGAGTGCCGTTGCCCACGTAGAACAGCAGCCGTCCATCTGCCGGATCGAGGTCATCCGCCGGGAAATGAGCGTCGTTGGAGGCATTCTCGGTCGCCACGATGAGGATGACCGTGCCGCGCGGGATGGCCGCCAGCGCCGTCAGCTGCGGGAAGATGAGGGAGCCTTCTTCCGTGCCGGTCCTGGTGTCGTTATCGGTCAGACGCCAACCGCGCAAATCCACGGCCGCCGGGCGGCGCACGAGGAGCTCCACCCAATCCCCGGTGATGGGGCGACCGTCGAGGCTGGCGTAGGACGTGCCGTTGTCGTTGATCCAGAGCTCATGGATGAGGACGTCATTGGGGCGCAAGGCCGGATCGTCAGCGGCAAGCGCCCGGAAACGCGCGGTGAGCGTCAACGGCGCGGTCACCGTCCATGACCACACCGGCGCGCTCGAAGGCGCAGCAATCCCTTCCCAGCCCTCAAAAGCGTAGCCCTCGAACGGCGCCGCCGTGAACGCGACCTCGCTGCCCGCGAAGAAGCGGCCCTCCGCCAGCGGTTCGCCCTCCACGAAGACCGCGCCGCCCTCCGACGGCTCGGCCGCCAGGCGCACCGCGAGCGGCTCCCCCTGCCCCAGACTCGCCACAAAGGCCGTGCGCAACACGGCTGGTCGCTCCGCGATGAAGGCGCGCAGCGCGGCGACGTTGCCTTCCCAGGGCGTGAGCGCGGGCCAGCGCGCCTCTTCATACGGGATATCGGAGGCCAGCGCTGCGGTGAGCGCGTCACACCGCGCGGTCAACGCCTCCGGCGCGAGGGTTGTATTGAGCAGCATCGCGGTGCGCACGCCGAAAGCGCTCCGAAAAGCGTCATTGGCCAGCAACGCCCGCAGCAGGAGCGCGAAATCCGAGGCGTCATGCGCCAACGCGGCTGGCACCTCCTCCGCGCGTTGCGCGAAATACTGCCCGCTCCCGCCGTAGACGAAGCGCCAGGGACCGCCGCGATCCCGCACCGCGAAAAGGTCTTCCGGCGAGAAGCCGAAATACAGCTGCAGCGCGGCGAAATCCATGAAGTTGCTCAGGTCCAGCCGCGAGGCCACATACGCGAACGCTTCAGCCTCCGCCAGATCGTGTCCCGTCGCCCAAGACACCAGCGCATCCCACCCCTCATCGCTGCCCTCTTGCGCCCGTCCTTCCTGCACCACATCCACGGAGTTGAAGCCGTAGTTGTCCTCCAGGAAAAAGCGATCCACGCGCTCGGTGAGCCGGTACAGTCCCCACGAACGGCCATTGATGAAGAGATGCACGAAACGCCCCTGCGCGACCGGCAGGCCCACCGACACCGCCGTATCGGCCACCAGTTGATCGCGGAACAGCGTCCACCAGCCATGGCGATCCCCCGCCTCCAGCAGCAGCCGCTTGTAGGATTGTTCCACTTCAGGCTGAGCGGGATGGCCGGGGAAGAGCGGGTAGCCGAGGCGAGCAGAGCCGTATTCGGCGCGGAAATAGAGCCGCAGCGATTGCTTGGGCGCCTGCAAGGGGACATCGCCATGCACGCGCAGTCCGGCCGACACCGCAAAGCTCCCGGTTCCCTCCGGCTCGAAGTACGCCACCTCGACGGGGCGTTCCCATTCAGCGCCGCGGAAAGAAGCGTTGGCCAGGATACCACTCGCGCTGCCCCACAGCGCGTCCGGTTCTGCGGTGAGGGAAAGCACCGGCAGCCGCGAGTTCAAGCCCACGACGTAGACCGCCGTCGCGGGGGGGCCGGCGACGCCATCGAGCACCTGCACGGCGCGGATCACGGTCACGCCGGGGTAACGCGCATCCAAATAGAGCGGCTCCCGGTACAGCGTGCCGACCTCCGCCGTCGGCAGCGTCCCATCGGTGGTGAAGACCACCGACGCCCGCCGATCGGTGGGGCGCAACTCCACCCGCAGGGATTTCTCGTACACCCCCGGCGACGGGGAGAAGCCCGGCGTTGCCGTCCCGTTCACAGCAGAAGGCAGCACCTGGCCACTCTCGACGAGGCGCCGCCGCCAACCGGTCAACGGCAACTGACCGGAAGGCGCGAGGGACGCTCCCGGCAGCCGATCCAGGCGTTCGCCGAGCAGCAGCACGCCGCCCAGCGCCAGCCCCAAGAGCAACAGCGGCAGCCAACGGTGGGCAAAACTCGAGTGCCAGAAATTCATCATCGTCGCCCCTTCAGCGCACCCGCAAGACGGCCAATCCCAGATGCCCGTCCGGCTGGAGCGCCCCCTCCGCGTCCCGTACGGGCAGGCGCGTCGCAGGCGCCGCCGCCTCATACAGCCCCACGAAGAGCCGATACTCCCCTGGCGGCAAGTTCGCCGCCAGAGCCAGAGGATGCCGATCCAGGATGATGTCGCCAGCCTGCCACGCCGTCGTCGGATAGGCCCAGTTCGCGGGCTGCCCATCGTGCTGCGCGACGAGCGTTCCATCCGCCGCGAAGGCGTGGACAAAAACCTTGTAATCGCCAGGAGCGCTGGCCAGAGCGCGCCAGTAGAGGGTCACGGTGATCGTCGTCCCCGGCGAAGCCTGGAGCGGCGCGTCATAGCCCAAAAGCGCGATCGCGTCGCCGAACGTGGCCGGCGCGGCGTGATCCGGCGACGGCGCGACCTGCGAGACCTCCGCGGGCCGCGTGAGCTGCGCCAGCGTCACCGCCTCGCCAAAAGGGGCGTCGTTGGGACGGAGCCACACCAGCTCCAACGCATAGGCGCCTGGCGGAAGCCCCGCCGGCGGGACAAGGTGATAGCGATCCGTCAAGGACTGCTCCCCCGACCAGGCCTCGGTAGGGAGACCGCCCGGCTGCTCGCGCGTCTCACGGAGCCAGATCCGCCCATCAGCAAGGGCGCGCAACATCAACACCGCGCGCAGGGATTCCCGCACCTCGCCCCGCAATGTCACCGTGAGGTAGAACGGCTCACCGGGCCAGATCCGGCGGGGATGGCTGAGCTGCAGCGCTTCGACCGTCACGTGTCCCACCTCAGGAACACGGCGCGTCGCGGCGAGGGTGACCAGGGCGCCATCGTCAAACGGCGACGGCGTGTAACGGTACAGGACCAGCGGCGAGAAGCTCACCTGCGCGTCGGCGCTGACCGCTACCTGCCGGTAATGCTCGCCGAACCAGGGATCCGCCTGGACCCCTTCCCAGGTCACGCTGCGCGCCGCCAGGCAATACGCCGGACGCGCCTCCTGGAGCGCCGCCAGCACGGCGGACGCGCCGCCCTCAAGCGGCAACGCCATCACCGGCTGCGACGTCATCCCCTGGAGCGCTTCCGGTTCCTGCAGCGCGACGACCTCATCGGGCAAAGCGTTCGTCGCCAGCCAGCGCCCCACCTCGCGGTAGAGCGATGTCGGCGCCGCACCGCCGCCGCAACCCCACAGCCCGGCGACGAGGACCAACACCCCCAACAGCCGCGCGACCTTTATTTGGCCCATTTCTCGTACAGGGCTTCGACGTCCACATCAGTGCCCCAGATGCGTTCGCCGTCCAGGTCAATCCAGCTGCGGCTCTGCACCAGCGCCTGCCGCTCCGCCGGCACGTTGCCGAAGTCAATCGCCGTCACCGTCATCGTTGCCGGCCCATAGGCAGGCTTCTTGATATAAGCCGCCAGGCCGGCGATGGCGATGTGGTTCAGCGTCGCCCGGCTCACCGTAAGATGCGAACGATCCTTGCTGGCAAATCCGAAATCTGCCCCATCCACAGAAATATCTTCGGCTGTCATGACGCTGCGCTCGCCCACCGAAAGCCCCTTGTCGCCCAAATTCTGGAAATGCACCTCGCGCACCGTCACCTCGGAGCCGCTGACGTCAATGCCATCCGCGCCAATGTCATGGAAGACGCAGCGCTCGAAGGCACCGTCGGAAAAGTCCGCGTCGAAGGCATCGGAGGCGGTAGCGGCGAACTCCGTATCGGTGATCTCAAAAGGCGCATGGATGACGTTTAACCCGTCCTCGGCGCGCGTGCCCAGGATGCGGCTGTGGCTGATCCGCACCGGGCTGCGGTAGAAGGTGATCCCGCCGGTAGTCATCCAGCCATCGCGCGCGATGGCATCCGTGTCCTCGATGATGGTGTAGGTCCACAGCGAGGACGCCTCCGCCCTCATGACGATAATCCCCCGCCACACCTCGTCACGGGGCTGCAGCGTCACCGGCGCTTCCGCCGTCCCCTCGAAGACGAGTGGCCCTTCACTGAGCAAAGAGTCCTCCGGGCCAAAGCGCAGCGTCGTCCCGGGGCCAAGGCGCAGCCCATATCCGGCAGGCAGGCCCAACGTCCCGCTGATGTCCCAGGTTCCGGCAGGGATCGTGAGCAGCGGCTCCTCCGGTACAGGCTGCAGGTAGGGATGACGCGCCAGGGCCTCTTCCAGCGTGGGCCAGGAGGGGCGGGGGGAGTCACTCAACGGCAGGACATACGCCGGCAAAACTGTCTGCGTCAGCGTCTCGGTCAGCCCCCACAACCGGGTGCGCAGCACCAGTCCCTCCGTGAGCGTCGTCGTCACGGGCAAGCGCAGGCGCACATAGGGCAGGCTCGCCGTCTGCGCCGGCAGAGCTCGCAGCACGAGAGCCTCCGGCGCGGATTCCAGCGGCGTCGCCGTCAGCTCCCGCGTCTCCGGTGAAACCCACTCGCGCGTCGCGGGGAGCTCCACTCCCGCCACGCTGACGCTCACAATCTCAACAGGCAGGTCCATGAGGTTGCCGACTTCTATGCTCAGCGTGTCCGTCGGCGCGACGGCGGCGCTGAGGTCGGCGGGATCCACACAATAAGCATAGGTCAGCTGCAAGGGGGCGAGCCGTTCACGGATGAGCTCCTGACGGCGGCGCAGGCGATCCCACGGCGGGGTGAGTACGTCCGCGCCGAATTCCGGTTCCAGGGCCGCGCGCAACGTCTCGTAGTGCGGGCCGAGCTGCGCCTCCAGGGCCTCCACGTAGCCGGGCTGACTGTATTCCGCCAGCGCTTTCACATACGCCGCCTGGAGCTGCGGATCGCCGTAGAAATTGTCCTCCGGCAACCCCACCTGCTCCAGATCCAGCTCCGGTGAAAAGGGATCGTTATCGAACGCAATGGGTTCAAGGCGCGCTGTGACAGGGTTGTAGTAATAGCGCAGATTGTGCCAGATGAGGCCGTGCGGCGCGCTCCACAGGTCGGCGAGTGCCAGGAAACGCCCCATCTGGTCCACCTCGAAGACCTCCGAGGCGGGAAGCTGCCCCTCGAGGAAACCGCGCAGCAGGCCGATGGCGGCGTCGCGTTGCGCCGACAGCGTCGGCGAGGCATCCACACGCCCTGATTCAAAGTCGTCAATGATGTGAAACTTCTCCACCCCCGGCGGGATCACCTGTTCATCATAGAAGGCGCGGGAAGTCCACAGCAGATCCTCGGCATACCGGATGATCACCCCTTCGCGCCGCCCCTGGGATTCCAACAGCTCTTTGGCGAAACCCTCTTCCAGCGCGTAAATGCCCTTGGGCTCGCCGTTCAGCACCACCCGCACGAAATCGTAGCCCACACCCAGGACGTCCTCCATCCGCAACGCTTCGAGGTAGGCATCTTCATACAAAAAGGTCCGCATCGAGGGGTCCTGGATGGAGAAAACCTGCATCCCATACAGATAGGTATCGTTGCGGGTCTCGATACGGAGGGACCATTTGTCGGTCGCTACATGCTCGGCCCAGTCGCCTTTGAGGCGCAGCCGCACGGGCAGCGTCTGCTCGCCAAGGCGCACCGTCGCGGGGACGAGATCCTCATCGCCGGTGAGCAAAATCCAGCGCTCCAGCGCTTCAGCGCGCCTGGCTTCGAGTTGGGCGAAGTCGCGCGGCGCGATTTCGATGTAGAGCGTGTCCAGGGCATCTCCCATCTCGCGCGTCGTCGGGGTCGGGGTTGGCTGAGGCAGCGACGTCGGGGTTGGCAGAGGGGGCGCGGCCGGCGGCACAGCGGCGCTGACCGCCGGCCGCTGTTGCCAGAAAACGCTCAGCAGCAGCGCGAGCAATGCCAGCGCCGCCACAGCCACGGTCAACCAGATAAAGCCGCGCCCGGCGAAGAAGGGCTTCAGCCCCGCACGGCGTTTCTTCACGCCGTCATTGCCGGATATGAGGTCATGATCAATTTTCATGGATGGCTCCCTGGATGGCTACCTTGAGAGAATGGGTGATGGGTAAATGGACTCAGGCAAGGATGCCCTCGAAATCAGGGGCGACGAGCAGGCCCTGCAAATATTTGGAAAAGCGCTCTGCCCGCGCCGGGAAAGTCGTCAGCAGGTCGCTCACCCGCTGCATCGCCGCATCGTCCACGGGGGCTTTCAATTCCACCACCATTTCCCTGGTTGAAAGGCCCGTCTGACACAGATTCGGGAGCGCAGCGAAACGCTGATCGTAGGCCCGCAGCTGCGTGTCCAACGTGAGCCGCAGCAGGCCGTCGGGCGTCTCGTAGTAGGCTCGTTCGTAGACGTTGATGAGCACCGGCTGCGTGTAAAGCGCCAGCCATTGCCGGGCGCGCATATCCACGCCGTCACGCAAGGTCGCCAGAAGCGCCGACCAGGACCCTCGCGCCAGGTCCAACGTCCCTGCGAAGGGCGTGATTTCCTTCCATCCCGTCGTCCCCCGCCGACATTTGAGCTCCAGCTGCGCGCCGGCAACGCGCCTCAGGTCGCCGCCGTACCAGCGCAGGCGCAACTTCTCCCGCCGGCCGACTCCACTCAGGTTGGCGTTGAGGCTCTGCAGGTCGAAAGAATCAAAGTAGAGGTTGTTCACCTGTCGCGGGGGATAGGCGACCCGCCAGTGCGCCGGATGCAGCCACACCCAGGCCTCGATCTGCGGCAGCAGCGAGGCGGCGCAGGGAATTTTGAACTCATAGCGGGGGATCATGGCGTCTCCTCGAAAAGCGGCAGGGTCTCGAGCACCGCCACGCGCCCTTCCGGCGCGTCGGCGTCCCACACACGGCAGAACAGCGTCAGCTCGCCGCCGGGAGCGAGTGCCTCACGGGGAAGAAGCAGCTCCACGGTTTGAGGACTCCCCCCCTCCATGGCGCGCAACACCAGGGCATTTTCAGCCTTCAGCAAGAGCGCACGATCCTGGGAACGTACCCACGCGGGATCGAGGGCGCGCCGGGCCACGCCGCCGACGTCCAGCCCCGTCACCTCCAGCGGAAACGGCTGGAGAGAGGTCAGGCGCAGCACGAAATCCTCCCCCGCCGGCTCCAGCATCGCCCGCAGGGGATGCTCCGGCGCCACGCGAGCGCGCATCGCGCGTTGATGCGCCGTCAGCGCCTGCCAGGGATCGCCGCCGGCCCGGGTCGCGCCGCCAAGTACGTACCCCTGCACGTCGAGGTCAGCGCCGAATTCACCGCGGAGCGTCTCCAGGAAGCCCGGCTGGCTATAGGCCATGAGCGCCCGGGCGATGGCTGTCTGCACCGCAGGATCGTCGAAGAAGGCTTCGGGGAGGGGCGCTATGTCGGCGGGCTGAGCGCTTCCCAGCGGCGCGAGCTGCCCCGTCGCGGGGTCATAGCTCCAGCGAAGACTGGCCCAATCGGGGGCCGGCGCCCCCGTCCACAGCATGGTCAACGCCACGAAGCGCCCCAGGGCCTCGGCATCGGTCACGCTCGAAAGGGCGCGCTCGCTCTCAAGTGCCGCGTCCAGGGTCGCCCAGGCAGCCGGCGCGGCGGGATCGTCGGCAGCGCTCACCGCCGGCGCGGCGTAGCGAAACCCGCCATCGGCGAGCACCTCGCCATCCGCCAACGCCTGCCAGGCCGCGCGGGCGTCGAAACCGACCGTCAGCGCTTCCGTCGCCGGCGTTTCCAGCAGGTACAGCCCCCACGAGCTGCCGTTGACGGTGAGCCGCACCGGTTCCAACGTCGCCGCCGCGAAACCATTCCGACGCAGCGTCTCCAGATAGCCCCATTGCCGCCACGCGAGCGCCGCGTCCACGACGGGCGTCAGCCGCCGCCAGGCGCGCGCGCCGGCCGGACGCAGCTCCAAAGTCCAGCCCGCGTCAGCGGCCCCCTGCGCCGCGCCGCCCGGCAGGCGCAATTCAGCGGCGACCTGCCCCCCTGCATCGGCAAAGGTGACAGCCGCCGTGACTGCTTCCTCAGACAGGGGGACGTACACGCCTTGCTGCAAAGCGCGCTCACGGGCGGAAGAGAGCTGCTCATAATCGGCAAAACGGAGGTCTACGGTGAGTGTCGGAAGCTGCTGCCGCGCCCGCCAGGCGGTCAACGCGGCCTTTGGAGAGCGCGCCCACGCCTGGGCCCCGGCGACCATCACCTCGCCCCACTGCTGTTGCCGGGCCAGGTATCCCAGCCCAAAAGCCGCCAGAAAGATCAGCCCCAGCAACAGAGGAAGGGTGTTCAACCTCGCCGTAGAAGTAGAGGTGCGACCGGAATGTTGAACCCGCACTTAGCCCCCCAATACCTGTTCCTGCTGGATGAAGCTCACTTCAGCGACCGGCAGATGACGCTTGAGGTCGGTGATCAGGGCGTCGAGCGTCTGCGGGTCCTCGCATTCGATGAAGTACGTCAGCTGCAACATTCCATCGCGGCTGTCGAGGCGCCGGAAATCGAGGGCGGGCACGTGCGCCAACAGGCGTTCGTTCACCTGCTGGAAGAGCGACGATTCCTCCGCCCCCTCGTGAAGGAGCACATTCAGGTACAGATTGCTCGGCGCCGGGCGACGTCGCACCAGCAGGCGGATCGCCATGTAGGCCAGAAGCAGCAGCACGCCGACGACGGTCGGCCACCGTTGATCGGCGCCCACGCCCAGCCCAATCGTGATGGCGATGAAGAGGAACAGCAGCTCTTCGGGTTCTTTAATTGCGGTGCGAAAGCGCACGATGGACAACGCGCCCACCAATCCCAGCGAGAGCGCCAGCGAGGACTTGACGATGGTGATGATGAGCGCCGTCGTCAGCGTCAACACCGGCAGCAGCTGCGCGAACTTGCGCCGATTGGAAAGGGATTGCCCGTAATGTTCATAATACCAGGCGACGACGAGCGCCAGGATCAACCCCACAGTCAGGTTCAAGACCACATTCGCCAATGACGTTGACGGCGACAGATTCAAATCAGGCATACCGTTACCCTCATTTCTGATAAACTCGGTGCTATTCTAACACACGCGGCAAGGTTAGCAATGACCGCCGGGCTGTCCACAGAAGCGGGGCCGTCACCTTTGATCTCCTGTGGCAGAACTGCGGCCTGAAGGCCGGGGATAAAAAAGGGATTTTTGTAGCGGACTTTCTCCGCCACAAAAATCCCTTCCAAAAAGCCGCTTTAGCGGCACGACCGGCCCTATAGCTGCTCCAACACCCGGCGCATGGCCTGCGCCGCCCGCGCCCGATGGCTGATGCGGTTCTTCGCCTCGAAGGAGAGCTCCGCCATCGTACAACCCTGCTCCGGCAGGAAAAAGACGGGATCATAGCCGAAGCCGCCTTCCCCCGACGGTGCTGTCTGGATCACGCCCTCGCACACGCCCTCGGTGTGGAATTCCCGCCCGTCGGGCAGCACCAGCACGGCGACGCAGCGAAAACGCGCGCCGCGCCGCTCTGGCGGGACGCCTTCCAGCGCCCGGAGCAACGCCCGGTAACGCACCTCATCGCCGCCGAGGATGTACCGCGCCGAATGCAGGCCCGGCGCCCCATCGAGCGCCTCGACCTCCAGGCCCGAATCATCCGCCAGCGCCGGCAGTCCCGACGCCGCCGCCAACGTCCGCGCCTTAAGCAGCGCATTTTCAAGATAGGTGCGCCCCGTTTCCTCCACCGGCTCGCTCAGGCCCAGCTCATCGGGCAGGACGAGGGTGACCGGCAACTCCTCCAGCAGCGCCTGCCACTCACGGCGCTTCCCGTGATTGTGAGTCGCCAGGACCAGTCGCAGCGGTTTCATCCGCCGCTCCGTGACTCATCGGCAGAGCAGCGCCGGATACGCGCGCCGAGAGGACCCAGTTTGGCCTCAATGCGCTCATACCCTCGGTCAATCTGGCGGATATTGCGGATGATGCTCTGCCCTTCCGCCGCCAGCGCTGCGACGAGCAGCGCCATACCCGCGCGGATGTCGGGACTCTCCATCTCATCGCCGTGGAGGGGCGAGGGGCCGTAGCTCAAAGCGCGGTGTGGGTCACAGAGGACGATGCGCGCGCCCATGGGGATCAGCTTATCCACAAAGAAGAGCCGGCTCTCGAACATGTGATCGTGGAAGAGGACCACGCCGTCGCATTGCGTGGCGAGCACCAGCGTCATGCTCATCAAGTCGGCCGGGAAAGCAGGCCACGGCGCATCCTTGATCGTCGGGATCGCGTTGCCCATGTCGGGAGCGATCACCCGCGATTGCTCCGCAGGCACGAAAACGTCCGCGCCGCGAATCTCAAAAGTGACGCCCAGGCGTTCAAAGACCATCTTGATCATGCGCAGATGCTGCGCCCCGGCGTTGCGGATGAGCAATTCGCCGCAGGTCGCCGCCGCGAGCGCGATGTAGCTTCCCACCTCGACGTGGTCGGCGCTGACGGTGAATTCGGCGCCGTGGAGCTTCTCCACGCCCTGAATCACCAGCGCGTTGGTGCCGATGCCCTCGATCTGCGCGCCCATGGCGTTGAGCAGCTGACACAAGTCCTGCACGTGCGGCTCGGACGCCGCGTTGCGGATGATCGTCGTGCCCTGCGCCAGGACGGCCGCCATCACGGCGTTTTCCGTGCCGGTCACGCTGGCCTCGTCGAGCAGAATATCCGCGCCATGGAGCCGTTCGGCTTTGACGCCATAGTACTGCCCCTCGGTGACGTGCGCTCCTAACGCCTCGAACGCCAGGAAGTGCGTGTCCACCCGCCGCCGGCCGATGACGTCGCCGCCCGGCGCGGGGATCGCGGCCTCCCCCAGGCGCGCGAGCAACGGCCCGGTGATGAGGATCGAGCCACGAATGGCCTGCACGAATTGCTCGACTTCTTGGGGGGCGCGCGGCGCGGACACGCCCCCGGCATTCAATTCCCAGCTGTGGGGATCGCGCTGCTGCACCTCCACGCCCAGCGTCTGCAGCAAGGCGCCCATCGTCTGTACATCGCGGATGGCGGGCAGGTTGTGCAAGATGACCGGCTCATCGGTCAAGAGCGTCGCTGCCAGAGCCGGCAACGCCGCGTTTTTGTTACCGCTAGGGGCGATTTCTCCCCGTAACGGCCTTCCACCTTCAATGGTAAAGTATTCGGGCATCTCTACTCCCCTTTCTACGTTCACCCGTTCACACGTTGGTACATTTGCACCAGCACCGGCGCGCCGATCTCCAGCCCCAGCGCTTTCCCGCCGTGCCCGTGGGAGACCGCCAGCTCCAGCAAGCCCTCGCTGCCCACGAGCGCCAGCGCCTCGCCCGGCGCGACTTCGCCGTAGGTGCGCCGGATCGCCCCCAGTGCCCGTCCCGCCGCAAAGACTGCACAGCGGGCGGCGGACAACATCACCGCCGGAGCGCTGCCGAACGCTGGCCGCAGGTGCAGCTGCTCACCCTCCCACAGCAACCGTCCAATGCTGGTGATGACATTGCCAAAATGATCCACGTAGAGCACCTCGCCGCGCAGGACGTCGCCTTCCACTTCCAGGGCGGGCAGCGAGAGTGTCACGGGATCGGTCACCGGCGGGCCGAATTCCTCCAGCGGCACGCCCCGCGCCAGATAGGCCGCAGCCGGCGAGAAGATGTCGCGCCCATGAAAGGTGGCGCAGACGTCCGTACGCCGGTAGCGCGGATTGGCCAGCTCGACGATGGCGGTCGGCGGCGCGATCGTCCACAGATAGGAAAAGACGCCGTTATCCGGGCCGACCAGCGTCCCGCAAGCGGTCCGCGCGGCGATGGGGCGGCGGGAAGTGCCGACACCAGGATCCACCACTACCAGATGGACACTCTCCGGCGGGAAATAGGGCAACGCCGTCCACAAGACGTAGGCCGCGCTGCGAATGTCCTGCGGCGGAAGGACATGCGTGAGGTCCACGAAGGTCGCTCCCGGCGCGATACCCGCCATCACGCCCTTCATCACGCCCACATAACCGTCCTGTTCGCCAAAATCGGTGGTCAATGAGATCAACATCTTCACCCCACACCCAGAAATCTCACGTCACTTGCGATGCCGTAACAGCTGCAACGTCTCCTGCAGCTCCGTCACGCCGAAGGCTCGCCCCAGGCCATAGTACACGCCGATGCCCAGCAACACCCCCACCCCGCCCGCCACGAGCGGTTGCGAGGGGGCCAGCTGCAACCAGCCCGCCAGCACCGCGCCCATCCCCAGACTTGCCGCCAGGGACCGCCACGCCTGCCGCAAAATCTGCCGGCCTCCTATCCCGCCAAGGCGCGCGCTGACCGGGCGCAACAGCACGCCCAACTGCACCAACGCCGCGACGCTGTTGGCCAGGGCCAGGCCCGCGTAGGGCAACAGTCCCAGCCGCGCAAAGACGCCGGGCAGGAGCAGCCCCAACATCAGATTCACCGCCACCGCAACGATCGCCGCCAGCGTCGGCGTCCAGGTATCGTGCAGCGCGAAAAACACCCGCGCGACAATCTCGATCAGGCCGTTGCCGATCAGCCCCAGCGCAAAGAAGGCCAGCGCCCCCGCGACCGCGTTCGTCGAAGCCGCGTCGAAGGCTCCCCGCTCCAGCAAGAGCGCGATGAGCGGTCGTCCCAGCACGATCAAGCCCACCGCGGAGGGGAACAGCAACGCTGACGTCATCCGCAACATCTCGGAGACCGAGGCCCGCAATGCCGCGAAATCCCGTCGCGCCGCCTGCTCGGAAAACGTGGGGAAGGCCGTTGTCCCAATCGCCTGCGCGATGATGCCCTGCGGCAACGTCATCAGATTCCAGGCATAGTTGAGGACCGAGACTGCGCCCGTCCCCAGGCCCGAAGCGAGGCTGTTGGTGATGACGAAATTGAATTGCACCGCAGCCACACCCAACATGCGGGGCAACATCAGCACGAGCACCTGACGGACGGCGCCATCGCCGCGCCCAAAGGTGAGATTGTAGCGCGCGGGGAACAGGCGCAATCCCAACACCTGCGAGAGCAAATGCACCAGCGCCCCCACGACCGTCGCCATCGCGGCACCCAACGCGCCGGCGCCAGTGCGCCCGCCCCACACCGCACCGAGGATAAGCACGACGTTGTAGAGGCTCGGGGCGAGCGCCGGAATCAGGAAGTGCTGATGCGCGTTGAGCACGCCCATCAAAATCCCGCTCACGCCGAAAATCGCCGGCGAGAGCAGCATGATGCGCAGCAGCAACGTCGTTTGCGCCTGCAGCTCTGGCGAGAACTGCGGCGCGATCAGGACGCGCGTCAACCAGGGGGCCAGCGCTATCGCGAGGAGGCTCAACGGCAGAATAATGACGATAAGGAGGTTGATGATGGCCGATGACAGGCGCCAGGCGCCGTCAGTGTCGCCCTGCGTGAGGCGGGTGGTGAACATGGGGATGAAAGCGGATCCCAGCGCGCCGCCGGCAACGACGAGGAACAGCAATTCAGGGATGCGGGCCGCCGCGACGTAGGCATCCATCTCCCCGCCCGCGCCGAAATAGTAGCTGAAGACCATCTGTCGCACCAGGCCCAGGACGCGGCTGAGAGCGAAGGCTCCCATCACGATGAGCATGTTGCGGAGAGCCCGCTGTCGTGAATCACTCATGAGCGCGAGGTCCCAGGCACAGAGAGAGGAGGTCCACAAAGGGAGCCATGGCGCGGCCCTACCATGCGTAAGTCGCCAGTTCTTCGGCGATCTGTATCGGCCCGGAAAACGTCTGTTGAGCCTCAGCCAGCAGGCGGGGCTTTGCCTCGGCGAAGTAGTGCACCAGCAGCAACCGGGCGGCGTTGGCCCGCGTCGCCGCCATCCCCGCCTCCGCCGCCGAGGCGTGCCCAAAACCCGCCCCGGCAGCTTCGTGAATCAACAGCTCCGTCCCCCAGGCCAGCGCCTCGACTTCAGGACAGGGAGCCGTGTCGCCGGAATAGACCAGGCTGCGTCCAGTATTCTTAGCGATAAACCGCAACGCTACCGAACTGACGCTGTGATGGGTTGGCGCAGCGACGATGATGAAATCCTCGTCCTCAGCCACCGCCCACCCCGAACGGGCCTCAATGGGGTGATATTCCAGCGAGAACATCTCCGTCCAGTCCTGCATCTGAAACAGGCCGATCATGGCGCGCACCAGCTGCAGCGCTTCCGGCGGGGCGTAGATCGGCAACGGCTCGCGGCGCACGCATTTGTGGAAGAATCCCAGCAGGTAGAGTCCCATCAGATAAATGGGCAGCCCAAACACATGATCCGGGTGGAAGTGCGTGATGATGACCCCGCGCACCGCCAGCGGATCAAGCCCCACGCGCTGCAACCGCCCGATGGGACTGTCGGCGCAATCCACCAACCAGTAACGCCCGTGCCGGACGACGGCGAGATAGGTGTTGGCGCGCTCAGCGTCTGCCAGCGCTGCCGCTGTCCCCAAAACAATCACCGAAGTGTCCGCCGTCGCTGCTGCGTGAAAGCCCGGATCAGCGGACACGGACGTGCACTCCCAAATGGGCCGCTATCGCTTTGACCAGCAACGTCGCGTATTGTCGCGGAGCCAGGGTGAATGACACCGGCACGGCCCAGCGCTCGGGGAAAACCACATCGGGCGTGACGTCTCCGACCACGACCTCCGAAGGCTTGAACCAGATGAAGCGCTCCCCTTTGGGCAGATAGACCCGCCGGAGGATCCGCGCCTTGAAGTCCTCCAGCGTCATCCCTTCCTCGCCGAGCACCGCTTCCACCGACGGCAGCACCGCGTCAGGGTAACGGACAGTGAGGTTGGGCATCGAGAGCTGCATCTCCAGCAGCTCCTCCGGTAACGCCGGCGGCAGGGGGAAGTCCAGCCCCGTGATCAGGATCGTGGGATCCGTGTACCCCAGACTGGTCAGATAATGTCCCAAAATGCGATCCCAGATCCACGACTGGAAGGCCACGAGATAGATGGAAAGCAGCCGATCGTGGATAAGGTTGAGCGCCTTGCGGTGATCCTGCGGGTTGTCCTTGAGGAAAGTTAACACGCTGCGGAAATTCGAGGGTTGCGGCGCCTGATGGAGCAGATAGCCCCATTGCCCCCAATGCGTGCGCACCAGCCGCTTGAAATTGCGGATCTCCCGCCTGTCGCCGGCCATCGGCCCGGCCAGGTACAACCACACGGCCCTTTCGGCGTCGCGCATCAAAATCGCCTTGCCGATAAAGCCGTGCGTGGAGAACGAGCCGAAGCGTTGATCGTCGAAGTAGTTGGGGAGGCCCTTTTCGCCCAAAGTCTGCACCAGGGGAGCAATGGCGGCGGCCTGCTGCGCATCGAGGTCGCGGAGCGTCAGCGTGTAACGATTGCCCACCAAATCCGTAGGCCGCAGCGCGCGCGACCCCCAGGCGATGCGCTCGGCGACAAACCCCCGCCCCTCCAGCCGTTCGGGCGCCCGCTTGCGCACGCTGGTGTATTGCACCGCTACCACGGAGCGGTCCTTGAAGGCCGGAAATGACAGGTAACTGGGGGTGACCTTCAACAAAGACGCCATCTCGTCGCGCACCGACAGTGTCGAGAGATTGCGTTTTTCCACCCGGTAGTAGGCATAAGGGCCATGCTGTCCGGGAAGGTGCACGTGCTCTTCTACCACGAAATCGTCTGGGAGCCGTTTGATCTGCATGGATGATGTCCCTTCCGTGGATCCAATGCTAAAGGGTTATGGTATGGCCATGGGGGTGAGGGTGATGCCCGGCGTCGGCGAGGGGGTCAGCGTGGGCAGCTCGTCCACGAAGATCACGTGCTCCAACCGCAGCGCCAGCAGTAGGGAGCGCATGACCTGGCGGGCATTCTCGTCTGCCTTTGCCAGCACCCCGTCTTCCTCCGCCGCCTCTCTGATGAGCAGCTCTGCCTGTTGGCGCGCTGCCGTCTCCAGCTGCGGATTCATCCCCACCAACCCGGTGCGGCGATCGTAGATCTCCGTGCGCTGGTTATCTAAAGTTGCCATGAAGACGGTGGCTTTGGGAAGCCGGAAGTAGATCGTGCCCTCGTCAGTGATCAATACGTCCTCCGGCCCGACCTGGCTCAAATCCACTCCCGCGATGACCGTCCCCCGCGCGATCAGCAACAGTTTATCGCCCAGCAGGAAGCCCAAGGGCCCCTGCCCCGATTCCGCCGTGACCACTTTTTCAATGTGATAAGAGACCGTCTCCAGACGTCCCAGCATCTGCACCTGCTCGATGACGGTGACCGCGCTGGGGTAAATGGTCGGCGTCGGCTGCGGAATCAGCCCCGTGGGCAGCCCTAACGTCGGCGCCGACGACTTGGGACGGTTGAGCAGCTGCTGCCCCCCCACGACTGCCAGAATGCCGCAGATCAGCATCAGCGCCAGCAAAATCCACAAAACCCGCGTTTTGCTTCCTTTTTGCTCCATTCACGTCTCCATGATGCAGGCCCGGCACGGTCACGGCCGTGCGCCCTGCGCCAACTCCCCCATTATAGACGGGGGACGCCAATTAATCAAGCGCACCTTGCCCCAGCCACTCCACCGCCGCCAGCGTCAGGAAAAAGACGTAGGCGAGATCCACGTAGAAGAACGAGGCATCCACCAAACCGTGCGCCAGCATCACCGCCATCGAAGCCGCCAGCCCGCTGGCCAATGCCTTCCCCGCGCCCTCCTGGCGCGTCAGACGCAGGACGCGGCGCCAGAATCCCACCTGCAACGCCAGGAAGGCCAGCAGGCCCGGCAGCCCCAGGCGCGTCGCAAAGTCCAAAATCCAGTTGTGGGGGTGCGAAAGGTTGAATTCCTCCCACGCCGTCGGCAAAACGTAGCGCGTGCGATAGGCATAGAGGAAGTTGTCCGGGCCGACCCCCACCCACGGGTGCTCGCGGAACATCGTCCAGGCGCTGCGCCACAATGACACGCGCAGCAAAGCGGTGCCGCTCGCGGGATTCAACAGCGCTGCAAAGCGCGGGGTGGAAAACAACGGGATGAGTGCCACGACGAGTATGCACAGGCCCAGCAACATCACCTTGCGCCAGCGTCGCCCCGCCAGCATCCCCAGCGTGAACAGGCCCGCCGGAATTCCCAGCAGGATCGCGCCGCGCGAGAGACTGAGCCCCAGCGCCGCGCCGACGCAGACCAGCCCGGCAGCCGTGAACCAGAAACGGCGATCTTTCCGGCCCGCACGCCATCGCTGCCCCAACTCGACCAGGAGCACGGGCCAGGCGCGTCCCAGATACAGCCCCACATTGTTCGGCGAGCCGTAGATGCTGCGCAGCCGCGGCACCCCGCCTTCCGCGGTGATCACGTCGCCCAGGACGAAATACTGCACCAGGCCAATGACGGCGATCGCCACGGCGCTCGCCAGCCAGAAATCCAGGATCCGCCGCCGCTCGCGTCCCTCCAACGGCGTGAGGATCAAGGCCGCGTAGAACAACGCCGGCTCCAGAAGCACTAACCGCAGCTCGCGCACCGCCTCGTGACGATGTTGCGCCAGCAACGTCGCCACCACCGCCGTAGCGAGCAAGGCCCCCGTCGCCGCAAACGTCGAATGCCACAGAGGTTGCGCTTCACGTCCGCCGCGGCGCCGCGCGACGAGGATCTGCGCCGCGCACCCCGCCAGGGCGGGCAACAACAGCAGTTCAGAGAGCGCAAAGGAGCGTCCAAACAACGAGACGGGATGCAGATAGAAGGGCGCCGCGGCAAGGGTCATCGCCAGGCCCATCCCCGGCTGCAACAGGGTCAGCACGAGCAAGAGCACGCCGCTGACGAGAGCGACCCCCACCCACGGCGAGAAGTAGCACAGCCCGACAGCCAGCGCCAGGGCTCCCCAACCGGCGCCTTCTCCCAAACGCCGGAATGCGCCCTGCGCCCACACCGTCCAGGAAGCGAGGCCGAAAATCGCGCTCACCGCTGTGCCCAACAGCACCTGTCCCGGCGTGCCAAGGCGCGCATAGGCCGCGCGCACCCCCGCCACAACAGCGCGCCACTCCACATGCCGGGCGGCCATCCCCATGCTCAGCACGCCGAGGACCATGAGCACTCCCGTGACAACGGGCCAGGGCAAGGTAGAGGGCTCATCCAACACGCGCCAGTCCACCAGCGCCCATTGATACCAGCCGCGATCGGCAAGGAGCTCGACCGTGTGGGTCCCATAGGGCAGGCCGCGCGCCAGCGTCACCGTCTCCACCTGGGCCAGCGGATCGTAGAGCACCACGTAAGCGCGCCCGGCTTCATCACGCGGGAGCGCGGAGGCCGGCTGGCCATCTACCGTGACAAAGAGGAAGGCCAGATAAGCGCCACGCCGCACGGTCAGCTGCACCCCCGTGCCCTCAAAAGTGAGGGTCGCCCGGGCGTCCCCGGCCTCTGCGCTGGCGTTCAACGGGATGTCGGCGCCCAACGGGCCCAGCCGCCAGCCGCCGGTGTAGGTGATCAACGGCGAGCTCGCGGGATACGCGCCGGCGTGCGCCACCCTCGGTCGCGCGGCCCACGCCTGCAGCGCCGTATAGAGGGGCCGTGGCTCGCCGTCGGGACCGATCAGCGCGAACCCCCAATGCTCCTCAGCGTCAGGAACGGCGCGGGCGGGATCCGCCGGACGCGGCTGCAGGTTATTAATGCACATCACGCCCATCCAGGGCCATTCGGATTCCGCGCGCGCTAACGCCGCCGTCGTGTACCCGGCCTGCGTCTGCGGATCAACCTGTCCCCAAATGGAGGCCGGACCGGGCCAATCTGCTGGCAGACTGTTCCAACCCATAAGAGTGGCCCACAGCGCCTTGTCGCCCTCGCCCAACGCCACGAGAGTTTCCCGCAGCAATACCGCCCGCGAAAAATTCAGGCGCGTCAGAGCGACGTCGCGATCTTCCGGGCCGGTGCTGAAGCCCAACGGCTGTACGGCAACTACATCGTAGTACGGAGAGGCGCCCGCAGCGACAAGGAGCTCCAGAAAGCGTGGCTCATTGTAGTTGATCGGGCCATCTTCGACGGTCGGGGCCAACCCGCCCAGGACGATGCGCGCGTCCGGGTCAGCGGCGCGGATGGCGGGAGCCGCATGGGCGAGCAGGTCGGCGTAGGCGAGCGGATCCGCTTTTCCACCCCAGGTTTCGCCGAGATTGGGATTGTGCCCGATCTGGTAGTAGACCAGCTGCGCGGAGTAGTGATTCGCCAGGGCGGCGGCAAAACGCGCGAAAGCCTCAGGATCAGGCGGCATGCCCGCCCATGCCGGCGGGGAAGTGAGCACAGGCAACAGCTGCAGGCCCCGCTCCACGGCGCCGGCGACTATGGCGTCCCAGGGGGCCCATTCAAAACGCCCCGGCTCCGGTTCGATCTCCGACCACGGGAACCGCTGCCGCACCCAGGTGAAACCGCCCTTTGCCGCGAGGTCGAGCGCCCACTCCAGGCGCTGCGGGTCATACTGTTCCAGGGCAGCATTCACGCACAGAGGTGGATAACTCGTGTCCGGGAATGGTGACGGCGCCTCGGTCTCCCAGCCGCGCGTCAGATACTGTTGCCGCGCGGAGAGCTGGAATGCGCTTAAGACGGCAACGGCCAACAGCACCGCTCCAAAGCCGCAAAGAACCGCCGATTTCCACCTGTCCATGGGATAAATTATACCCCCGCCGGGGAAAGCTCACAAACGCTTCCGGCGGGGCTATTGCATTCAGGAAACTTGTCCCCTCCCGCTCAAACGACTTTTTAGAGAGGATTTTTGTGACTGTTCAGCCTGGCTCAAATAGCCAGGAAACACAACAATTGATGAACTTTTGCGATCCATAGCTTTCAGACTGTCCCTCTCCCTGCCCCTTCCTCAGCGTTTCCGCTGGGGAGGGGGAGAAAAATAAGGGGGTTTTTGCAGGCGGGCTGTGCCCACCTGCAAAAACCCAAAAAGAAAGTGCCCCTTTCCCCCGTGCAGGGCGGGGGAAAGGGGCAGGGGATAGGGGGTAAAAGCTGACTGTGTGAACAAATTTGATTCCTAATCTGCAGCAGTGACTTGGGAATCTACACATTTTTGCAACTGAACAGTTACTTCTCTTTCTATCCCCGATCTTTAGGCCACATCCCTGTTACAGTTGGCCAAATGCAATAGTCCTAATCCCGGTTGGCGTTCCACCGTTTGGCTTTATAATCTGCCTTATGAAAGGCCTGATGCGGCTGGAAAACTGGATTGAGCAGATTGTGGAAGAACCTTTTGTGCGATTGTTCAACGGGCAGTTGCTGCCGCAAGAGGTCGCACGACGGTTGGTCGCCGCCATCGAGGATGGGGAGCAGCTCACCTCCGACGGGCAAATCGAAGCGCCGGGCTGCTATCGCATCCGGCTGCACCCCGCCACGCTGGAAGCCCTGCGGTGCGAGCATCCCGCCATCGAGACCGACCTGAGCCAGGGGCTTGCCGACCTGATGACGCGGATGAATATTCGCCTGAATCGCCTCCCCGAAGTGCTGCTGAGCGCGGATGCAACGCTGCCGCTGCGCGGGGTGCAGATCATCGCGCTCAACACCGCGCCGCTGCTGGAGGAGACCCACGAGCTGGAGCCTGAGAAGCTCCAGGCGCTGGTGAAGCACTCCCTCACCCCGCCACAAAATGCCTACCTCATCATCAGCGGGCAGCGCATTTTCGACCTCGGCCTGCCCATGATCAGCATTGGGCGCGCTTTCGACAACGACCTGATCCTGGAAGATCGGCGAGTGTCGCGCTACCATGCGCGGTTGCGATTGCGCTACGGGCGCTACGTACTCCAGGATCTGGACAGCAGCGGGGGAACCTTTGTCAACGGCTATCCCATCCAGGAAGTGGCCCTCCGTCCGGGGGATGTCCTCTCACTCGGCGGTCTGGAAGTGATTTACGTGGAAGGGAGCTCTGCCGCGCCAGCCGCGGCGGTCCAGCAGGGCGACACACGACCGAAGGGGGAGCAGCCATGAGCGGTGAGGAGCTCCATGGGTGAGACGCTGTTAGCGCTGCGGATCCTGCTGGCGCTCTTGCTCTACGGCTTCCTGGGCGTCGCCCTGTACATTTTGTGGCGCGACCTGCGCCGCGAGGATAAACTGGCCATCCCGCGGCCGGCTCCGGCGCTGCTGCGCTGGCAGACGGCAGCCGGGGAGGAAACCACCCTCGCCCTGGGGCCGGTCACCGGCCTGGGGCGCGCGGACGACAATTCCCTCCCGCTGGAAGACCCCTTCGCCTCCGCCCATCACGCGCTGATCGTCTGGCGCGAAGGGCAATGGCACATCGAGGACTTGGGCAGCCACAACGGGACCTACCTCAACGGCGAGCGGGTGAGTTCCAACCGCGTGCTTACCTCAGGGGATGAAATCCAGATTGGCGAGACCCGCCTGCGCTTCGAGCTTCGTTCCGCCACGGAATGAGCGGCTCTCACGGCGCGCGCAGCGCCAGCAACACCATCGGGGCGTCGTAGACGCGGAAGCTCTCATCTAAATGGGGTAGCCGCAACGCCAGGGGTGTGCCACAGCGCTCCGCCAGGGTCAGCGGCGTCGGCAGCCCCGCGTCGGCGAGGGGATCGTCGCTCAATGCCAGCGGCCCCAGGCGGGGACAGCGCCCGAAAGCCAGCAGCTGCCGCTCTGTCATCACGCGCGCGTACCATGCCAGGGTCGCCGCATACCGCTCCGGCTGACGCGCCAGCGCTCCATATCCCCGTGCGCTGGCCCACACGATCACGTCGCTCGTTTTCAGCGCCGCTTCCAGCTGCGCGAGCTTCTCCGGCGTGTCCTCGTCCATCACCGGCAGGCTCCGCTGCACAAACCGCTCCGCGCTCCCTTCGGGCAGGGGAATCGGCAGCGGGTGATCCCAGTGCTCCACCGCAATCTGCGCCCCTTCGGGCAGGTTCGCGTAGAGCCAGCGGGAAGCGGTCTCCCACGGATGCGGGCGCACGTAGAGGGAGAGCTGCGCTGCGCCCAAGAGGGCCGTTGAAAGGACTACCGCGCCGATAGCAATCCGTCGCGCGACTTTCCCCTTCCGCCCCTGGCCCTCTGCCGGCGTCCCCTCGCCCCCACGCACGAGGAACGCCGCGGCCCACGCGCCCCACAGCGGGTAGAGGGGCAACAAATAGCGGGGGAACTTGACATACCCTCCGGCAAGCGCCACGAAACCCACGAGCGTTCCCCCCCAGAGAAGGCGCGCCGGCGGGGAAAGCCGTCGCCAGCGCCCCGCGGCCCCCAGCAGCCCCAGCAGCCCCGTCAGCGTCGCCGCCGGCCCCATCCCCCACAGGCCCAGCTGCGCCAGCGGATAGAGAAACGGCAGCGTGCCCACGAATTGCCGGGTGTAGGGAAAATCAAGCTGCCCGGCGACCATGAGGCTTTGGATCCACGGTCCCCGCCAGGCCGCCGCGGGACGCAGCACCGCCCACGGCGAAGCCAGGACAAAGCTCAACGCGGCCCCCAGCAGCAGGGAGGCGACCCGACGCACGGCGCGAGCCTTCCCCGGCGGAGGCGTTTCACCAGCAGGGGAAGCCCCAGACAAGCAGAAAATCGCCACAAGGAGGGGCGCGCCACCCCAGATCAGCGAGGCCTTGCAGGCGATCGCCAGTCCCCAGAACGCGCCAGCGCCGCCGAAACGCCGTCGCAGCGCCAGGAGCAACGCCAGCGAGACACAGACCGCGCCGGGGACGTCCACGGTGAAGAAGCGCGCCTGCTGCAAGGCAAAGGGGGCGCACGCCAGGAGCGCCGCAGCGAGCAGCCCGCCGCGCCTGCCGGCCAGGCATCGTCCCAACGCACCCGCCGCCGCGACGAGGAGCACCCCCAGCAACCCCGAAAGCAATCGGCCGGCATAGAGGGGGTCGGCGCCAGGAGCGAGAGCCGTCAGGAGACGCAGCACATACAGCGGAAAATGTCCATAGGGGAATTCCGGCGCCGCGAGGGTCGGATCGCCCCACAACGGCGTAGCCAGCGCGACATCCACGAGGTAGCGCTCATCGGGGTGCGCCGCAAGGCCGCCGTCCCAATCCGCGCCGGAAAGCCGCAAGGCCGCGGCCAGCAACAGCAACGCCACCCAGAGCCAGCGCGTGAGGGCGCTCCCTGCATCAGGATCCCGTGGAGCCGTCAGGAGGTCCCTCTCTGAGGCGCAGCTGCGTCTGCACCGCATCAAACACGCTGATGATGTCCCGCGGCAGGAAGAGTTGCAGGCTGAACTGTGTCTGCTTAATAACCTCGATGCAGCTCAACAGCACCAGCCGCGCCGGAATCTTCTCGCCGTCGTCCTTTTGAATCTCCTTGAGGCGCTCCAGGGTTTTCTGCAGGATGTCACGCTGGACTTCCGTCTTCGCTAATTCGACGGCCTGCGCACGGTCAACCAGGCCCTCGGCGAGTGCGAGATGCATCTGGCGCGTCTTCTCGGCCTTCCAGACCTCCCGCCACTGCCGCACCACACGGTCATCCACCTTGAGATCTCCCAGCTCCACACTGAGCAAGCGCACGCCGAAGCCGGGAAGGGCCTCGTTCAGCGCCTGTTCCAGGTCCTTCCGCAGCTGCGCCCGGCGTTGCCCCGCGAGCAGATCATCCAACAGGTAGCGCCCCAGGATGTTGCGAAAAGCCCCTTCGGTCGCGCTGATGATCACCCGCTTGGGCCAGGTCATCAAACGATCCGGCTCCGTGCGCCAGGCGTCACGAATCCACGTGCACGTCGCGGCCCGCCAGATGGCGGCTTCCTGTTCCTCCGGCGTGCCCCGCAGGTCAATCTGAAAACGCACGTCAGCCGCATACGTGATGGGGAGGCCGTCTTTCGTGATCGCTTCCACGTCATAGACCCAGCGATGCGGGCGCAAATCCAACACGTCCCAGACTTTCTCAAAAGGCTCCAGCTGGAACATCTGCACCGGGCCGGCCTCCGGCTGACGCAGCAGGCGCGTGAGGCGCCCATTGCGCTGCAAAATCACCGCCGAATCCGAAGCGACGAAGAGCTTCCCGGGGCCGCCGACGCGCTCCATGAGCACGTCGTGATGGCGCACTTTACCCTGTCGGGCCACAGAAAACGTCGGCGGGAAGTCGGGGCGATCCCTCCGGAGGTAACCCAGGAGGTGAAAGCCATCTTTCAGCGCTGGCAAATCATAGAAGCGCTGTGCAAAGCGCGCCGCGATCCACACCGCCAGGAGCACCGCCAACAGCAGAGGCAGCCATCCCACCAGCGCCGCCCACAGCAAAGAGCCAACGGTGAGGGGAGTCCCAGACGTCAGCACGCGCCCCAGCAACGCGGCCGCCAGGGCCAGCAGCGCCAGCAACGCCAGTATCCAAGAGGCCACCCCATCCACTTGCCCTTTGACTTCATCATTTTCGGGAAGGCCCTCATGCTTCTTCATTGCCGTCGCCTCCTTCCTGCATCCGACCCTGACGCATCAACATCCACATGAACGTCGGCAAATCCTGCACGTTCTTCTGTTTCATCGGCATCGTGCCCAGCGCATCAACCAGCTGCAGGGCGATGGTGTCAAGATCCAGATCGAGATCGCTGGCCTGTTTGAGAATCCGCGCCAGCTCCGTGTAGACGTCCAGCTGGGCCTCCATCCAGATCGGATCCAGCTTCTTCAGGATTTCCGCCTCCTCCTCCCCCATGCGGGCCTCAATGTCCCGCTGCCATTTGGCTTCCCAGCTCGCAAGGCGCTGCTCTATGATCTCGGGCGGCACCTTGATGTTGCTGATACCGCCCCCCACCAGGGTAATGCCGACCTGCGCCAGTTGTTCGCGCAGGCGTTGCACGAACTCCTCCGCAATCTCGACGCGGGCCGTCCCCGATTCATGGAGCTCATCACAGCGGCGAGCGAGGATCACCTCGCGGAGGATGGGCGGCGCCACCATCTGCGCCAGCGAATCCCAGGAGATGGGCTCGAGCTTTTCCTCGGCCAGACTCTCCTGGCGCGTGAAATGATGCTGCAGGAAGGCGTTGTCGCAAACGGCGCGCAAGACGGCGTCCTCTGCATACGGATAGGAGGCGCCCAGCTGCAGCGGTTGCTGTCCCATGGCAATGCGCTGCGGCATGAAGACCAGCGTGTGAGTGACGATGCCATCGGCAGTCTCGGCCTCGATGGTGGCGTTGCGCAGCTGCGGGCGCAAGTCCACGGCGGCGAATACTTGCTCAAACGGTCGGGTGAAGTTCAGCCCCGGCGGAGCGACCCGGTACTGCAGGCTATCCCACAACACCGCCGCATGGGCAGCGTCGTTGAGGATGATCCCCGGCCCGGAAAAAAAGCGGCGATACGGATCGCCGGCCACGCGCGGTTGAGGCAGCGTTTCCTCGTGACGGTCGCGCGTGTGCCAGTCCTCAATCACATAGAAGGGAAAATTGGTGCCCAGCGCGAAAGTGAGCAGACTGCGCCAGGCCTGCCAGTGGTCCTGCGCGGTCTCTATCGGCAACAACAGCCCGCTATACACGTAGAGCAGCCAGCAAAATACCAGGACGGCGGGCAGCAAAATAAGCCAGACCCCCAGCCGTCCGATCACAAAAGCCAACAGCACGGTCAGCCCGTAGAACGCCGTCCAACTCCAGGCCAGCGGCGAGATGCTGCGAGTGCGTCCCCGCCACCCGATGTAGCTCACCCCCAGCAGTCCCAGCAGCCAAACCCCCACCCCAAGGACCAACACATCCAGGCCTACCAGCGGAATCCGCCCGGCAATGGCCGCCAGGCACAACGCTCCCCCCATCATGCCGCCCAACGCGAGCAGCGCCGAGGCCATCGAGGGCAACCCGCCCAGGAGATATCCCAGCGCCCCGACCACCAGCGTCAGCCATACTCCCACTTCCAGGGTCAAGACGATGCCGCCCAGGCAATCCCTCTCGTAACGTAAGGCGAAGGGGTCCAGTTGCTGTAAGGGCAAGGCCTCGTGCCCGACGAGGTACCAGAACAAGCCCGTGAGCGCGAGAGTAGAAAAAATGAGGAGCACGAAGCCCGGCAGTTCTTTGGACAGGCGCGAGGTCGCCCCCCGCGCGCGCCACATCCCCCGTCCTACCGGCAGCGCCACTACACAGACAAGGAGAGCTTCGACGAGCAACATCGTCCCCATATGACACCTGCCTCTGTGAAGTTGACACCGACTACAATGAATGCAGGTCCGCCCTGCGCCACAGGGCCGGGAATAAAATTCCCAGCAAGTGTAGCGGCAGGAAAGCGCTCATGACTGATTATAGAACGACCTGAGAAAAAACACAAAAATAAGGCAGCCCGCTCGCTCAAAAAAAAGCGCCCCTTCCAGGGTGCCAACCCGTGGAAGGGGCGCTCTCAACGCCACACAAAAACCTAATCCAACACCTTGCCGTGATGCCTGAGCGCTGCCTGCGCTGCAGCCAACCGCGCAACCGGCACCCGGAAGGGACTGCAGGAGACGTAGTTCAGGCCCGCCAGGTAGCAGAACTCCACCGACTGGGGATCCCCGCCGTGCTCACCGCAGATGCCCACCTCCAGCTGGGGGCGCGTCTGGCGACCCTTGCGCACGCCCATCCGCAGCAGCGCGCCCACACCCTCAGCATCGAGCGTCTGGAAGGGGTTCAGGGGCAGGATACCCTGCTCCACATACTCGACCAGGAAGCGCCGCTCGGCGTCGTCGCGGCTGTAACCGAAGGTCATCTGGGTCAGGTCGTTGGTGCCGAAGGAGAAGAACTCCGCCAGCCCGGCGATCTCGTCGGCGGTCACGGCCGCGCGCGGGATCTCGATCATCGTGCCGAACTTGTAGGAAATCTCGCGCCCCTTTTCCGTCATCACTTCCCTGGCGACCTTTTCCAGTTCGGCCTGCGTCAGTTTGAGCTCATTGACGTGCCCGGTCAGCGGGATCATGACCTCCGGGTGCACGACGTGCCCCGCCGCTGCCGCATCACAGGCCGCCTCGAAGATCGCGCGCACCTGCATCTTCATGATGTCCGGGAAGATGATGCCCAGGCGAATACCGCGCAGGCCCATCATCGGGTTGGATTCGTGCATCCGCTCCACGGCCTTGAGCAACACCTCGGCCTTTTCGAGCTCGGGGCCGGTTTCGCCGCGCACGCGCATCTCGGTAACTTTGACCAGCAGCTCGTCGTGTCCGGGCAGGAACTCGTGCAGCGGCGGATCAATCAGGCGGATGATCACGGGTAGGCCGTCCATTGCCTCGAAGAGCCCGTAGAAGTCGCCCCGCTGATAGGGCAGCAGGAAGTCCAGGGCCTCGCGATAGACCTTGACCGCGGGCGATGCTTCCACCGCGCGGCGCGCCACCTCCAGCTCTTGCATGATCTCGGCGCGGCGTTCTTCTTTGATCGCCTGCCCCTCTTCCTTGCCGGTCGCCAGGACACGCTCGTAACGGGTGACGACATTGAACAGCTTCTGCGCTTCCTCAGCGTTGAGGATCATGTCCTGGACGTGCGGCAAGCGCTCCTGCTCGAAGAACATGTGCTCGGTGCGGCAAAGGCCGATGCCCTTGGCGCCGTATTCGCGAGCGCGCCGGGCGTCCTTGGGATAGTCGGCATTGGTCCACACCTGCAACCCGCGGGTCGGGAAGCTCTGCAGCCCCTCTTCCCACTGGCGCGCGGCGGGACTCGCCGAGATCTCATCCGCCCAGCCCAACAGCGTGGCGAGCTCCACTTCCTTCTGGAAGTCCGGCGTCACCGTCGGCAGAACGCCCTCGTACACCTCACCCGTCGCGCCGTCGAGGGACACCACATCGCCCTCCTTGAGGGTGCGACCGCTCACCGTCACCTGACGCAAGTCCTGATCAATGCTCAGGGCCGCCGCGCCGACCACGGCGGGGATACCAAACTGCCGGGCCACAACAGCAGCGTGCGCCGTCGCCCCACCACGACTGGTGAGAATCCCCTTTGAAGCCACCATGCCGTGCACGTCATCGGGCTTGGTCTCCGCGCGGATCATGATGACCGCTTCGCCCGCCTTGCCCCACGCCTCGGCCGTATTGGCATCGAAAGCCAGCTTGCCCACCGCCGCACCCGGCGAAGCATTCACGCCCTCCGCCAGCAGGCGCCCGGAAGCTTTGGCCGCGGCCACCTCTTTCTCATCAAACTGCGGATGCAGAAAGAAGTCCACGTCCTTGGGGGTCACGCGCATCACGGCCTCTTCCCTGGTGATAAGTCCCTCAGCGACCATGTCCACCGCGATCTTCACGGCAGCGCGCGCGGTGCGCTTGCCGGTGCGCGTCTGCAGCATCCAGAGCTTGCCGCGCTCGATGGTGAACTCGGTGTCCTGCATGTCCTTGTAGTGCAATTCCAGCTTCGTGCCGATTTCGCGCAGCTGCTCCGCAATCTCCGGCATGTCCTCGCCCAGGTCGGCGACCCGCTTGGTGTTGCGGATTCCCGCCACCACGTCCTCGCCCTGCGCGTTGAGCAGATAATCGCCGTAGAAAATGCGCTCCCCCGTCGCGGGGTCGCGCGTGAAGGCCACACCCGTGCCGCTGTCCCAGCCCATGTTGCCGAAGACCATGGTCTGCACGTTCACTGCCGTGCCCAGGTCATCGGGGATGTGCTCCACGCGGCGATAATCCACCGCGCGCTTGCCCATCCAGGAATTGAAGACCGCCTGCACCGCGATCCGCAGTTGCTCCAGGGGGTCCTGGGGGAACTCGCGCCCCAGCTCCCGGACGTAGACCTGCTTGTAACGCGTTACCAGTTCTTTGAGGTCATCCGCCGTCAAATCCGTGTCGTCTTTGACGCCGAGTTCGGCCTTGAGGGCCCCCATCTCCTCATCGAAAGCCTCGTCGGAAATGCCCATGGCGGTGTGCCCAAACATGGAGAGCAAGCGACGATAGCTGTCCCACACGAAGCGTTCATTCTTCGTCAACGCAATCAGGCCGGGGACGACCTTGTCGTTCAAGCCCACATTGAGGATGGTGTCCATCATGCCGGGCATGGAGAACTTGGCGCCGGAGCGCACGGAAACCAGCAGCGGGTTTTTCGGATCGCCAAACTTCTTACCGGTCTGACGCTCCACCTCGGCCAACGCCGCCAACACTTGCTCCCACAATCCCTCAGGAAACTTATTGCCGTCCTGGATGTAGGCCATGCAGGCCTTGGTAGTGATCGTAAAACCAGGAGGCACTGGCAAGCCCACCCGTGTCATTTCGGCCAGGCCCGCGCCCTTGCCGCCCAACATCCCGCGGACGCCGTCCCAGCTGCCCGTTTCACGCTCAACTTGCTCAACTTCGCCAAAAAGATAAACCCATTTGTTACTCATCGTTTCCTCCTGCAATTCATATGATGACACAGATCTGCCCTTTAGTATACCACAGCTCACCTAACGCTCGCTACCTTCGCTCTGCCCGCCGAGCTCATTGACCACCACCCGGCGTTGCAGCACGTACCACTCGGCGATATTGCGGAAGCGGTCCCCCGTACGCGTCAGGGGGGGCAATTGGACCCCCTGCACGCGCACATCCACGGCGTAGTTGAAGACCGGGACGTACAAGGGGATCGCCGGCACTTCACGCATGAAAAGCTGCTGATACTCGCGGTACAACGCCAAGCGTTGCTGCCGGTCCACCGTCAGACGCGCCTGCTCAATCACCTCGCTGATGCGCCGATGCCGGAATCCCGTGTAATTTTGTCCCACCAGCGCCTGCGTCTCATGCCAGAACGGATAAGGGTCGGGATCCCCCGCCGCCATGATGTGCACCAGAGCCGCGTCGTAGCTCCGTCCTTCCAACACCGCCCCGAGCGCCAGGGGCGGCACGGCCCGCACCGTCACCGAGATTCCCAACGCACTCCACTGCTCTGCGATCGCCTCACCCAAAGCCACATCGGTCGGCTCATCCGCCACAGTGAGCTCGAAGCGGAACGGCACGCCCGCGGCATTCCGCAACGTGTCCGTGACCGTGAGGCGCGTCCAACCTTCCGCACGCAGCAGCGCCGCGGCCTGCCCCGGATTGTAGGGGTAGACTGGCACGTCTTCCGTGGTGTACGCCCACGTCCCCGGCAGCATGGGAGTCTCAGGGATGAGCGCCTGCCCCAACAGGATGTTGTCCACCACGGCCTGCCGATCAAGGCCATACAGCAACGCCTGTCGCACCGGCGTGGAGTTGAAGGGCACCGTCCCTGAGATCAGCTCGTTGAAGTAGATCATGGTCAGCTCCGCTACCGGCGCCGTGTACAGGTTGAAGTTCTCATCCTGCCACACTGCCGGCAACAGTGAGGCGGGCACCCCCGCAATGCCTTCCACGAGGCCTTCTTTGTAGGCCTCGAAGGCAGCGCGCGCCGTAGGATAGAAGCGGAGCACCAGGTTTTCGAGATAGGCGGTTTCACCGTAATAGCGCTGGAAGCGCTTGAGCGTCACCGCCGTGATCTGTCCGTCCTGCACCTCCACTTCCGAGAGGCGAAAGGGTCCCGTCCCGACTGGCTGACGATTGAAATCCAACGTCGCCAGGGACGCCGCAGAAATGCCCTGGAGGTGATGGGCCGGCAACAGCCCGAAGGTCGTGTAATCCAGGAAGGGCGCATACGGCTCGGCCAGCACAAAACGCACCACCAAATCGCTGACCCGCTCGACGCGGACGCTCTGCCACAAGGCGCCGATGTCGGGAGGGCCGGGATAGTCCGGATCCTGCAGCAGCCCCACTGTAAAAATCACATCGTCAGCGGAGACGGGCATCCCGTCGTGCCAGAGCGCGCGGGGATTGAGGTGGAAGGTGTACGTGATGCCGCCCGGCTCGAGCTCCCAGCCCAACGCCAGGTCGGGCACGACCTCACCCGTCATCGTCAAGCGCGTCAAGCCGCTGTAGACGAGGGAGGTGACGTCGCTATCGGCGTCGTTGTAAAAACTGAGGAGGGGATTGAGCGATTGCGGGAAACCGCTGACGCTCTCCACGTAGGTTCCGCCGGGCGCAGGTCGAAATTCGGTGGTATAAGTCGAGGCAAAGTACACCAACATGCCGGCGGTCAGAAGAAAGCCGACGCCCACCAGGAGCACCTGTAAACCAATTTTGCGGAACATAAAGCGCTATCGAGATCCTTTTCAACCCGTACCGAGGCGCCTATTCAGCATTCAGCCATCAGCAGCGAGGACTCTGCGCCCCAAAAGGCGGTTTCCAACTATGCTGACGGCTGAATGACGCTGCGTGCATCGCGCACGCGAGCAGCCTCGGAATGGCGCCGGGGGTTAACTCGCCAGGAGGACGTTGATCATCGCCACGACGAAGAACAACACGGAGGTTCCCACCGTCAGGCGGAAAATCAACAGTTCGGCGCCACGGCGCTTGCGAATCATTCCCGACTGTGTGCCGCCGAACACGCCACCCAGGCCACTGCTTTGCACTTCAAAAAGAATCAGCACGACCAGCACAACCGACAGGATGATCTGCACAATGTTCAAATAGACCTGCATGTTCCCTTATCCTCCACAAGCCAGATGCGGCGCTATTATAACACGGCCCAGGAAATTGACAACGCCCCTACATGCGTTCCGGCGCGGCCATGCCCATGAGATGCAGTACCCGCGCCAGGACCGTCTGCGCAGCGCGCGCCAACATCAAGCGCGCCTGGGTCAGCGGCAAGGCCTCGGGATCCACGACCCGGCAATCGCGGTAGAAGGCATGGAACAACGCCGCGAGCTCGGTCGCGTAGAGGGTCAGGTGATGCGGCGCGAGCGCGGTCGCCGCCAGGGCGATGATCTCCGGCAACGCCAGCATCTTGCGGATGAGCGCCAGCTCGCTCGGATGCGTGAGCAACGTCAGGTCGCCGGGGGCGTCGAGCGCCAGCCCCAGCTCCGTAGCCTTGCGCAACACCCCCGCGATGCGCGTGTGCGCATACTGCACGTAGTACACCGGGTTCCGGTCCGATTGTTCTATCGCCAGATCGAGGTCAAAATCGAGGGTGACGTCCACCGTGCGGGTCAACATCATGAAGCGGATGGGATCCGGCCCGACCTCGTCTACCAGCTCCCGCAGGGTGACGAACTCGCCAGAGCTCTTGGACATCCGCACCTCCACCCCGCCGCGCAGCAATGTCACCATCTGGTAAAGGATGATGTTCACCCGCGAAGGGTCGAGCCCCTGAGCCTGGGTCACTGCCAGCAAGCGGGGCACATCGCCGTGATGATCCGCGCCCCACACGTAAATCGCGCGATCGAAGCCCCGCAGGACGAGCTTGTCCCACACGTAGGCCGCGTCGGAGGCCAGGTAAGTCGGGCGGTCTTCGGGATTGGGGACGACGCGCGGCGAGCGGATGAGGACGGCGTCCTTGTCCAGATCGGGGTGCGTGAACCAGAGCGCCCCATCCCGCTCAACGATGTAACCGCCCTCGCGCAACGCCGCCAGCCGCTGCTCGAAAAGGCTCGGCTGCCCCTCAGGCCCCGGCGCGTAGAAATCGCGCTCGTGGCGCCAGGTGTCGAAATGGACGCGCAAGCGCGCCAGGTCCTCGGCCACCGTCTGCAGCACCTGCTCGATGGCCCAGCGCATGATCTCACGCAGCGCCGCCTCCCGCTCCAGCTCCAGGTAACGCCGGCCGGCGCTCGCTGCCAGCGTCTCCGCCAGCGCGCCGATGTAGGCCCCCGGATAGGTCTCCTCGTCGAGCATGACCGGCGCGCCGAGCCGGGCGGCGTATTGGTTGAACACACTCACCGCCAGCTTGCGCGCCTTGGAACCGGCGTCGTTGACGTAATACTCGCGCTCGACCTGATAGCCGGCGGCCTCCAGCACCGCGGCGACGGTATCGCCGATGACGGCGTTCCGCGCCGAGCCGATCGTGATGGGACCGGTAGGATTGGCGCTGACAAACTCCACCTGCACCCGTTGCCCCTCTCCCAGGGCAATATTGCCCCAACGTTCGCCCGCCTCCAGGATCGCCGCGACCTGCTGCGCCAACCAGGGCTCGCTCAGCGTGAAGTTGAGGTAGCCCGGCGCGACCGCTTCCACGCCGCCGATAAAGTCGGTCGGCGGCAGGTGCGAGATGAGGGCCTGCGCGATCTGCAAGGGTGCCCGACGCACGACCCGCGCCAGCCCCAGGCAGACCGGCGAAGCGTAATCGCCATGGGCGGCATGACGCGCCGGTTCCACCGGCACCGCCGCAGGGATTTCGAAGGGCGGCAGATCTCCTGCTGCCTGCGCAGCTTCCAACGCCGCGCGCACCGCGGCGGCAAGGCGATCACGAAGGGGCAAAAAGGTCATGCAAAGGCTCCTCGGAAAATAGAGATCAGCGGTCAGCAGTCAGCGAAAAAGCGAATCAGCGAAAAAATCACTTACGTGACAAAGGTACCGCCACTGACTGAAAAACGCAATATTTCTTGGTGATTACTGAAGATTGAGAATCAACTTTTACCCCCTATCCCCTGGCCCCTTTCCCCCGCGCTTTACGCGGGGGAAAGGGGAACTTTTTTTGTGGGGGCTTGCAGGCGGGCTACACCCGCCTGCAAGCCCCCCTATTTTTTTGCCGGGGGCAGGAGGAGGGGCAAAAGCTACAGTTCACAAAGGTTCATCCATTGCCATCGAGCTACCTGACGCCAGGCTAAACAATGACCGCACCTTACATTTTCATCCGCCGTAATGTGCCGCAATGTCAACTCCTTCAAAAATGGCCCCGAATGAACACGAATTTCACGAATCAGATTAGAAATTCCTGGCCCCCGGGGCTGCTACGTCCTCAAACAACGCGCTTCAGCGCGGTTGGCTCATGTCGGGCTGGAGATGGAATCCCCAGCTCACCGCAGGGCCAGGATGGCCTCAATGGCCTCCTGCAGCACAGGCAGCTCTGACGAACGCAACACGTAGCCATATTCGCCAATCGCGGGCGCCAACACCGGACTGATCGGCTCATGCTGCACGATGAGCGAGCCGTAGCGCTGCAACACGGCGTCGAAATCCAGCCGATAGGGACGCCGCCACTTGCGCCCGATATAAGCGCAATGGTAAGGGCGGGAATAGGACATGGAGAATTTCCCGAAGAGCACCATTTCCGCCCATCCCTGATACACATCAATGTCATTGGCGTAGTTAAACATGTCCAGCGTCAACCCGCCGGGGGGACGCATGTTGATCTCCAGCAACAACAGGCGCTCCGGCGTGCGGAAGAACTCGATGTGGAAGAAACGCTCGCGCACGTCGAAAGCGCGCAACGCGCGCATACCGGCGGCATACAGGTCTTCAGGAATCTCGCGCAGGGAATAATAATACATGTCGAGATCCTCGTTGACCACGTCCATGATGCCACGGTTGAAATGATGCGCCGTGAAAAACACCGCCTCGCCTTCCTGGTCGGCCAGCCCGTCGAAGGAGTATAGCTCTCCCTGGACGAATTCCTCCAGGAAATAGGCGACCGGGGGCTTGATCTCGAAGAAACGCTGCAATTCGGCGTCATTGTTGACCTTGAACGTGTTCGCCGCGCCGACACCGACATCAGGCTTGGCGATGAGAGGATATCCCACTTCAGCGGCGAAGTCCTGGGCCATCCTCAGCGTGCGCACCAGCTTGCCGCGCGCCGCATCCCCGCCGGCCCGCTGATACACCCGCTTCATCCGCGACTTGCGCTTGAGGACATCCAGGTGCACGGGACGAGGGCCGGGGATGTTGAAGTCCTCACGCAGGCGAGCGTCCGTCTCCAGCCAGTACTCATTGTGGGATTCAAGGCGCTCCAGTTTGCCATAGCGGTGCGTGAGATAGCCGCAGGCGCGGACAAGCTGCTCGTAATTGCTGAGGTTGTCCACCTTGTAGTATTCGGTCAGGGCGGCCCGCAGTTCCGGGCGCAACTCATGATAAGGCGCATCCCCCAGTCCCAGAACATTCGCCTCCAGACGGCGTAAGGCGGTCGCAAAATGGTAATAATTCGGCGGGAAGTTTGGCGACACCAACACAATATTCATCTTTGGCCTCCCCACAAGCCCTCAGTAAAAGTGAATTCTCAACAAGGGGGCGCAGCATTTCCCCAGGAAACCTGCGCCCCCTCACGACCTGCTATAGAATGTTTAAGCGCGGCCGGCGCTCTTGAAAATCTCAATCTTGTGCTCGACCACCGCTTGCATCGCCTCAATGGCCGGCTTGAAGATCTTGCGCGGGTCAATCTCATCGGGATGCGCATCCATGTACGCCTTCATCGTCGTGACCAACGCATACCGCACCTCGGTATCAATGTTGATCTTGCAGATGCCGCGCTCCACGGCCATGGTGATCTGATAATCAGGGATGCCAGAAGCGCCATGCAGCACCAACGGCACCGGCACGAGGCTGCGGATCGCCTCCAGACGCTTGAAATCGAGCTGCGGCTCGCCCTGGTAAAAGCCGTGGGCGTTGCCGATAGCCACCGCCAGAAAATCGAAACCGGCGTCCTGGGTGAAGCGGACACACTCCTGCGGATCGCTCATCAACGCCTCGCGCTCGGAAACCACCACATGCTCCTCAGCGCCGCCGATCTTGCCGATCTCCGCCTCGACCGGCACGCCGATGGCGTGACAGGCCTCCACGACTTTCCGCACCTCGGCGACGTTCTCCTCATAGGGAAGCTTGGAGGCATCGCGCATGATGGAAGTGAAACCGGTGCGCAGGGCCAGCATCACCGTCGGGAAATCCGGGCCGTGATCCAGGTGCATCGCTACAGGAACCTTCGCCTTTTCCGCCGCCTGCTTGACGATCAGCGGCAGAAAATCGGGGCCAGCATATTTCAACGCCCCGGCAGAAATCTGCACCAACACGGGAGCCTTCTTCGCCTCCGCCGCGCGGATAATTGCGTGGGTAATTTCCAGATTGTTAGTGTTAAACGCGCCGACAGCATAGCCATTCTTTTGAGCCTCCAATAACAGCTCTTTACTCGTGACTAACATGGCAGTCCTCCTGGGCTAGAAAGATTCACGCACTTCGGTATAGTAATAACCCCTTCCCCAGAAAAGTCAAATAACCCTGTAACCAGGGCCCGGTCACACAGGACAAACGGCCTGAGATGACAGGTAAAACACCCATTGAAGCCACGCCACGCCTCATGCTATACTAAAACGAAGAGCTTGGCGAACGAATTCACATAAAGGAGCACCCTATGACCTCACGCATTGGGATTCGGCTGGAAGACAAAAACATCTGGGAAGGCCGCGCCCCCCTCGTGCCGGAGCACATTGCCGCGCTGCGAGCCTCCCATAACCTCGAATTCGTGGTGCAGGAATCCCCCTTCCGGGCTTTCACCGCTGAGGAATACCTCGCCGCCGGTGCGCAGGTCGCGCCCACGCTCCACGACTGCCCCCTCATCCTGGCAATCAAGGAAATTCCCATCCCCGCCCTCGAAGCCCACAAGACCTATGCCTTTTTCTCGCACACCATCAAGGGGCAGCCCGCCAACATGTCCATGTTGCAGCGGTTGATGGAACTGCGCTGCCAGCTATTGGACTTCGAACGCATTGTGGATGAAAATGGCCGTCGTCTCATCTTCTTCGGCAATTACGCGGGGGCGGCCGGGATGATTGACACGCTTTGGGCGCTGGGACAGCGGCTTGCCGTCGAAGGCCTCCCCACCCCCTTCGCCGCGCTGCAGCCAACGCTGGCATACGGCACCCTCGAGACGGCGCGCAATGCCGTCCATGAAGTTGGCGCGCGCATCAAACATGAAGGGCTGCCCGCCTCGCTCACCCCGCTCATTTGCGGCTTTGCCGGCTACGGCAATGTCTCACGTGGCGCGCAACACATCTACGATCTGCTGCCCGTCATCGAAATCAACGCCGCGGAATTACGCCACTTTAAAGGAGGCGACCCCCATCACGTCTACAAAGTCGTCTTCAAAGAGGCCGACATGGTCGAGCCGCTTGACCCGCACGCGAGCTTCGCCCTCCAGGAGTACTACCACCATCCGGAACGTTATCACTCGCGCTTCGAGTCCTATCTACCGTATCTCACGGTACTCATCAACGGCATCTTCTGGACACCGCGCTATCCCCGCCTGGTCACCAAGGCGGGCCTGCGCGCGCTGTTCGAGCAACAGGGCACCCCCAAGCTGCGCGTGATCGGGGACATCAGCTGCGATACCGAAGGCGCCATTGAATGCACCCTTCAGACGACGAATCCCGGTTGCCCTGTTTACGTCTACAATCCGCTCACCGGTGAAGCGCAAGAGCCGGGCGCGGACGCGCACGCCTGCAGCGGGCCGGGCGTCGTCATCCTCGCGGTAGATAATCTGCCCTGCGAGCTGCCCCGCGAATCCTCGACGCACTTCAGCAGCACCCTCATGCCCTTCATCCCGGCGCTCGCCGAAGCGGATTACGCAGCCCCATTCGAGGAGGTGAATCTCCCGCCAATCCTCAAAAACGCCTTTATCCTGTGGCACGGAGAACTGACACCCCCCTACCGCTATCTGGAAAAACACGTGGAAACGGGCGAAGGTGTGAAGGTGTGAACGCATGAACGTAAATAACTCGCTGATTCGCCATTCGCGGATTCGCCTATTTTCAGAGAGGAGCACCCCCAACCATGAAAACCGTTCTCGTACTTGGGACAGGCATGGTCGCCGGTCCCGCCATCACCTATCTGCTCGCTTTGCCGGAGATTCAAGTCCGCGTCGCCAGCCTGGATTACGAGCGCGCGCAAGCTCTCATCGGCGGACACCCGCGCGGCGCGGCGCAGCGGTTGGACGTCGAAGATCCGGTCGCGCTGCATGACGCCATCGCCGCGCCCGAAGTCGGCCTCGTCATCAGCCTGCTGCCCTACATTTACCACGCCCAAGTAGCGGCGGTCTGCGTCGCCCACGGCAAACATCTCGTCACCACTTCCTACGTCAGCCCTGACATGCGGGCCCTCGACAGAGCCGCCAGAGAGGCCGGCGTCACCTTGCTCAACGAAATCGGCGCCGACCCCGGCATGGATCACATGTCCGCGATGCGGGCCATCCACGAGGCGCAGGAGGCCGGCGGCGAAATCACACGGTTTCGTTCCTGGTGCGGCGGCCTCCCCGCGCCCGAAGCCAACACCAACCCGCTAGGCTACAAATTCTCGTGGAGTCCGCGCGGCGTGTTGCTGGCAGGGCGCAATCCCGCCCACTATCTGGAAGAAGGGGCAGAGATCACCATCCCTGCCGGCGAGCTCTTCGAGCATCACTGGCCCGTCGCCATCCCCGGCCTGCCCCTGCTGGAGGGTTACCCCAACCGCGACGCGCTGCCCTATGCCGACTTGTACGGCATCCGCACCGCGCGCACCCTCTTCCGCGGCACGCTCCGCTATCCGGGATGGTGTGAGGCGTTGAACGTGCTCCTGAAATTGGGATTCCTGGAGCTCGAGCCGCAGACCTGGCCCCAGGCGACTCTGGGAGCATGGACGGCGGCCCTCCTCGGCGGCGACGACGCCCGTCCCGCCGCCGTGCGCCGCACGCTCGCCGCCCGCGCGGGCCTCGATCCCCACGCCGCGCCGGTGGAAGCCCTCGCCTGGCTGGGATTGTTTTCCGCCGACCCCCTGCCGCTCCGCCACGGCGGGCCCATTGACGTGCTCACGGCCTGCATGTTAGCACGGATGCAATTTGCAGCCGACGAGCGCGACATGCTCGTCATGCATCACGAATTTGGCATCGCCTACCCCGACCGGGAGGAGCGCCGCACCTCCACCTTGCTCGTCTATGGCATCCCCGGCGGCGACACCGCCATGGCGCGCGCCGTGGGACTTTCAGCGGCGATAGGAGGTCGGCTGTTGCTCGAAGGCACCCTGCGACGGCCCGGCGTCCTCATCCCCATTCTGCCAGAAATCTACCTGCCAGTGCTCAGCGAGCTCGCGTCCTATGGGCTCCGCTTCGAGGAACAGGGCACGGCAGTTGCAGGCGGCCCGGCGTAAGCGCTTTGCGGAGAAGTCGAGTATAATACGCAACGGTCTGGCATATCAACTCAAACCGAAAGAATACCGTGACGCACGAAAGGACTCAAGAGGCTTCCTTCAATATTGCCGGCGCTATGACCGGCGGGACGACCCACGCAGCGCCGGCAGCCGCCGACCGCACGCTGGAAGCCGTCGTCTCTGTGCTGGACGAGCGCTCTCAGGAGCAAGTGCTGGCGCTCTGGGAGGAGCTGCGGCGGGAATTCAACGTCACGGACAACTACACGGCGCCCATCCCGCACTTCTCCTATCATGTCGCCCAGGCCTACGATCCCGAGGCCCTCGACCAGGCCCTGCGCGAATTCGCCGGAGAATGGGCGCCCTTTCACGTCCGTACGGGGGGCCTGGGATTGTTCACGGGCTCCCTGCCGGTGCTCTACATTCCCATCGTGCGCGAGGCGCGCCTCTCGCTCTTTCACGCAGAACTGTGCCAGCGCCTGCATCCCCTGGCCAGTGATCCCGTCCCGTACTATTTCCCGGAAAACTGGCTGCCCCACATCACCCTGACGCTTGGCGCGGTAGAGCCGCAGACGCTGGCGGCCGTCATCGCCCATCTCAGCCCGCGCCGCTTCGACTGGAGCATGGTCGTCCACAATCTCACGGCCATCTGCGATAACTGCGGTGTGCTGGACGTGAACCAGCGCTATCCGCTGCAGGGGAGCCGCTGAGGATCAGAATCATGATTTCCTGCATTACCTGTCACGCAGCGTCCCTCATGGCGGACGCGCGCTCAAGTCACCTGAATTAAGGAGGTCGCTCTATGAAACAGACGCAACAAGCCGCTTTACCTCATTGGGACATGACGCCGATTTTCCCCGGGCTGGACACGCCGGAATTCGAGGCCGGCTTTCAGGCCGGCGTTGCAGCGCTCGACGCGCTCACGGAGGCCTTCGACGCCAACGCCATCCTGCTGCGCGACACGCCACTGCCCATCAACGCCGAGACGGTCGCCCTCTTCGAGATGATCCTGCAGCGCTACAACGCCCTGGGCGACCAGCTGCGCACCCTCGATGCCTACATCAGCGCCTTCACCACGACGGATTCGCGCAACGAGCTGGCGCAGGCTCAGGCAAGTCGCCTGGAACAACAGAGGCTGCGCTTCTCGGTGCTGACGACGCGGCTCACCGCCTGGTTGGGCAGTCTGGACATCGCAGCCCTCATCGCCGCCTCGCCCGTCGCCCAGGCGCACGCCTACGCCCTGGAAAGGATCGCCATCCAGGCGCGGCATCTGATGTCGCCCGCCGAAGAAGCGCTTGCCGCGCAGCTGGAGCTCACCGGCTCCACCGCCTGGTACAAACTGTACGAAACCTTCAGTTCGCAAATCATGGTCGAGCTGGAGATCGAAGGCGCACAGCAGACCCTGCCGATGACCGCCATCCGCAACCTTGCCTACGACGCCGGACGCGACATCCGCCAGGCGGCCTACGAGGCGGAACTCGCCGCATGGGAGCACAACGCCGTTCCCATCGCCGCCGCCCTCAACAGTCTCAAGGGCGAAACGCTCACCCTCACCGCAAAACGCGGTTGGGAATCGCCCCTCGCCGCAGCGCTGTTCAACAACAACATTGACGAGGCCACCCTCGAGGCCATGCTCGACACGGCCCGCGCGGCCTTCCCGGAGCTGCGCCGCTACCTGCACGCCAAGGCTCGCGCCCTCGGCGTGCCCGTCCTGGCGTGGTATGATCTCTTCGCGCCGCTCTCCGCCGACACACGCCCCTGGGATTTTGTAGAGGCGCGCGAGTTTGTCCTGGAGCAATTTGGAGCATACTCCCCGAAACTCGCGGCATTGGCGCGGCGCGCCTTTGAGGAACAGTGGATGGATGCCGAGCCCCGTCCCGGCAAGCGCGGCGGCGCCTTCTGCATGGGGGTCCGCGACGACGAATCGCGTGTGCTCTCCAACTTTCAGCCCGCCTACGGGGGGATGTCCACCCTGGCTCACGAGCTCGGTCACGCCTATCACAACCTGCAGCGCGCGCCCCGCACCTACATCCAGCGCCGCACCCCCATGACCCTGGCCGAAACCGCCAGCAACTTCTGCGAGACCATCGTCCGCGAAGCGGCCCTGGCGCACGCCGACCGCCGCGAGCAGCTCGCCATCCTCGAGTCCTCCCTGCAACATTCGGTCCAGGTCACCATTGACATCACCAGCCGCTTCCTCTTTGAGCAAGCGGTATTTGAACGTCGCAAGGAACGCGAGCTCTCCACCGAAGAATTCTGCGCGATCATGCGCGAGGCGCAGCTGCAGACCTACGGCGACGGCCTCGATCCTGAGGGGCTCCATCCTTACATGTGGGCTGCAAAACCGCACTACTACAGCTCCGTGTTCTACAACTTCCCGTACATGTTCGGGCACCTGTTCAGCCTGGGACTGTATGCCCGCTACCGGCAGGATCCCGACGCCTTCCGCGACAGCTACGACGAGCTCCTCGCCGCGACCGGCATGGCCGACGCCGCCACCCTGGCCGCCCGCTTCGGCATTGACATTCGCTCGCCGCAATTCTGGCAAGCCAGCCTGGACCTGATCCGCGAGGACATTGACCGCTTCGAGGCATTGATTGCGGAAGGGGAATGAAGCGTAGTAAACCGTGAGCGGTGAGTAGTTCATTGTTCCGCTCTCGTAACTGCTCAGCCTGGCGCCCAGTAGCCAGACAGCAATTGATGGCTCCTTGCAAGCCGTAGCTTTCAGATTGCCCCCCTGCCCACAGCGGTGCATGCGCCGTTGGAAGGGGAGAAAATAAAGGGTTTTTGCAGGCGGGCTGCGCCTGCAAAAACCCTACAAAAAAACAGTTATCTGCTCTCTGCTCACAACTCACTTCTCTACTCAAAGGGGAACGCCCACCATGCCCTACACGTACGACTATCCGCGTCCCATGCTCACCGTGGATATCGCGCTCGCGCGACCGGGCCCCCGCGGCCCAGAAGTGTTGCTCATTCAACGCGGCCATCCGCCGTTCGAGGAAGCGTGGGCATTGCCGGGCGGCTTTGTGGAGGAAGGCGAAACCCTGGAACAGGCGGCGCGACGCGAGCTGCAAGAGGAAACGGGCCTGGCCGACCTGCCCCTGCAGCAGCTGGCGGCCTTTGGCGATCCCGGGCGCGACCCGCGCGGCTGGACCGTCTCTGTGGTCTTCTGGAACTGGCTGGGCGAAGCGGGGACCGGCGTACAGCCCCGCGCCGGCGATGATGCGGCCGCGGCGGCCTGGGCGCCCCTCGCCGCACTCCCCCCGCTGGCCTTCGATCACGCCCGCATCCTGGAGGTCTTCCGCGCGCGATTGCAGCAAGAAGGCCTGGTTCCACACCCTGCGGAGCCGTAGGGGACCGCCTCCGTAGCGGCAAGACGTTCCAATCCACAGAGGGCGCAGACTCCACCGATTCCCTCGGAGCCTCTGCGCCCGGCTGCGAAATCTGTGAGGTATTTCGGATGGCGCTAAGGAGCGCGCACGGCGCGTTGCCGCGCCGCCTCGAAGAGCAGCACCGCCGCGGATAGCGCCGCGTTGAGGGACTCCACTCCCTCGGCCATCGGAATCGTCACCCGATGCGGGCCCGCCAGCGTCCGGGCCTCCTCGCCTGCCCCCTCCGCTTCCCCCCCGACGATCAACCCGGCGGCAGCGGACCAGTCCACCTGTACGTAGGGCGTCGCCGTCGGATCCGCTTCCGCGAGCCACACCGGCCCCTCCAGCGTCTGACGCACCTGCTCCCAGCCAGCGCGTCGCACAGGGACATGGAAATGCGCACCCATTCCGGCGCGCAGCACCTTCGGTCCGGTAAAATCCACACACCCCGGCAGCGTCACTACCTGGCCGACTCCCGCCGCCCAGGCCGCGCGGAGAATGGTGCCGAGGTTTCCGGGATCGCGGATGCCGTCCAGCAACAGCGCAAGCCCGGTGCGAGAAGGCAAATTCGGGATCGGCAACACCACCACGATGCCCTGAGGGGTCTCAGTAGCGGAGAGCGCCGCCATCACCGACGGCGTCACTTCCCAAGAGGGGATCTGACGTTCTGCCAATGCCGCCACCCACGCCGCGCCGCGCGGGTCGGCGGCGAACTCAGCGGTGAAGAAAGCCCACGTCAACGGCAGGCCCGACGTGAGGGCTTCGCCGGCGAGCCGCAGCCCCTCGGCGACGCAAAGTCCCTCACGCAAACGGCGACGGGTACTGCGCAGCAGCGCCTGTACCCGTCGCACTCGTTCATTGTTCGAACTAGAGATCGTCTCCACAACCACGGGAAACACCCGCATCCTCCCGGATGCTGAGGTGCCGGCCTAGCGCGGAGGGATCTTGATCTGCTGCCCGACGTACACCAGATTGGGATCAGTGATCCCGTTGTAGCTCGCCAGGTAAACGTAGTCCAATCCATAACGCAGCGCGATGCGGAACAGGTTCTCGCCCGGTTGCACGACGTGGAGGGTCTCGCCGCTTGCCGGCGCCGTCGGCGCAGCAGGAGGAACCGGCGCAGCGCCGCCGGGGATTGTAAGCACCTGCCCGACGTAAATGACCGTGGCATTGGTGATGTTGTTCGCCCTGGCCAGCTCATCCACGGAAATGCCGTAGCGCAGCGCGATGCGGAACAGGTTCTCCCCCGCCTGCACCACATGGGTGCCCGGCAAGACCGGCGTTTCCATCGTCGGCGCCGACGTGGGGACCGGCGTCTCCGTCACAATCACGGGCGTCGGAGTAGGGGGCGCCACCACAGACGGCGTCTCCGTGGCTGTTTCAGGGGCGGGCGTAGTCGCCGCCGGCTCGGGGGTCGCTTCCGAAGTACCGGGCTCGGCCACAGCAGTCTCCTGCGGCGTGACCTCCGTGCCGGTGTTCTGAGCAGCTTCCTCATTCATCTGTTCTTCCAATTGCGCCACATCATCCCCGGCAGCGGAACGATTGCACCCTGCCAGCGGCGCGGCCAACAACACCACCAGCAACATCAACGCCGTCCATAAAAGCGATTTCCGGGTCATAGAGCTACTCCTTTCTGCAAAGTTACAGCATTATTATACTTCCGAAACAGTGATACCACAAGATAAAAGCAACAGCGAGCCAGAATCCGGAGAGCAGTTACCCAAAATCACCTTCCCCACAGTTCTTGACGAAAGCCTTGAGCAAGGTATAATGCCCTTCCGCGATGTTGGAATGTATGACAAGGAGTCGAAACTATGTTGGATGCTAATGAACTGCGTAAGGGCACGTGTTTCTTCCTCGACGGGGAATTATATCAGGTCATCGAATATCAACATTACAAGCCTGGGCGAGGGAACGCGATCATTCGCACCAAGCTGCGCAATTTGCACACCGGTACGATCGTACCGCGCAACTTCCTCTCTGGAGACCGCTTTGAAGAAGCCCCGGTAGAGCGCCGCACGATGCAATACCTCTACAACGACGGGGAATTCTTCAATTTCATGGATACCGAGACCTACGATCAGGTACGCGCCAGTCAGGAGCTGGTCGGCGATAACGCCGGCTATCTCAAAGAAGGCATGGAAATCACCCTCACGCTTCACAACGGTGAAGTGCTGGACATCGAATTGCCGCCGGCCGTGGAACTGGAAGTCGTCGCCTCCGAGGTCGCTATTGCGGGCGACACGGCCACCGGCGCCAACAAGACGGTGACCTGCGAGACCGGCCTGCAAGTACAGGTGCCGCTCTTTGTGGAAGTCGGCGATGTCATCCGCGTGGACACCCGCACCGGCGCTTATTCTACCCGCGTGTGAGGGCTGACGCTCCCCGCGACGCGCGGGATGTTGCAACAAGCCATGAGAGTGCGGCGTCGCTTCAGCGCGCCGCACTATTTTTTGGAAGGGCAGGCGGCGCATAGTCGCTGGCCTTCAGGAGGAACCGCGTGCAGGACTACAGTCTCTACGCCGGATGCTGGGTCGCGCTGGACGAGGACGGCAGCGTCGCCGGGGTCGGGGCGACCCCCGAAGAGGCCGGTCGCGCCGGACGGCTTGCCCGTCCCAAGGCGCGCTTGCAGCTGGCCCGCATCACCCCCCAAGCCCCCTACCTGGCGCTGCCTCAATGGCCCCTCGCGCTGCTGCGGCCGTTCAGCGCCGATCGGCGCGTGTGGCTCGTCGGCGGCGCGGTGCGCGACCTGCTCCTGGGACGTCCACCTCACGACTGGGATTTCGCCGTGGAACGTGACGCCGTCGGGCTGGCGCGCCGCGTCGCCAATGCCCTCGGCGGCGCCTACGTCCTGCTCGACACCGAACGCGATACCGCCCGCGCCATCCTCGAAGATCCCCTCTCCCGCACGCCCGTCACCCTCGACTTCGCCAGCCTGCGAGAGGGAACCCTGGAGCGAGACCTGTTCGCGCGCGATTTTACGCTCAACGCCATGGCGCTCACGCCAGAAGGCGAGCTCCTGGACCCCACAGGCGGACAGCGCGACCTCGCCGCGCGGTGCGTCCGCGTGACGACCCCCGCCAGCTTCACGCAGGATCCGGCGCGGCTGCTGCGCGCCGTGCGCACGGCGGCGGAACTGGGTTTCCACATCGAGCCACAGACCCTCGTCCTGCTGCGCCGCCACGTTCCGGCGATCGAGACCGTCGCGGCGGAACGCATACGGCCAGAGCTCCTGCGCATCCTCCAGGCGGAACCGGCCACGACGACACTGCGCCAGATCGAACACCTGGGGCTGCTGGCGCGCGTCCTGCCGGAAATCGCCGCCCTGCGACAAGTGTCCCAGAGCGCACCGCATCACTATGCGAATGTCCTCGACCACAGCTACGCGGTCATCTCCGCGACGGAGGCGCTCCAGGCGCACCTGCAGGGACGCGAGCCCCTCCCTACGCAAACCCGCGAAGTCGCCGCGCCCTCATGGGCGTGGACGAGCCTCCAGGCGGCGCTGCTGCCCCATCAAACCGCGTTGCTGGCCTACCTGGTGGAACCGGTCACTTACGAATCCACCCGCGCCGACCTGCTGCGCTGGGGCGCCCTGTTCCACGACGCCGGCAAAGCCAGCGCGCGCACCGTTGACGCGCAGGGGGTGACCCATTTCTACGGTCATACCGCACAAAGTGAGGCGCTCGTGCAGGAGCGCTTCACGGCGCTGCGCTTTGCGGCACGAGCGCAGCACTTCGTCGGAACGCTGGTCAACGCTCACATGCGGCTCACGACGCTGAGCGATGCCCCGGAGGTGACGCGGCGCGCGGTCTACCGCTTTTTCCGCGACACGGGCGATGTTGGCGTCGCGGTAGTGTTGCTGAGCCTGGCGGACATTCTCGCCGTCTTCGGGCCGCGCCTCGAGCGGGAATACTGGCAGCGCGTCCTGCGGAGCGCCGGGGCGCTGCTCGCCGGCGCGTTCACCCGCAGCGAAACCGTCATCGCGCCGCCGCGGCTGCTCAACGGGCACGATCTGCAGGCCCTGGGCATACCGCCGGGGCCGGCGCTGGGCGCGTTGCTGGAGCAGCTCCGCGAGGCGCAAGCCGCAGGTGAAATCCAGACCCGCGAGGAGGCCGAAGCTTTCGTCCGCGCGGCGCGGGAAGCCACCGCTGCGGCCGGCGCGTGACCGAAAACCGGTTGCGTTTGCGCCGCGGAAGGTATAATCGAAGGTATGCACAAGCGTGGAAGCCAGGCCCAAGCTGCTCTGCACGTGGCGTTGCCGCCGCTTCTGGCGGGGATGCTCCTGACGCTGGCCCTGGGAATCGTCGCCTGCACCCCTCTCCCTACCCCGCCGTCGCGGGTCGTCGTGGTCGCCGATGGGCAACGGCAAGCCGTGGAGACCCAGGCGCCTTCCGTCGCGGCGCTCCTGGCAGAGCTTGAGATCACGTTGAAGGACCTGGATCGGGTGGATCCGCCGGAGACGGCGCAGGTGCGTGACGGCATGACGATCACCGTCACCCGCGTCCTGGAACGCCTGGAAAGCATCACCAACACGCTCTCCTTCCGGCGACAGATCGTGCGCGACGCGACCGTGCCGGAAAATGAGACCCGGCTGCTGCAGGCCGGACGTCCCGGCGTTCGAGAGCAAGTCTACCGCAGTGTGTGGGAAGATGGGGTGCTCAAAACGCGCACGCTGGTCAAGGATGAGGTGATCCGCGAGCCGCAAGATGAGATTCTCCTGGTAGGAGAGCGCCCGGAATTTGCGGTCACGCAGGCGCTCACCGGCACGTTGGTGATTTTGGAGCGGCAGGATGCCTGGCTGGTACGCCAGAACACCGCCTCGCGGCGACAGTTGACCGCTTTCGGCGATCTCGATGGACGGGTGTTCACGCTTTCCGCTGACGGCCAGAGATTGCTGTTCAGCCGGGTGATCACCGGGGAGCAGCACTTCAACGCGCTGTGGGTGATCTCCACGGCACAGGCCGACGATAAGCCCATCCCGTTGGAGATCTACGATGTGCTCTGGGCCGGTTGGGCACCCGACAGCCGCTATTTCGCCTGGACGACCGCCGAGGTGAGCGACCGTCCTCCCGGCTGGCGCGGACGGAATGACCTGTGGCGGGCGATCTTTACCGATCGGGATATTTTGACCGGGAAGCAGCAGCTCCTCCAACCCGAAGCCGGCGGCGGGCTCGGATGGTGGGGCACGCGCTATCAGTGGTCGCCGCAGGGGGATCGGCTGGCGTACTCGCGGCCCGATGAGGTGGGCATCGTGGAGGTGCGCACGAAGCAGCTCCAGCCGCTGGCGCGCTTCGCGCCCTATCGCACCTACAGCAGTTGGGCCTGGAATCCGGACGTGGCGTGGTCCTCCGAAGGGAAGTTCATCGCCACGGTGCTGCACGGGCCGGCGCCGGACGGCGGCAATCCCGAAGACAGCCCGGTCTTCGACCTCTGGCTGCTGGAGGCCAGCGGCGCGTACAGTATGCAGCTGGCCAGCGAAGTGGGGATGTGGACGATGCCGGTGTTCAGCCCCGATGGGGAAACGCTGCTCTTTGGGGAGGCGACGCTGCCGTATCAGAGCCACATCAGCGCCTATCGCCTCTGCACGCTGGACCGGGACGGTTCCGACTTGCGCTGTATCTTCCCGGCAGAGGGCGAACCGGCGATCCAGGTGCCGGGCTGGTGGTGGAGCCCGGATCAGGCGACGCTGGCTTTCATCTACCGGGGAAATCTCCACCTGCTCAAGGGTGGGGAGCGTTTCTCGGTGCCCATCACCCGCGAGGGAACGGTCACCACGCTGGATTGGCAGTAAGAATCCAACGGCGGCCAAGCGCCAACGGAGATGTCGCATGCACATTCTGATCACCGGAGCGACGGGATTTGTGGGGACTTATCTGCGGGAGCACGTGCGCGCGCAGGCCGCCTGGCGGCTGACGGGCACGACGTATCCCGATCTGCCGCCCACGCCCGCTGACCCCCGCGAGGAATTCGTCTACCTGGATCTGCGTCAGACGGAAGATGTCCGCGCCTTGCTCGCCGAACGCCGCCCCGACGCCATCATCCACCTCGCGGCGCAATCGCACGTCCCGACGGCATACCGGGATCCGTGGGACACGCTGGAAAACAACATTCGCGGGCAACTGAATCTGCTGGAGGCGTGTGTGGCGCTGGGACTCAAACCGCGCTTTCTCGTCATCGGCTCCGGCGAGGAATATGGACGCGATGCACCGGAGGCGATGCCGCTGCGGGAGGAGCATCCCCTGCGCCCGGAAAATCCGTACAGCGTGAGCAAGGTGGCGCAAGATGTGCTGGGCTATCAGTACTTCATCAGCTACGACATTCCCGTGGTACGGCTGCGTCCCTTCAACCATGTGGGGCCGCGGCAATCGCCGCGCTTTGTGCTGCCGGCGTTCGCGCAACAGGTCGCCCGCATCGAAGCGGGCTTGCAGGAGCCGGTGCTGCGCGTGGGCAATCTCAGCCCGGCGCGTGACTTCACCGATGTGCGGGACGTGGTGCGCGCGTACCTCCTCGCCCTGCAACAGGGCCGGCCGGGTGAAGTGTACAATGTCTGTTCGGGCACGGCGCACAGCATTCAGTCCATCGTCAACCGGCTGTTGGAGCTGGCGCGCCTTCCCATCAGCGTGGAGGTTGACCCGGAGCGCTACCGTCCCGCCGATGTGCCGGTGGTTTTCGGCAGCGCGGAAAAATTGCAGCGCGAGACCGGTTGGGAACCGCAAATCCCCTTCGAGCAGACGGTACAGGATGTGTTGGAAGAGTGGCGAGGGGTAGTACGAATTAGAAATCAGGAGGCGCTTCAAAGATGACTCAACCTACTGCATTGATTACCGGCGTCACCGGGCAAGATGGCTCGTATCTGGCCGAGTTCCTGCTGGAAAAAGGCTATCACGTCATCGGCATGGTGCGCCGGAGCAGCACGGTAAATTTCACCCGCATCGAGCACATTCAGGATGACATCACCCTTGTCTCCGGCGACCTGCTCGATCAGGGATCGCTCATGGCGTTGCTGCGCGAGTATCGCCCTACGGAAGTCTACAATCTCGCGGCGCAATCGTTCGTGCCGACCTCGTGGCAGCAGCCGGTCTTCACCGGCGAGGTGACGGCGCTCGGCGTGACGCGCATGTTGGAGGCGATTCGCGCCGTGGATCCCGGCATCCGCTTCTACCAGGCCAGCAGCAGTGAGATGTTCGGCAAGGTGCAGGAAGTGCCGCAGACGGAGCACACGCCCTTCTATCCGCGCTCGCCCTACGGGGTGGCGAAGGTCTACGGGCACTGGATCACGGTGAACTACCGCGAGTCCTTCAATATTTTCGCGTGCTCCGGCATTCTGTTCAACCACGAAAGTTCTCGCCGGGGTCTGGAATTCGTCACGCGGAAGGTGACGCACGCGGTCGCCAGGATTGCGCTGGGGCTGACGGATCACGTCAGCCTGGGGAACCTCGACGCGCGGCGCGATTGGGGTTACGCCGGGGATTACGTCCGCGCGATGTGGCTGATGTTGCAGCAGGACGCGCCGGACGATTACGTCGTGGGCACGGGGGAGACGCATTCGGTCCAGGAACTGTGCGAGGTGGCGTTCGCGCACGTGGGGCGGGATTATCGGGACTACGTCCGGCAGGACCCGCGCTTCATGCGTCCCGCCGAAGTAGATCTGCTCATCTCCAATCCCGCCAAGGCGCGGGCCAGGCTCGGCTGGCAGCCGGAGGTGAGCTTCCAGCAGCTGATCGAGATGATGGTGGATGCGGATCTGGCGTTGTTGCGCCATCAGCAGCGGTGAGGGAGTGAGCCGCAGAGAGGCAGCAGGAGCGTTATGAGCACCTACGATATTCGTTGGATCCAGCGCTATACCCATTTCAACAAGGCGTTGCAACAGTTGACGAAATTCATCGTTAAAGGTGAATTGAATGAGCTGGAAGAACAAGGATTGATTCAGGCCTTTGAATACACCTACGAGCTGGCCTGGAACACGCTCAAAGATTATTTTGAAGCGCAGGGTGAAACTGGCATTCACGGCAGCCGGGATGCAATCCGGCTGGCCTTTCGCCGGGGGCTAATTGAGAATGGCGAAACCTGGATGAACATGATCGAGGCTAGAACACTGACGACACATACCTATAATGAAGAGGTGGCCAAAGCCATGGCCCAGGCCATCATCCAGAATTATTACCCCGAATTCGTGAAGCTGCACGCACTGCTGCAAACTCTACAGGAAAGAGCCCTATGACTGAGCGGTTCGGCCTGAAAGAAACCACCATCGCGCAGATCCAAGCCGTACTGGCGCACTACCCGCCGGTAGAAAAAGCCATCCTCTACGGCTCGCGCGCCAAAGGTAACTACAAGCCCGGCTCAGATGTTGATCTCACCCTGGTCGGCGGGGAAGATTTGACGCGCGCGGTGCTTTACCGCATCATGGAGGAGATAGATAATCTGTTGCTGCCCTACACCTTTGACCTGTCTATCTTGCGGTGCATCAGCGACGCGGACGTAGTGGAACATATCCAGCGCGTGGGGATGGTGTTTTATGCGCAGGGTGAGGACAGGCTGCTCACGAATGAGGCATGAAGCCACGAACAAACACGGCCATGCAATTCGCGCTTCCAAGGCCTGATTCAGGGACGGTAAGAGGCAAAAAACAGCCGATGAGCAACAATCACACAATTCTGATTGTTCTGGTGTTGGTATGTGGATCCATGTGCCTGGCCAGCTGCGGGCATCTGACCCTTCTCACGTCGCCCCGATCCCCCCTTTCACCGCCGCCCATGGACACGCCGCCACAACCTTCCACCCTCCTGCCCCCCCTCACCCCCACCCTGATGCCCTTAACTGCTACGGCGACTCCAACCGCGATGAGGCAGCCCACGCAAACTCCGCTGCCGCCTGCAACACCTACATTGCTGCCCAATCCGACCCTTCCGCCAGAAGTAATAGCGCCACAGACTTACCCGGCCCTTCCGGCCGACCTTTACTTCATTCGCGATGGCAGTCTGTGGCGCTGGCCTAAGGAAGGAAAGGAGCTTCACCCCGTTGTGCATGAGCCGCAGGCAATCCAAGTGAGTGCATACCAACTCACCCCCAACGGCCGTTATCTAGTCTACACCTTTTTTGACCTGACTTCTCAAAGAGCGGTGCGTAACATGAGGGTGCTGGATCAACTGACTGGCGAATCATTCCTGATTTTTCCGGCGGGCAATCCTGGTGATTTCACCATCACCCCCGATGGCCGTTATGTGATTTATCTTGCATGGGACGTGCGTCCGACAATCAGCGCCAAAACCCCAGGGTGGAGCCATCCGTCTCCTGCACAAAACCCTGGAGGCAATCAATATGGCACCATCCTTGCCGTGGAAGTGCAGAATATCAACCGAGAGTATGAATTGGGTTACTGCACCTCGCGCACGGAGTATGAGTGGGAGCTCCACTGCGACGGGTTTGCGCTCTCACCTGACGGCACAAAAATTGCTTTCTCAGATGGCCGAGGAATGTGGCTATCCGAGGTACCACAAGGAATACCACGGTTAATAGCTCCCCATCTCTATCACAGTAACTTCTGTGGCGTTTGGCATATGCACGATTGGTCGCCTGATGGGAAATATCTCCTCGTTGACGTAGGATGTTTCGAAGGAGGCTACTCAGCGCTCATGGCTGTTGATACGGGCGAAGCACAAGAAATTCCGCACACCTGGAGCTACCCCAATGCTTATGTCAGAACCAGCTGGAGCCGGGGCGGTGAAGGATTGCTGGTAAATCAAATCAATTTTGAGTCCGGCAACGGCCCGGCTTACCTGTTCAAGGTTCCTACAGCAAATCCGGGTCAAATGACGATGATTATCTCTGCTACCTGGCCCGGCGCCGTGTGGCCCACAGAACCTTATGAATTGTCAACAGGGAGGATAGGCTTTCTTAACCAACAGTGCCTGGATAGCCCGGGCATGAAGCCCGGAGTCTACACCATAGGAGAAGACGACAGCCTGGAATTCATCTCACCACTGCCAGCCATGCCTTGCTATGTTTCCGAGAACATACGTCAAACATGGGGAATATCGGTATGGTCGCCAGAGGGCACGGCTTATCTGTACCTCGCTCAAGATGATCAACGCCCATTATTGCTTGGGCGAATTGATAGACCTGCCATATGGGACGTGAGGGAGCTGCTCGCCAATGCGTATAACTTCAGGTGGCAGCCGTCAGGCGCAAGCCAACGCTAGGCGCTGCAAAGGAGACCTCGCAACCCACGCACATCCTGACAATTCATACCCCGTAAGGTGCGCTGCGCGCTGCGTAATAAGATAAGAACGGAACATGCACGCCAAAGGCAACGACAAGCCCGAGCTGGATGGGGTTCTTACGCCGGTCGAGGAGACAGGATGAGACGCTTGGGGAAGGTAACCACGGGATGCAAACTCAAAATTTTCTCTTAAGGCTCTATTTTGCAATCCGCAGCTTTCAGATTTCCCCTCCCCCTGCCCCCTCCCCAGCGGCGATGCCGCTGGGGAGGGGGAAAAGAAAATAAGGGGTTTTTGCAGGCGGGCTCCGCCCGCCTGCAAAAACCCCACAAAAAAAGTTTCCCTTCCCCCCGCGCTGGCGCGGGGGGAAGGGAATAGGGGACAAAAGTTGATTCTTAATCTTCAATAGTTTCCATGAAATCTTGCGTTTTTTAGTCAGAGACTGAACAGTTACAAATCAAGAATGACTAAAACTTACCCGGTGTCTCTCTAACCGCAAATAACGCCGAGAACGCCAGGAAAATCTTTACGCAGTACATTATTCCGGAGGCCCCTATGACTATCGAACGTGTGGTCGTGATCGTCTTAGATGGCGTCGGCGTGGGCGAGTTGCCCGACGCCGACGAATACGGCGACGTCGGCAGCAATTCCATCGCCAATACCGCTCGCGTCCTCGGCGGACTGGAGCTGCCCAACATGCAGGCGCTCGGCCTCGGCAATCTGAGCGACATCCCCGGCGTGCCGCCCCGCACCGATACCCTTGGCGCTTACGGCAAAATGGCGGAAATCTCCAAGGGCAAGGATTCCGTCACCGGACACTGGGAGCTCATGGGCCTCCAGTCCCCCGTGGCCATGCCCACTTACCCCAATGGCTTCCCGCCAGAAGTGCTGGAGGAATTCACCCGGCGCACGGGCTATGGCGTGCTCGGCAATAAGCCCGCCTCCGGCACGGAGATCATCCAGGAGCTGGGAGAAGAGCATCTCAAGACCGGCAAGCTCATCGTCTACACCTCGGCGGACAGCGTGTTCCAGATCGCCGCCCATGAGGACATCGTGCCCATCGCGGAGCTGTACCGCGTCTGCCAGATCGCCCGCGACATGCTGAGCGGCCCGCACGCCGTCGGGCGCGTCATCGCCCGCCCCTTCGAGGGCGAGCCGGGCGCGTTCAAGCGCACGCCGCGCCGCCACGATTATCCACTCCTCCCGCCGCGCCCCACCGTGATGATGAAACTGGTCGAGGCCGGCTTCGACGTGGCCGCCGTCGGCAAAATTGACGACCTTTTCGGCAACACCGGCATCACCCGCAACAAGCACACCACCAACAACCGCGATAGCATCGCCGCGACGCTCGAATTCCTGCCAGAGCCGTTCAAGGGGCTGCTGCTGACGAATCTGATCGAGTACGACATGATCTACGGACACCGCAACGACCCGCAGGGCTACGCGGGCGCACTGCGCGACTTCGACGCCGCGATCCCCACCCTGCGCGCCGAAATGCACGCCACCGACATCGCCATGATCGTCGCCGACCATGGCGTGGACCCCACGACGCCGAGCACCGATCACTCCCGCGAGTACATCCCGCTGCTCGTCTTCGGCGAACCGGTCAAACCGGGCGTCAACCTTGGCATCCGCAGCACCTTCGCCGATGTCGGCGCGACCATCGCGGAGATTTTCGGATTGGAGAAGCCGGAGATTGGCGTCAGCTTCTTACGAGAGATCAGGCTAGAATAATGAGAAATGGGGAAGCAGGTAATGAGAAATGAGTAATGGGGAAGCAGGTAATGGGTAACGGGCTGCCCATCCCCCATCCCCCATCCCCCATTACCCATCACCCCTTACCCATCACCCCAATAAGGAGATTCCCCCTACATGACTACCCTCAAATTCGGTACGGATGGCTGGCGAGCGCGGATGGCGGAGGACTACACCTTCGACAATGTGCGCCGCGCCGCGCAAGGATTTGCCACCTATCTCAAGGCCCATGCTTTGGCCGAGAAGGGTGCCGTCGTCGGCTACGACCGGCGCTTCCAATCGGAAGACTTCGCCGCTGCCGCCGCCGAGGTGCTGGCAGGCAACGGCATCGCCGTCTGGCTCACGCAGCGCCACACCCCTACCCCCGTCATCAGCTACACCGTGGTGGAGCGGAAGGCCGGCGGCGCGATCAACATCACCGCGAGCCACAATCCGCCCACGGATAACGGCTTCAAAGTACGGGATCCCGCCGGCGGCGCGATCGCGCCTGAGGGACTCCAGGAAATCGAGGCCGCCATTCCCTCCTCCATGAGCGACGTGCGGCGGCTCGACCTGGACGCGGCGCAGGCGCAGGGGCTGATCACGCTCTGGGACCCCGATCCCGCCTACATCGCCCATCTCAACCGGCTGGTGGATCTGGAAAAGCTGCGCCACGCCGGGCTGAACGTGCTCGTCGAGCCGATGTGGGGCAACGCGGCAGGCTGGTTTCCACGCCTGCTTGGCGGCGGCAGCACGCAGATCCACGAAATCCACGCCGAGCGCAACCCCATCTTTCCGGAGATGCAGCGCCCTGAGCCGATCCGCCCCAACATCGACGTGGCCCTGGCGCAAACCGTGGCGCGCGGCGCGGACGTGTGCCTCATCACCGACGGCGACGCCGACCGCATGGGCATCGGCGATGAACACGGCGTCTTCATTGATCAGCTGCGCGTCTATGCCCTGCTGGCCTACTACTTGCTGGAAATCCGCGGCGAGCGCGGCCCCATCGTCAAGACGATTTCCACCACGCAGATGCTCAACCGCCTCGGCGAGAAATACGGCGTGCCAGTGTACGAGACCGGCGTGGGCTTCAAATACATCGCGCCCAAGTTCCTGAAGGTAGACGGCCTGATCGGCGGCGAGGAAAGCGGCGGCTATGCCTTCCGCGGCAACGTCCCGGAACGCGATGGCCTTCTGGGGAACCTGTATTTCCTCGATTTCATGGTGCGCACGGGCAAGACGCCCTCGCAGCTCCTGGAGCTACTCTTCGAGGCCCTGGGGCAGCGCTACTACTACGACCGCATTGACAAGCGCTTCCCCTTGGAAAAGCGCCCGGCGACGCTGGCGCGCATTCAGGCAGCGCGCCCGGAGACCATTGCCGGCGTCCCCGTGACCCGCATCGTCACGCTGGATGGCTTCAAATACGAGCTGGGGGAGGTAGGCTGGCTGCTCATCCGCTTCTCCGGCACCGAGCCGGTCATCCGCGTGTACTGTGAGCTCACGGACGAAAGCCTGATCCAGCCGGTGCTGCAAGGCGGGTTGGAAATCGCCGGGCTGTAAGCAACGGCGCGAGCTTCACGCAACAGAAAACACGGAGAGATCGTCTCTCCGTGTTTTGCGTTGAGAGCGTCGCCCGATCATCACGGCTCCATGTCATGCAGCTGTAGCCGCAGCGCCTCCACAGAAATCAGGATTTCCCAGAACGAGAGCCCTAGCGAGATCAACATCAGCAGCAGCGCCACGCCGAAAACGATCTCCCCCAGCAGCAATTGCCCGGCAAAAAGCAGGAACATGCTCAGCACGCAGCCAAAAAGGCTGGCGATGCCGAAGGCCTGCATATCCCGGATAATAAGGACACGCCGCCGCAGGTTGTTCAGTTGCCCGGCGAGGCCCGGCTCATGCTCCGTCTGATAACGGCGGTGCAACTCGCGGATCAGCGAGGCCAGCGTCAAAAAACGGTTTGTGTATGCCAGCATCAACAGCGAAAGCGCCGGAAACAACAGAGCTGGCGTCGTCAATGTCAGTTCCATCCATCGCCTCCTTCGAAAATGGCCCCGAATGAACACGAATTTCACGAATAAGATTAGAAATTCTTTGCCCCGGGGCTGCTACGTCCTCAAACACCGCGCTTCAGCGCGGTTGGCTCGTGTCGAACCGATGAGCCGTCGCCGTCGCTGCTCACGGGCTATGGTTCACATGGTAACTGTTCAGCCATTGACCAAAAAACACAAGATTTCCTGGTGATTACTGAAGATTGAGAATCAACTTTTGCCCCCTATCCCCTGGCCCCTTCCCCCCGCGCAGCGCGGGGGGAAGGGGAACTTTTTTTGTGGGTTTTTGCAGGCGGGCTACGCCCGCCTGCAAAAACCCCTTATTTTTTCTCCCCTCCCCAACGGCGCAGGCGCCGTTGGGGAGGGGGCAGGGGGTGGGGCACAAGCCCGAACCGGTGAGCCGTCGCCGTCGCTGCTCACGACTCACATTTTCATTCTTGGATGATGTGCGCCAGCACATGGCATCTCCTTCGAAAATAGAGATCAGCGGGTCAGCAGTCAGCGAATCAGCTTCTAACCCGTGAAATCCGTGGCCATCTGTGAGCCATTTCCCGCGCGCCCGGCCCCTACGCCGCCGCATGGACCTCGGCGGCAATCTCCCCGTCCTGCACTTCCACACGCAGCAGCATCCCCGGCGCCATCTGCTGCACCGAGGTGATGATCTCCCCGCTGACGCCATGTCGCACAATCGCGTAGCCGCGCCGCAACACCGCATGGGGATTGAGCGCCTCCAGACGGGCGACAAGCCCTGTCACCCGCTGCTCCGACAGACGCCGCCGGGACAACCACGCACGCTCAAGGCGCGCCCCCAGCTCGTCCACCCGCTGCCGGGAATTCGCCAGACGCACCCCCGGTGCAAGATGCGTCAACGTGTGCGTCAGGCGTTCCAAAGCCCGCTCGCGTTCCGCCAACGCCGCCTGGAAGCCCCGCTCCAGCCGCCAAACCTGCTGCGCCAATCGCGCGGCGAGCTCTTCGCGATCGGGCGTCGCCAGTTCCGCCGCAGCCGACGGCGTAGGAGCGCGCACATCGGCGGCAAAATCCGCCAGCGAAAAATCCGTCTCATGCCCCACGCCGCTGATGACCGGAATCCGCGAGGCGGCCACCGCCCGCGCGACACGTTCATCATTGAACGCCCACAGGTCCTCCAGCGAACCGCCCCCGCGCACCAGCAAGATCACATCCACATCCTCGCGCGCATTGAGCGCCGACAGCGCGGCGACGATCTGCGCGGGCGCCGCCTCTCCCTGCACCGCGGTCGGGGCCAGCAACACCCGCGCCAGGGGATAACGACGGCGCAGGATGTTCAGCACGTCGCGGAAAGCGGCCGCCATCGGCGAGGTGACCACGCCGATGCAGCGCGGATACGGCGGCGCGGCCCGCTTGCGCGCTACATCGAACAGCCCTTCCGCTTCCAGCCGCGCCTTGAGCCGTTCGTATTCCTGATACAACGATCCCTGGCCGGCCGGCTGCAAAAAATCCACATAGAGCTGATAGCGTCCGCCGGCCTCATACACCCCCAGATGGCCATGCGCCACAATCTGATCTCCGGCGCGCGGCAGCAGGAATAGAGCCTGCGCCTGTGTGCGCCAGATCACACACGCCAGCTGCGCCCCGGCATCTTTGAGGGTGAAATACACGTGTCCCGACGCCGGCCGGGAGAAATTGCTCACCTCGCCAGCAACCCAGACGCTTTGCAGCACGGCATCCTGCTCCAGCAACGAGCGAATGCGCCCGGTGATTTCGCTGACCGAAAAGGGATTTTCTGGCCCACCAAACAGCCCCAGTTGATTCCACATCGCGCCCTCGCTACAATCGTGTGTCCCCATGCACGCCTGAACGTGCGCACGATTGTACGTCAAAACCGTCAACTTTGCCAGCACCCTTCCTTTATTGCGCAGATGGTGTACAATGGGAGGCAGGGCAGCCATTCCAAGGCCGGGCAGTGCCACAACAAAGCTCTGCCCCGGAACACCGGCTTTGACGTCGATATTCAAAACGTGCTATCAACACCAAGAAGTCAGAACAAGGAGTCAGAACATGGAAGAACAAATGCTGGAACAATTCCTGGGAATCGTGCGCGATGGCGCTTTTGAAATGCTGTGGCCCGATTATGCCCCGGCCGGCGCGGTACGGCTCACCACCGTCCAGATGGGCAAAGGACGCGCCCCGGAAAGCGCGGAGCTCGATCTGAGCAAGCTCGAAGGGCAGGCAATCATGATCGCGGGCTACGACGACGGCGACTGGATCTACGAGGCGCAGGTCGTGGATCAGGCGGGACCGATCCTGACCATGGTCGTTGACGCTCTGTTTGGCGAAGAGGACGAATTCGACATGGAGTCCGACGACGAGGAGTTCGAGGACGACTTCAGGGTTGACGCCGCCTGACGGCTGCGGCCATTCCTGCCGTGACCTGCAAAGAAATCGCCTGCCACCCCGTCCGGCGGCAGGCGATTTCTTAAGACCTGAGCAGCCCCGGCCCTGACACCATGGAACAGAGTCTCTCAGAAACCCAGCGCCGTGTGGCGGATTTTCTCGCCGCACACGCCCTGGAAGCGCCCCTCATGGAGCGGCTGCTCGATCTCGTCTCCGAAGTAGGCGAACTGGCCAAAGCTGCCCTCGCGACGTCGGAGTATGGGCGCGCGCCCTTCACGGTCACCGCGGCGTGGTGCGAGGAACTCGGCGATGTGACCTTTGCGCTGCTCGGTGTCGCCGCCGCGAGCGACGTAGATCTGGCGACCGCGCTCGAGGACGCGCTGGAGAAGCTGGCTCGCCGGCTCGCCGCGACCGGCGACGCCGCCTCTGGACGTTGAGGACCACGCCATGCAGGTCATTCTGACCCACGAGAACGCCGATTTTGACGCCATCGCCAGCCTGGCGGGAGCGCACAAGCTCTTCCCCGCCGCGCTGGCCGTGCTGCCGCGCCGCATCAACCGCAACGTCCAGGCGTTCCTCAGCCTGTATCGGGCAGAGCTCCCCTTCATCACCCCGCAGGAGCTGCCGCGCGGACGACGCATTCAGCGCGCCATTCTCGTGGACACGCAAGGCCTCACCTCCGTGCGCGGCATGGGACCCGACCTGCAAGAAGTGCTGGTAATGGATCATCACGCGCCGCCCGAGACGCTGCCCTCCGGCTGGACCTTCCGCGGCGAGCCGCTCGGCGCCAACACCACGTTGATGGTCGAAGCGCTCTCCGCCCGCCTCATCCCCATCAGCCGCATCGAGGCGACGCTCATGCTCGCTGGCATCTATGAGGACACCGGCAACCTCACTTACGCCTCGAGCACCGCCCGCGACCTGCGCGCCGCCGCCTGGCTCCTCGATCACGGCGCCAGCCTCGACATCGCCAATCAATTCCTGCACCACCCGCTTACCGCCGAGCAGCACCTCCTTTACGAAGCGCTGCTCGCCCACATCGAAACCCTGCAGCTTGGCGGACACTCCATCGTCCTCACCTGGGCGCAGGCGCAGGCCGGCCTCGACGAGGAGATCTCCACCCTGGCGCACAAGCTGCGCGACCTGCTCGAGCCCTCAGCGCTCTTCGTCCTGGTAGGGATAGATTCCCACACGCAACTGGTCGCCCGCAGCACCACTGATGACATCAACGTGGATGCCGTGGCCCAACACTTTGGGGGACGCGGCCACAGCCGCGCGGCGGCGGCCCTCCTGCGCGACCGCTCTGTGGAAGCGGTGCTGTCGGAACTGCGCGCCGTCCTGCCGCAATTCGTCCACCCGCGTCACACCGTCCAGGATTTGATGTCGTTCAGCGTGCGCACCGTCCATCCCAACGACCTCATCGAGGACGTGGCCCGGCGCATGGTCCAGACCGGGCATGAGGGCTTCCCCGTCGTGGATGACCAGGGCCGGGTAGTCGGATTGATCACCCGCAACGCCGTGGACCGCGCGCTGCAGCACAATTGGGGCACTCAACCCGTGGGCCGCATCATGGACGCGGGCGAGGTGCAGGTAGCGCCGGAGGATTCGGCAGAGCGCGTGCGCGCGCTGATGATCGAAAAAGGCTGGGGGCAGATCCCCGTGGTGAAGCAGGGCCGCCTCATCGGCGTCGTCACCCGCACCGATCTCATCCGCCTCCCGCCTACCGGGCCCGAAACTGAACGCCAGGAGATCAGCCGGCGGATGGACAAGGCTTTCCCTGCCCCGCTGCTCGACCTCATTCGGCGCATCGGCGAAAAAGCCGCCGCGCGCGAAGAGCAGCTCTATTTTGTGGGCGGGATCGTGCGTGACCTGCTGCTGGAACAGCCCATTTTCGACGTAGACCTCGTGGTCGAGGGCAACGCCGTGACGTTGTGCCGCGAGCTCATCCAGGAATTTGGCGGCGAAATTCGCGCGCACAGCCGTTTTGGCACCGCCAAATGGCTGCTCGACCCGGCGGTCTGGCGTCGCGTGGCGCCCGAGCTGCCGGACGCGCAGCTGCAACAGCTCCCCGGCTTCATTGATTTCGTCACGGCGCGCACGGAATTCTACACCAGCCCCACCGCCCTGCCGACCGTCGCCTGGAGCTCAATCAAGCAGGATCTGCACCGGCGCGACTTCACCATCAACACACTGGCGATCCGCCTCAGCCCGGCGCACTGGGGGCAGCTGCTCGACTTCTACGGCGGGCGGGCCGACCTGGAAGCCGGCGTCATCCGCGTGCTCCACAGCCTCAGCTTTGTGGAAGACCCCACCCGCATCCTGCGCGCGGCCCGTTTCGAGGCGCGGCTGGGCTTTCACCTCGATCCGCGCAGCGAGGCGCTCATCGCCGAGGCGCTGCCCCTCCTCGACCGCGTGACCGGCGGGCGCATCCGCCACGAGCTGGAGCTGATCTTCAACGAGGCACGCCCGGAGGCGGCGCTCGACCGGCTCCAGACGCTCAAGGCGCTCCAGCAAATTGATCCCGCGTTGGCCAGCGACGGGCACGTGCACAGCATTTTCAGCCGGCTGCGGGAATCGCTCGACGCCAAATTCTGGAAGCTGGACGAAGACGACCTCGTGGCGCTCCACTGGACGCTCTTCCTGTACGGCGTCACGCCCGAGGCCCGCCGTCGCATCGCCGCGCGGTTGATGATGCCGCGACGCCTCACCGACGCCCTGCTGCAGCTCGACACGCTGCGGGAAGCGCTGCAGCAGCTTCCCACCCTCGACCAGCCGGGCGACATCGTGACGCTCCTGGAGTCGCTCACCTCGCCACTGCTCGCCGCCGGCTGGCTGTTGGCCGAAGATGCGAGCGTGAAAGACAAGATCCTCCGGTACTGGACGACATGGCGCCACGTGCAGCCGCTGCTCACCGGCGCTGACCTGAAAGCCCTGGGGTTCCCGCCCGGCCCCCTCTATCGGCGTATGCTGGAGACGCTCCGTTTCGCCCAGCTCAACGGCGAAATTGAAACCCGCGACGACGCGCTCGGCCTTGTCCGCGCACTCGCCGCGGAACACGCCGACGCCGGCCCCGACGCGACCTGAGGACCAACCCGGCCCATCCAAAAATCCACAAATCGAAGCAGCTTATGCGACCTTTCTACCCTTCTTACCAGGCTTTAGCGTTGATGGATCAGCTCATGGAAGCGATCGGCAAACGGGTGCCGGGCTACCAGGGCCGCGTCGGCGCGTGTTGGTACTGGCGACTCCCTGGCGGTATCCTGGTCACCTTCGCGCTGAACTACAGCGTCACCGAGCAGCGCTGGGACATTCTGGAAGCCGAGGCCGCCACGCCGCGCGCCGGCATCTTCAACGCCGCGAGCTTCCCCTTCGCCGCCTACGGCACGCTCGTCACTTCCCCGCCGTTCATCCACGACCTGGACGGCGAGGCCGAATGGGCCAACCGGCTCTATTTTCAGACCGGGTACCTCATCGAGGACGCCATCCGCTGGCTGAGTGTCCTCACCGCCGCGATCCTGGACCCGCAGGTACAGCCCCCGGCGTCTTTTCCGCAGCTCACCGCGCTGGAATGCGAGCTCGTCCGCCATGCGCTGAACGCGCTCAACGGCCATTTCCAGATCAAGGCGCTCCACGCGGCCTTTGGCGATCGCATTTCACAACGGGAGCTCTCCCGGCTGGCGCAGCGCTGGGAAGACGCCCAGCTGCTCACCGAGGCGCCGCGCCGCATTACGGTGGCCCTGCGCGTCCTGGCCGAAACCTACGCGCCCTGAGGCGCGCCATGCGGATGCTGAAAGCCTCACGCCAACTTACCATCAGTGGTTCAACGATCCATGCCTAAAACATCCCTCGATCAACTGAGCATCAATGCGCTGCGCATCCTCGCCATGGACGCTGTCGAAACGGCAGGCGCCGGGGACGCCGGCACCGCCATGGCGCTGGCGGACCTTGCCTATGTCCTGTGGCTGCGCCATCTGCATCACAACCCGCGCAATCCGCGCTGGCCCAACCGCGACCGCTTCGTGCTTTCCGCCGGCCACGCCGCGGTGCTCCTCTACAGCCTCTTGCACTTCACCGGCTACCCCCTGTTTCTGGAGAACCTGCGGCAGTTCCGCCAATGGGACAGTCCCACCCCCGGCCACCCCGTCTACACGCCCGATCTGGGCATCGAGACCACTAGCGGCCCGCCAGGACAGGGCTTTGCTAACGCCGTGGGGATGGCCATCGCCCGCACCCACATGGCGCTGCACTTCAACCGCCCCGGCTATCCGCTCTTTGACCATCGCATCTACGTGATCGTCTCGGAGCTGGAGCTGCAAGAGGGGATCACCCATGAAGCCGCCTCCCTCGCCGGACACCTGGGGCTGAAGGGCCTCATCTGCTGCTGCAACGCCACCGGCGTGACCCGCGAGGGACCCCTCGCCAACGCCACCACCGAAGACGTCGCGGCCCGCTTCACGGCTTATGGCTGGAACGTGCGGACGCTCGACGGCCACGATTTCGACGCCCTGGATGGGGCCATCCTCGCCGCCCGGCAAGCGCAAGACAGGCCACAGTTGCTCATCTGCCGGACGCATCTCGCCTATGGCAGCCCCAACAAACAGGATAGCCCCCTCGCCGAGGGGCAGCCGCTGGGCGCCGAGGAAGTGCGGGTGACCCGGCTGGCGCTGGGCTGGCCCGACGAAACGGCCTTCGCCATTCCCGAAGAGGTGCAGGCGCATTATCAGGTCGCCATGTCGCAGGGGGAACAGCAGGAGGCGCGCTGGCGCGAGTTGCTCACTGGCTACGCGAAAGAATATCCCGCCGAATGGCAACAACTGCAACGTCGGCTCGCCGGAAAACTGCCGCCCGACCTGGAACACGCCCTCCCCAATTTCGTTCCCGAGAGCGGCCCTCTCGCTACCCGCACCGCGGCGGACAAAGCCCTGCATGCACTGATGCCCCGTCTGCCAGAACTGTTCGGCGGCGCTGCCGGGCCGCTCATGGAGACGGCGGGCGCGCTCGACCACGCGCTGGCCTTCCAAAAAGCCACGCCGGAGGGTCAGTATCTCTGGTTTGGCGGACGTGAACACGCCATGGGCGGGATCCTCAACGGGATCGCGCTCCATGGCGGACTGCGCGTCTGGGGGAAGACGCGGCTGCTCCTCAGCGATTACCTGCGTCCGTCGCTGCGGTTGACGGCGCAAATGCGGCTGCCGCTGATTTTGGTGTTCACCCACGATTCGATCTTCGGTAGCGAAGAGGGACCGGCCCTGGCGCCCGTGGAACAGCTGGCCGGCCTGCGCGCCCTCCCCGGCATCACGGTCCTCCGTCCCGCCGACGCCAACGAGGCCGCCGCGGCGGTGCTGCTGGCGCTGCAACAGCCGCAGCCGGTGGCGCTGATCCTGAGCCGACAGCCGCTTCCCGTCATCGAGGAGACGTCCCGTCTCGCCCCAGAAGGCGTGGCGCACGGCGCCTACATCCTCCGCGAAGCGCCGCAAGAGCGCGTAGACCTGTTGCTGATCGCCTCCGGCTCCGAAGTCGCCCTGGCGCTGGAAGCGCAACGGTTATTGACAGAACGGCACATCAGCGCGCGGGTGATTAGTATGCCCTCGTGGGAGCTCTTCGAGGCCCAATCCCTGTTCTATCGGCTCAGCGTCTTCCCGCCGGGCGTCGTCAAACGCCTGGCCATCGAAGCCGGCCTGCCGCTGGGCTGGGAACGCTACGTCGGCCCGCAGGGCGCAGTGTTGGGGATTCAGCGCTTCGGCGCGTCAGCGCCGGGGGCGGTGCTGCAAGAGCATTTCGGGTTCACCGCCGAGCGCATCCTCGAACGCGCCATCCGGCTGCTGGCCGAGTAAGACACGGCGCCTGGCGGCTGAGTTAACATGTTCCTGCGGTTCACCACCGAATCATGAAAATGTGGGTCGTGAACAGAGGCCACGACGGCTCGCCAGTTTGGCTGGGGATTCCATCCCCAGCCTGAAATGAAAATAAGGTATCGGAGTCCTTGAATATGAATCAGCAGCCAGCAGCCAGCAGTCAAAAGTCTCCCCCTCTCCCCCTCTCCCCCTCTCCCCATCCTGCTCCCCGTCTCCCGTTCGCCCTGCTCTGGCTGGCCTTCTTCGCGCTCTACGCGGCGACCACGGCCCGCGATGTGCTGCCGGCGGACAGCGGTGAATTTCAGCTCGCGGCGGCCACGTGGGACATCCTTCACCCGCCCGGCTATCCGTTGTACACGATGATCGGCGCGCTGTGGGTGCGCCTGGCGCCGCTGGGAAACGTCGCCTTCCGCCTCAACCTGCTCAGCGCCGTCCTGGCGGCGACGACCCTGCTGCTGGTCGCCAAAACGGTGCGCCTGTGGGCGGAGACCTGGGGACTCGCCCCTCGCGCCGCGCTGACGGGCGGACTGGCGGCAGCAGGACTGCTGGGCAGTTCCCCCACCTTCTGGGCGCAGGCGACGACCGCCAACATCCGTATGCCCACCCTGCTCTTCGGCGCGTGGGGCTTCCTCGCGCTGGCGCAATACGACAGGGAATTGCGGGACGGCGGAGAGGGCTCCCGGGCGCTGGTGAGCCTGGCGGCGGCGCTGGGGCTGGGTGTGGGACATCATCCCTCGCTCGCCTTTGTCGCCATCGGCTGGGCACTGTACCTGCTGCTGCGCGACCCCACGCTGCTCTGGCAACCGCGCCGCTGGTGGAAGGCCGTTCCCGTCGCCGCGCTCGCCTGGGGTCTGCCGCAGCTCTACCTGCCGCTGCGCGGCGCTGCCATCGAGGGTTTGCAGCTGGCGCCGCCGGGCCTGAACACCTGGGCGGGCTTCTGGCATCACGTGCTGGCCCAGGGCTTCGCCGGTGACATGTTCGCCTTCGCCAACCCCACCGATCTGGCGCTGCGCCTGCCCCTCATCGGCCCGCTCTTCCGCTTTCAATTTCCCCCCGTCGCGCTGCTCGCCGTCGGCGCCGCGTGGATCTGGCTCCTCCTGCGCCAGCGTCAAGCCGCGCTCGCCCTGGGGGCAGCGTGGCTCATTCACACGTTTGTGACCCTGACGTATCGCGCCCCGCAGACGGTGGAATATCTCATGCCCGCGTATCTGCCCCTCGTCATCGTCTTTGGGGCAGGAATAGCGCAGCTGCTCGCTGCCTGCGGGCGGTTGAAGCCGCGGCAGCGCAACGTCCTCGCCATCGCGGTGCTGGCGCTGCTGGCGCTGCGCGTGACCGGGCTCACGCCGGATTTCGTGACGCTCGCCGCCGACACGTCCATTCGGGAGCGGGTCGAGCCGCTGTTGGAACAGGCCCCTTCCGACGCACGAATTCTCGCCGACTGGCACTGGGCCACACCTCTGTGGATGCTGCAACGCACGGAAGGCCTCGGCGCCGGGGTGGAAGTCGTCTACGTGTATCCGCGCGCCGATCAGGAATACGAACAAGTCTGGCGCGCCTGGGCCGAGGAGACGGGCGACAGGCCGCTCTTCACCACGCACGCCTATGAATGGAGCGGCTGGACCGCTGCACCGGTCGGTGGCGGCTACCGGCTCTACCGGCGTCCGCTGACCGTCTTGCCGATGGGGCTGGGATTCACCCCTCTGGAGGCGGAGCTGGGCCCCATACGGCTCCTGGGCTATCGCGTCGTCGGCGCGCCCGAACCCGGACGAGACCTCGAAGTGCAGCTGGCCTGGCAGGCAAGCGGCAGCCAGGACCCGGCGCCCTCCTTCACCGTCCGGCTCTTCGACGCGCAGGGCAATTTCCTCCTCAACGCCGACCGCTGGCTGGGAAGTGACACCGCGGCTGATGAAGTACGCTTCACCGCGGTGACGCTGCCAACGCCGCTAAACGCCTGCTCCCCCGCCCTCGCGCCGACTGTCGGCGTCTACACCGTGGAGGAGGGCAACTTCAACAACCTGGGCGAGATCCGCCTGCCGCCGCTCGCCATGACCTGCGAACCGCTCGCCCTGCCCGTAGCGCACTTCAAACCCGGCTTCGTCCTGTGGAGCGGCCCCCTCCTGTGCGGCGCGGATTATGACGTCCGCCAGGAGGCGACCCTCTACCTGCACTGGTGCGGACCGGGACGGGGCCTGAACGTGCAAAGCGGCGACGCGCACGCCGTCGTTGGCCCCCTCAAGCTGGGGCAGCGACAGACCATCGCCCTGCGTCTGCCTGAGAGCGCGCGTCCGACCTTCACCCTCACCCGGCAGGACGGCGCCGCCGCACACCTGCTCGCCGCGCCGTTCGCGCCGGCCGATCCCGGCCAGACCTACATTCCCTTCGGCGGGGCGATGGTGCTGACCGACGTCGCGCTCACCCAACGCGGGGGGCAGCCGGTCGTGGAGCTGCGCTGGCGCGCGGCGCGTCCGCTCGTCGAGGACTACGCCGTGAGTGCGCGGTTGCTGGCAGGTGACCGCTTCCTGGGCATGCACGACATGCAACCGGCGCTGAGCACCATCCCGACGCTGAAATGGGTGGCAACCGGCGCGCGGGTCACGGATCCGCATCCGTTTGCGCCGACCGCGGAGCAACCGACCAGCGTCACAGTGGCCGTCTACGAACGTTTTCGCCTGACGCCCGTCGGCGACGCCGCCACCATCGCCCTGAACTGGCCGCGCTGAGTTCCGCTTTCCGCAGTTGCCCCTCTGCTGGCTCGTGTTACAATGAGAAGAAGACGCCAGTGCTGGCGCACACCGTGCAAGCATGAGAATAACGTGTGAAGGTGTGAAGGTGCGAACGTAAGCACGTGGACACTTGAGCGCCTGGGCACGGGTTCTATTTTCGAAGAAGACGCCATGTGCTGGCGCACATCATTCAAGGATGAAAATGTGCAGTCATTGTTCAGTCTGGCATCAGGTAGTTCGACGGCGATGGATGAACCTTTGTGAGCTGTAGCTTTTGCCCCACCCCCTGCCCCCTCCCCAACGGCGCCTGCGCCGTTGGGGAGGGGAGAAAAAATAAGGGGGTTTTGCAGGCGGGCTACGCCCGCCTGCAAAACCCCACAAAAAAAAGTTTCCCCTTCCCCCCGCGCAGCGCGGGGGGAAGGGGCCAGGGGATAGGGGCAAAAGTTGATACTCAATCTTCAAGGGTCGCCAGGAAATCTTGCGTTTCTTAGTCAGTGGCGGTACCTTTGTCACGCAAGTGATTTTTTCGCTGATTCACTGACTGCTGACCGCTGATCTCTACTTTCGAAGGAGACGCCATGTGCTGGCGCACATCATCCAAGGATGAAAATGTGAGTCGTGAGCAGCGACGGCGACGGTTCACCAGTTCGACACGAGTCAACCGCGCTGAAGCGCGTTGTTGGGGGAGCTCGTTTCAGCGGCCTGGACCTGTCAGACCAGGGTGGCCTGAGAGCGAACTGAAGTTCGCGCTACCTTCTCTGATCCGTGAAATCTGTGGCCATCCGTGAGCCATTTGCTGAGCAGATCACTTACGCATCACGCATGACGTATGACGCATGACGCATTTTCCGAGGAGATGCGTATGGACGAAACACCCTTGCCGACCGTCAGGGCCCATCTGGAACGTCACGAACTTGAGCTGCAAGCGCTGCATTGGATCGTGCAGGCCGCCAATTTCACCATGCCAGTAGATGACATCATGGAGCTCATCTACACGCAGACTCAGCGGATATTGCAGTCGCCGGATTTCTACATCGCCCTCGCCAACCCTGAGCGGACGGAACTGTCCTATGCCTTTTACGTTGAAGGCAGCGAGCGGCTCTACCCCGGCATTGCCTGGCCCGCCACCACCGGCCTGACCGGGCAGGTGATGAAGACGGGGGAGGTGATCCGCACCGCTGATTATGTGCAGGAATGCGCGGCCCGGGGCATCGAACCCAGCGGGCGGCTCGACCGCGCCTGGCTCGGCGCGCCGCTCATGGCCGGCGATCAAATCATCGGCGTGATGGTCGCCTGCTCCCAAAAACCGGAGCTCCGTTTTTCCGAGGAGGACGAGCGCTTCTTCGTCGCGGTCGCGGCGTTCACCGCCTCCGCCATCGAGCGGCGACGCCTGCAAGACCGCCTCGAGGCCCGCGCCCACCAGCTGAACACCCTCAATGAGATCGGGCGACTGCTGGCCTCCAGCCTCAACATTGATGAGGTGCTCGACCTGGTCGTGCGCAACGCGGTCAAACTGCTCAACGCTGAGGCGGGCTCCCTGCTGCTCCTCGACGAGGCCAGCGGCGATCTCATCTTCCGCGTTTCCTGCGGGCCGTTGGGCAACGAGCTGGTAGGCCGCAAGATCCCCGCCGGCAAGGGCATCGTCGGCGCCGCCTTTGCCGAAAATCGCCCCATCATCATCACCGATGCTCACCGCGATCCGCGCTGGTATGCGGGGGTGGATCGCAGCGCGGATTTTGTCACCCGCTCCATCCTGGCGATCCCCCTCAACGCGCGGGGGAACACCATCGGCGTGCTGGAAGTCATCAACACGCAGGATAGCCATCCCTTCGACCAGGAGGACGCGGAGCTGCTCCTGGCGTTCGGGGCACAGGCAGCCATCGCCATCGAAAACGCGCGCCTCTTCACCATGACCGATCAGGCCCTCCAGGCACGGGTGGAAGAGCTCACGACGCTCCAGCACATTGATCGGATGCTCAATTCCAGCCTGAACTACACCGAGGTGATGAACCTCACCCTCGAATGGGCCACCCGCATCACCGGGGCGCCGGTAGGCATGATTGCCGCGCTACACGAAGACGAGGACGGCACTCGCGGCCTGCGCGTGCTCGCCTATCGCGGCTATCCCCCCGACGTGTTGGAGCCCTACAAGGAGCGTCAGCTGTGGCCCCTGGAGCGCGGCCTGGTCGGCGCGACGGTGCGCACCGGACAGGTGACCCTCGTCCCGGACGTCAGCGCCGATGCCCGCTACGAGGCCCTGATGCCCGACATGCGGACGCAGCTCACCATTCCCATCCAACGGGAAAACCGCGTGATCGGCGTCATCGCCCTCGAGGCCGCCGGGCAGAATGCCTTCTCGCCACAGGCGGTGGATTTCGTCTGCCGCTTTGCCGAACATGCCGCCATCGCCATAGATAACGCGCGCCTGTTCCAACAGGTGCAGCACGCCAATCAGGCCAAGACGGAATTCGTCTCCTTCGTCTCGCACGAGCTCAAACAGCCGATGACCTCGATGAAAGGTTACACGGACCTGCTCGTCAAAGGTCTGGCCGGCCCGTTGACGGAGCAACAGCAGCAGTTCATCGAAATCATCCGCAAGAACATCCAGCACATGGATCGGCTGGTGCAAGATCTGCTCGACATCTCGCGCATCGAATCCGGGCGGCTGCAGCTGGACATGCGGCCGCTCCAACCGGCCCAGCTGGTCGAGGAAGCGCTCCAGAGCTTCGAACAGGCCATCGCCGAACGGCGGCAGACGCTCCGCGTGGAGCTCCAACCCGATCTGCCGTCCATCGTCGGCGACCGCGGGCGGTTGATGCAGGTGCTCACCAATTTGCTCAGTAACGCGGTCAAATACACCCCCGAAGAGGGTCACATCACCGTGCGCGGCGATCGGTACACGACCGACGGCAAGACCTGGGTGCGCTGGCAGGTGGAGGATTCGGGTATCGGCATGACGCCAGAGGAGCTGGAGAAGCTCTTCACCAAGTATTTCCGCTCCCAGCACCCGTTGGTCCGCAGCGTGCGCGGCACGGGATTGGGCCTGGCCATCAGCCGCAGCATTGTCGAACTCCATGGTGGGCGGATCTCAGCGGTCAGCGCCGCAGAAAAGGGGAGCATTTTCACGGTGTTGCTGCCGGCCAAACTGTGAGGGCGGGCCGGCAGAGTTTTGCATGTCCTGCGCTGTAAATAAGATCCATGTGCAGGCGCCAGTCAGGCAGTACGCAGCAGTGTGGTACAGAAATTCTCATATCCCATAGAAAAGGAGTATAGTCCCATGAAGATTGATCCCAATGCCCGATATCTCGAATCCCATGAGTGGGCCCGGCCGGAAGGCGCCGTGTTCGTCATCGGCATCAGCGACTACGCCCAGAGCACCCTCTCGGACATCGTCTATGTGGAGCTGCCGGAAGTCGGCGAGGAAGTGTTGAAGGGCGAGCAATTCGGCGTCGTGGAATCCGTCAAAGCCGCCTCCGACGTGTACGCCCCGCTGAGCGGTGAGGTCGTGGAGATCAACGCCGCGCTGGAAGACCAGCCCGAGCTCATCAACGCCGAGGCCTTCGAGGGCGGCTGGCTGATCAAACTCCGCGCCAGCAACCCCGAGGAATGGGACGCCTTGCTCACCCCCGAAGCCTACGCCGCGTGGCTCGAACAAGAGGCCTGAACGCCTGCGCCCGACGCATGAAAGGAGCTGTCCATGGTCTACGTACCGCATACGGATGAAGAGCGCCGCCAGATGCTGGCGGCCATCGATGTGGAGGACCTCGCCGCGCTGTTCGCGGACGTTCCAGCGCAGTATCGCTATCCCGCTCTCGGCCTGCCGGAACCCGCCTCGGAAATGGAAATCGCCCAAGAGCTGCACGAGATCGCTGCCTCCAACCTCAACGCTTACGAAGTGCCCATGTTCCTGGGCGCGGGAGCCTACCGCCATTGGGTCCCCGCCGTCGTGGACGCCATCATCAGCCGGGGCGAATTCGCCACGGCCTACACGCCCTATCAGCCCGAGGTGAGCCAGGGGACGCTCCAGGCGATCTTCGAGTTCCAGAGCCTGATCTGCGACCTGACGGGCATGGAAGTCGCCAACGCCAGCCACTATGATGGGGCGACGGCGACCGCCGAGGCGGTGATCCAGGCGCTGAACGTCTTCCGCCTCAAGCGCACCCAAGTCGTGGTCGCCCCCACCGTCCATCCCCTGTACCGGCAGGTGATCCGCACCTACACGCAAGGGATGGGCCTGCAAATCGTCGGCGATGACGATCTCACCGCTTCCCTGGAGCAGGTGGTAGCGCTGGTGGACAAAAACACCGCCTGCCTGGTCCTGCAAAGCCCCAACTTCTTCGGGGAGCTGGAGGCGCTGGACGGCCTCGCCGACCGCGTGCATCAGCAGGGCGACGGGACGCTGCTGGCGGTGGCGACCAACCCCATCTCCCTGGGACTGTTCACGCCGCCGGGCGCGCTTGGCGCGGACATCGTGATGGGCGAAGGGCAACCGCTGGGCCTGGGGCTCAATTTCGGTGGCCCGTATCTGGGTTTCTACGCCACCCGCGAGCAGTATGTGCGCCAGCTGGCCGGGCGCCTCGCCGGGGAGACAGTGGACGCCGAAGGCCAGCGCGCCTTCGTGCTCACCCTCACGACGCGCGAGCAACACATCCGCCGCGAAAAGGCCACCTCCAACATCTGCACGAATCAGGGCCTGATGATGCTGGCGGCCACGGTGTACCTGTCCGCGCTGGGGAAACAGGGCCTGCGCAAGATCGCCGAGCTCAACTATCACAAGGCGCACTACGCCGCGCGCGAGATTGACGCGCTGGAGGGCTTCAGCGTGGTGAGCGCCCGCCCCTTCTTCAACGAATTCGTCGTCCGCTGCCCCGCGCCGGTCGCGGAGATCAACGACTTCCTCCTCAATGAGTATTTCCTCGAGATCATCGGCGGCTACGATCTGGGGCGCGATTACCCGCAGCTGCAGCATCACATGCTGGTAGCGGTGACGGAGATGAACTCGCGCGAGGAGATTGACGATTTTGTGGCGGCGTTGGCCGAGTTCAGCGCGCATCACGCCGCAGGAGGTGAGTCTCATGGCTGAACCCTTGATTTACGAACTCTCGGCTCCTGGACGCGAGGGCGTCAAACCGCCGAAGCTGGATGTCCCGCCGAGCGAGCTGCCGACGGAACTGTTGCGGGCCGACCTGCCCCTGCCCGAAGTGAGCGAAGTGGATGTCGTCCGTCACTTCACCCGGCTCTCGCAGCTCAACTACGCCATTGACAAAGGCATGTATCCCCTCGGCTCGTGCACGATGAAGTACAATCCCAAGATCAACGAGGTCGCCGCGCGCCTTTCCGGCTTCACGGGACTGCATCCGCTGCAGGATCCCGGCACGGCTCAGGGCGCGTTGTTCCTCATGTATCACCTCCAGGAATACTTGAAGGCGATTGGAGGCTTTGCCGGGGTGACGCTGCAACCGGCCGCCGGCGCGCAGGGCGAGCTGACGGGCGTGCTGATCATGCGCGCTTATCAGCGCTTCCGGGGCGAGACGCAGCGCGACCTCATCCTCGTGCCGGATTCGGCACACGGGACCAATCCGGCGACGACGAACATGAGCGGCCTGCACGTCGTGCAAATCTCCTCGGATGCGCGCGGCAACGTGGACCTCAACGCGCTGCGCGCGCAGCTCTGCGAGCGGGTCGTCGGCCTGATGATCACCAATCCCAACACGCTGGGCCTCTTCGAGGAGCACATCCAGGAAGTGGTGGAGCTCGTTCACAGCTGCGGCGGCCTGGTCTACGGCGACGGCGCGAACATGAACGCGCTCATGGGTGTGATGCGCCCCGGCGATCTCGGCATTGACGTGATGCACTTCAACCTGCACAAGACGTTCAGCACGCCCCACGGCGGCGGCGGCCCCGGCAGTGGGCCGGTCGGTGTGGCCGCGCACCTGGTGGATTTTCTTCCCGGTCCCCTCGTCGTGCAGCTCGAAGATGAGGATGAGGACTTCTTCATCTATGACTTTGTCATGCCGCCGCAGTCCATCGGGCCGGTGAAGGCCTTCTGGGGGCAGTTTGGCATGTTGGTGCGCGCGTACACCTACATCCGCATGTTGGGCGACGCGGGCCTGCGCCAGGCGGCCGAACACGCGGTGCTCAATGCCAACTATCTGCTGAGCCAGATTAAGGGCGTGTATCCCCTGCCCTACGACCGCGTCTGCAAGCACGAGTTCGTCGTCGAAGGCCGCTTGCAAGCCGCGCCCGACGTTCGGGCACTCGACATCGCCAAGCGGCTGATTGATTACGGGGTCCATCCGCCGACCAACTACTTCCCGCTCATCGTCCACGAGGCGCTGATGATCGAGCCGACGGAGACGGAGAGCAAACAATCGCTGGACGCCTACGCCGAAATCCTGCGGAAGATCGCGGAAGAGGCGGCGACGGCCCCGGAGTTGCTACACGAGGCGCCGCACAACGCGCCCGTTCGGCGCCTCGACGAGGTCCGCGCGGCGCGGAAGCCGGTGCTCCGCTATCAACACGAGCCGTAACCCACGCCGACGACGTCCCCCTTCCACCGTTCTGGAAGGGGGACGTTTGTTTGTATGCGCGGGGGAGGGTGGTATAATTTGAGCCGTCGTGGAAACGTGGGAGCGGGTTCTATTTTCTGGGGAGAGCATCCACAGATTTCGCAGATTGCACAGATTGGAATTTTCCAGAAGTGGAGAGGGAGAAAAAAAATAAAAGGGCTTTGCAGGCGGGCTACGCCCGCCTGCAAAGCCCCACAAAAAGAGTTCCCCTTCCCTCCGCGCTCACGGGGGGAAGGGGCAGGGGATAAGGGGCAAAGGCTATACGTATTACAAATTTGATTCTTTCAGCAATTGCTCTGAAATCTATGCTGTTTCTCAGTCGGTGGTTGAACAGTTACAATGAAAGATTGTAACCGTGGGAAGTATAGCAGGCCCGGAATTCATTCCGGGGCTGAGGTTCGCTGACTCGCTTATTTTCTGAGGACAACGTGACTATCAACGTGGGATTAGCCTTTCTAGCGGGGCTGGCTTCGTCCCTGGCGCCGTGCGTGTTGCCGCTGGTGCCGGCCTACCTGAGCTATCTGAGCGGCTACGCCGTGACGCAACCCGGAGCGCGCAGCCGTAAAGAACGCCTGAACCTCGTGCTGCACGCGGTCTTTTTTGTGCTGGGCTTCACGCTCGTCTTCATGCTGCTCGGCCTGGCCGCGGCGTCCCTCGGCGCGCTGTTGCGGGGACCGTGGCTGCGGGTAATCGGCGGGCTGCTGATCATCTTCTTTGGCCTCACTCTCCTCGAAGTCCTGCACGTCCCGGCGCTCTATCGCTCGGCGCAGCTCGACTGGCGCGCGAAAAAGGAATGGGGCTTCGCCTCGTCGTTGCTCATCGGCATGGTCTTCGCCGCCGGATGGACGCCGTGTGTCGGCCCGGCGTTGACCTCCATCCTCACCCTGAGCGCCGTCCGCAGCACGGCGCTGCAGGGCGCGGGGCTGCTCGCCGTGTACTCTTTCGGCGTAGGCCTGCCCTTTCTTCTCGCGGCGGTGCTGGTGGACCGTGTGGGGGCATGGCTGACCCGCACGCAGCGCTATCTGCCGCTGATCCACAAAGCCGCCGGCGTCCTGCTGCTCGTCATGGGGATCGTGGTCCTCACCGACAGCCTCGCCGCCATCGGCCTCTGGCTCGAACAACACGGCATCGGCTGGAACCTGGGCCTATGAACGCAGCGTCCTCCTCGCCCCCCACCCCACCGAGCGCCGAAGAGATCCTGGCGGAAGCGCAACGGCGAATCGCCGAACGCGCGGGGACGCCGTTCCCCGATCAGCCCGCCGCCCCCGCACGTCAGCCCAAACCCCCGGCCGCCAGAGAAGCGCAGGCCCGGCAGTTGCGTCGCGCCAATCACGCCGTGTTCTGGCTCTCCAAACACTGGCTGGCGCTTTTCAACGGTTTACTGGCGCTCTTTACCGCGCTGGCGTTTCTCGCGCCGGTGTTGATGTACCTGGGAGACACGGAGGCGGGCGCCTTCATCCATCATCTCTACGACCCCTTCTGTCACCAATACGCCTTCCGCTCGTGGTTCCTGTTCGGGCCGCAGGCGACCTATCCGACCGATGGGACGCTGTCGCCTTCGGAGATGCTGGCGGCGGGGAAATTCCTGGGATCCGCCGAGACGGGGTTCAAAACGGCGCTTTGTCAGCGCTGCATCGCCATCTATGGGGCGATGACGCTCGCGGGCGTGCTCTACAGCCTGCTGCGGCGTCGCGTGACCTGGAAGCCGTTGCCGCTATGGGCCTACATCGCCCTGGGTATCGTTCCCATGGGATTGGACGGCGGCTATCAATGGCTGACCTACATTATCCACTGGATTCTGCCCGGCGTGGTGCTCGTGGCGCATGAGACGACGCCGTTCTGGCGGACGCTCACCGGCGGCCTGTTCGGCGCGCTTTCGGCGGCGCTGCTCTATCCGCACGCGCAGGTCTTTTTCGACGAGACGTATCACACCCTCTCAGAACGCTATGGATGGTGGTAGGGGAAGAGGGGGATGGGGGATAGGTAATGGGTGATGGGTGATGGGGTAATGGGTAATGGGTGAGGGGTAATGGAGCGACTCGCTTTTTCGCTTTTTCGCTAACTTTCCGAGGAGGATTTCCGATGCAACCACCTGTGGATCCAATTCTGATTTCGATCGGGCCGCTGGCCGTACACTGGTATGGACTGCTGATCGTGCTCGGCATCATGCTGGCAGCCGCTTCAGCAGCGTTTCTGGCTAAACGCGCGGGGGAGAATCCCGATTATGTCTGGGACATGCTCCTTCTCGTCGTCGTCCTTGCGGTGATCGGGGCGCGCGCGTATCACGTGTTCTCCCGACCGGCAGGAGGCCTCATCGGCTGGGACTACTACAAGGAGCATCCGCTAGAAGCCCTGTACATCTGGCAAGGGGGACTGGCGATCTACGGCGCGGTGATTGGCGGCGCGCTCGGCGTGCTGCTCTACGCCAGCGTGCACCATCTGAACCCACTGCGCTGGCTCGATTTCGCCGCCCCGGGGGTCGCGCTCGGGCAGGCCATCGGACGATGGGGCAACTACATCAATCGCGAGCTCTACGGTCCGCCGACGACGCTGCCATGGGGGGTGCTCATCCCGCCGGAGAATCGCATCCTGCCCTACACCGACATGACGCGCTACCCGGCCGATACCCTTTTTCATCCCACCTTCCTCTACGAATCGCTGGCGGCGCTGGCGCTCTTCCTGGTATTGTTCCTGCTCGGCATGAAGCGCTACGAGAAGTTGCACCCCGGCGACCTGCTCGTGGGCTACCTCATGGGCTATGCCGTGATCCGCTTTTTCACGGAGATGTTGCGCCCGGACGCCTGGACCATCGGATCGCTGGCGGCTGCGCAGATCTTCTCGCTGGTGTTTCTCGTCGCCGGCGCGATCTTCCTGATCACCCGGCGGTTTTGGCTGCGACGGACACCCAAATCTACCGGCACAGCGGCCTGAACTGGGGCAGGGACGTCATCGGGCGCTGGCGACTCGCCGTCGAGTCATCAAAGTAGCGGGGGAACTGAAGTTCGCGCTACAGCAGTGAGCAAAGACTGCAACGACTCTCTCTTCATTGCTCACGATCACATAAAGAAGGCAGCCATGGCCTGGAACAAAGCGCTCTTGCGGCTCCAAGAGATTGACACGACGCTGACGGCGATCCACCGGCTGTTGGAGGAGCTCGAGGAGGCGCTGCGGGATGATCACACCCTCCACGAGGCGCGGGCGCACGCGCAGGTCACAGCTCGCGCCGCCGCGGCGGCCCGCAAGGCACAAGGGGACCTCGAATTCGAGCTGCAGCGCGTGGAAACCGAGCGGCAACAGAAGGAGACGCAGCTCTACGGCGGCACGGTGCATAACGCGCGCGAGCTCCAGGATCTGCAGGCCAAGGTGCAATCGCTGCGGCAACGCAAAGCCACGCTGGAGGATGCCCTGCTCGAGGCGATGATGGCTTACGAAGAGGCCGCCGCGACAGACGCCGAGGGTCAGACGCGCTTGCGTCAGGCGGAGGAAGAATGGCACCAGTCGCAGGCGGCCTTACACTCAGAGCGTGAGACGCTCATCGCGCGCAGCCGCGCCCTGGAAGCCGAAGCGCAGCAGCTGCGACAGGAGATTCCGCCCGCGATTTTAGATTCCTACACGTACCTGAAGCCGCGTCTCGGCGGCATCGCGGTCGCCCAACTGCTCGAGGATGACACCTGCTCGCTGTGCGGCGTCAGCGTGAGCTACACCCCTCGCGCCGCCGCCCGCGCCGGCGAGGAAGCATACTGCGATGGCTGCGACCGGTTGCTCGTGTATTGGGAAGGGTAACGGGTGATGGCGAGAAGGTAAGGGGTAATGGGAGAGAGATAATGAGGAACGTAGAAGCGCGCCCGACGAGCGGGCGCGCTTCTACAAAAGGAGGGTAACCGACAAATCTCAAGCACGATTAAGAGGGGCGGAGCTCTTAACCATACTCAAACTTATTGTACCATTGAAGGCCTCAAGAGCAATAGGAAAAAAGTACTACTCGCAGGCAGGAGAGGCATTCTAACCTGAAAAGAGTTATTTTTCCACCGTTGAGAAACCTTCAAGCCGGGAGCAGCTCGCCACTCAAGCTCCACCGCCAGATTTGATACAGCACCCACGCCAGGAAAGGAACGCTCACCTGCACTGCCACGGGCAAGAGACGGAGCTGCACCACCGTCAACGGCCCGCTCAACAGCGCAGCAATCCACAGCATCGCCAACAATGACCGCCAGCGATCCCGGTTCTGCGGTAGCGCCTCCCACAAGGCCAACGCCGGAATCAGCAGCAGCGCCCAATCGTAGATCATCGCATGGGGCGTGAGCCAGAGCGTCAGCGCCATCGCCCCGCCAAAGACGAGGGGCAACTGCTCGCGGAACCGGCGCTCCCAACGGACAAAGCCCCATACTCCGAAACCGGCAGCGATCAACGTAAGCCCATCACCCAAGCGCGGCCATGCAGGCAGCAACAAACGCCAAAAGCCTCGCACGGTATGAAGATGCCAGAGGGGAAATTCCTGCCAATGGGGGAGATCGGGCAAGACGGTGCGGGCGAAATCCACATACGCCCAACTGGCCTCCGGCAGCAGCAGAAAACACGACGCCGCCAGTGCTGTGCCTCCTACTCCCAATCCCACCAGGACCCGGCAATCACGGCGCCAGTTAATGAGCCAAAGCAGCGTCACACCCAGGCACAGCTGCGGCTTATAGAGCGTGAGGCTGCACGCCAATCCAGCAAGAAAAGGGCGCTTAGCGGTCCACAGACGATAGACAACGCTGAACAGCAAGAGGCTCAATAGCGCATTCTGTCCGAAGCTGATCACGGCGAAAACCGGGAAAAAAGTCAGCGCCCATAACCAGGCCCGCGCTGGCGCAGCAACGCCGAGAAGGCACAGGCTGCACCAGAGAAAAACCAGGCCCAGCACACTCCACACGGCGAAACTCGGGCCGTAGGGCAGCGCGACGAGCGGGACGAAGAACCATGCCAGAAAGGGCGGTGTGATAAAGGCATGGTAGGAAGTCAACCCCGGGCCGATGATCTCCTTTTCCAGCGCGGCCTGATAGGCCCTATCGTAGAGCCGGGCGCTCTCCCCGCAGGCCAGTGTGCGGCCGGCGGCGTAGAATTGCAGATAATCAGTTCCCACCGGCTGTCCGGCCAAATCCAGGTTTCCCGGCCCCAACGCCACACTGAGAAGCCAGGCAGCCCAAAGGACCCCTGCCGTAATCCAGGCATAACGTAGCCTGGGAGGGGTGAGCCAACGAGCGAACCATGTGAGCATAGCGCTCCTCCCCTCACGGGATGAATCATGCAGGGGGGTCTTTCCCCGCTGCACTCGCCAGGACCTGCCGATCAGAAGGGCGCAAGCCGCGATAGCGCCAGCGCAATTCCCAGACGCGCAAAGCGGCCTCGATCTTGACGCTGGTGCGCATCTTCGACTGGCCCAGACGACGTTCCTCAAAATGAATGGGGATCTCCACCACGCGATACCCCAGGCGCTCGGTCAGATAAGCCATTTCCACCTGGAAGGCGTAGCCCTGCGAGCGGATCCGTGCGAGATCAATCCCCAGCAGCGTCTCGCGCCGCCAACACTTGAAGCCCGCCGTCAAATCCCGCACCCGACAGCCCAGAATCAGGCGGGTATAGATGCTGTTCGCCCAAAAGGAGAGCAGCCGACGCTGAAACTTCCACTGCGCGTCAATCTCCGCGCCGGGCACATAGCGCGATCCTACGACCACATCATACTCACGAATGGCCTCCAGGAATGGGGGAATGTACTTTGGGGGATGCGAGAAGTCGCAATCCATCTGAATGATGTAAGCGGCTCCCTGCTCCAAGGCCCAACGGAAGCCTTCCACATAAGCCCATCCCAACCCACGGGGGCCGGTACGGTGACAGACGGCAAAGCGCCCGGCGTATTGCGCGGCCAGGCGATCCGCGATCTCCCCCGTCCCATCGGGGGAGGCATCATCTACCACCAGAATCTGCAATTCAGGGATTTGCAAGTCAAACAACGCCGTGGTCATCGGCACGATGTTGTCCGCCTCGTTGTAGGTAGGAATCACAACCGTTACCGGGTCCAATCCCATGGATGCTCGCTTTCTCCTGCAAGGTGCTATAATGGCGAGAATGAAGGCGACGTCGCCATCGAATCGCCATAGCCAGAGTATACTCGCGTTTGGAATCTGCTCAAGAATCAAGAAGATGAAAACATCTCTGCGAATGTTCCGGCCCTGGCAAATCCTGAACTCGATCACCATCGAGCACCTGTGGGCGCTCACCGTCCTGGTGGGCATTTTCGTCTTCGTGAACACCCATCCCATCCGCCCCCACGATTTCTGGTGGCACATGGCGGTGGGACGCGAAATCCTGGAGACGGGGCAGATTCCGCAGGTGGACATGTTCTCCCAAACGATGAGGGGGGCCCCGTACCCTTCCTATCAAGCCTTCTGGCTCATGGAGGCGGCCATGTATGGGGTATACCGCCTCGGCGGCGCCGCGCTCACGGTGCTCCTCCACGGGGTGGTGATCACGGCGGCCTACGCCCTCCTCCTCTGGCTGGGACGGCGTGTTTCCGGCAGCTGGCGCGCGGCCGCGGCGGGAACGCTCTTCGCCGCGGCGCTGGGCCTCAACGACTGGAACGTGCGCCCCCAAGCGATCACCTTCGCCATCGCGGCGCTGTTCCTGCTGGCGATCCACGAGTACCGCCAGACGCAGCGCCGGGCATGGCTGGTCGTCTTCCCCTTGGGGATGGTGCTCTGGGTCAACAGCCACGGCACGTTCCCCCAGGGATTGGCGCTGATGGCCTTTTGGGTTGCCGATGAGGGGTGGAAGGCGCTGCAAAGCGGCGACATCACCTGGACGAGCCTCCGCCAGGCGCTCCAGACGCCGCTGCTGACCCTGGCGCTCTCGCTGGGGGCCTGTGCGCTCAGCCCGCGCGGCTTGGGGACGTTCGCCTACGTCAGCGGGATGACGAGCGACCCCATCATCCAGAATCTGGTGCCGGAATGGGCGCCGCCGACCTTCGACACGCTGGGAGGACAGCTGTTCTTCGGCGGGCTGTTGCTGAGCGCGGCGATCCTGGCGCTCTCGCCCAAACGGCCCACCCCCTCGCAACTACTCACTTTTCTGGCCTTCGGCGGGCTGGGAATACGCACCTCGCGCGGCAGCATCTGGTTCGGGCTGGTGATGGCGCCGGTGCTGGCGGAGCATGTGGCACGCCTTGGCGAAGAGATAAGAAAGCGAAAAGGCGAAAAGGCGGAAAAGCGAGAAAGCGAAAAAGCGGGAAGGCGGGAAGGCGAGAAGGCAGATCTCCAAAATCAAAAATCAAAAATCGAAAATGTGCTGAATCTGGCGCTGGTGGGACTGTTGCTATGGGGCGCGGTGCTCTCGCTGCCGTGGTTCAAGGCGCTGTGGCCGCTGGCGCCGGAGAAGCGGGGCCTGATTTCGGCGGAGACCCCCATCGCGGCGACAGAGTTCCTGTTGCAGGAACGCCTGCCGGGGCCGTTATTTCACGCGATGTCCTTCGGCAGCTATCTGATCTGGGCCGCGCAACCCGAATATCCGGTCTTCGTGGATGGGCGCATCGAGCTCTATCCCGCCGACCTGTGGCTGGATTACCTCCACATCTCCGCGGCGGCGCCCGGCTGGGAAGCGACGCTGGAAAAGTATGGGATCCAAACGTTGATGCTCAGCCCGCAGGAGCAGGCCGGACTGGTGGCGGCGGTGGAAACGTCGCCGGGATGGGTCGAGCGCTACCGCGACGAGGTGAGCGTCGTGTTCATCCGCGCGGAATAACGCGCCAGCAGCCACCAGAGCAACACCAGCGCCGCCGCGCCTGTGTCCAGCACGAGACTCTGCCACCACGGCATCCGCTCCGGTAAAGAAAGCGCCACGAGCGCGCCTGCCGCTGGGCTTCGATGCCGATCAGGCCAAAGGCAACCAGGGCCAGCACTGTCCGCACGCAGCTGATGAGTGCAACATCGCCCAGCCGGTAGAGCAGGTAAAAGAGCAGTTCCGCCAGCCAGGCGCCATAGGTGAAGGGCGCAGAGGCTGGCAGCGCCCAGCTGAACATGTTGGTCTGCGGGATCGTCCGTTGCTGGGAGATGATCTTGCCGATCTTGAGATGCCACCAGAAATCGTTAGGCAACAACGGCACGAGGGACACGTAGAAGCCGAAGCCCGCCAGGATAATCCAGGGCCAGAGTTGAGCAGTGCTCAAGGTAAAATGACACCATTTATGCATGAGCCATTCCTCCTAAAATCTTAGCGTGCGAGCGCGCTTTTCGATAGTTTCTTCCGCATCAAACGTCATGGCGCGTGCACTACTCCCAACAGCACTTCGTCCCCCACTCTGCTCCGCGCGTCGGTCGCTGCCGCATGGAGATGAGCGCTATCGTACCAGCCAACGTACACGGGATAAGTTCCCGGAGGCGTTTCGGGGGGCAGCGTCATCACAAACGATTCATGAATTACCGCCCCCGGTTCCCATAAGACCGTGGGCAACAGCGCCAGCGTGGGCAAATGTACCATCCGCGAATGTGATACACCTTCTAAACGACTCACCGCTACAAGCGGGGGCAATGCCGTCAGTGGCTCCAAAGCCATCCAGCGGCAATCCACGAGGAAGCGCCGCCCGTCCAGGGGCCGAATTGTCCCCTCGAGCAGCCCCACCGAGGAGCCGAAACGTGCCTGGAATACGGGGGGCGTGGCAGCAGGCGTCATCGTGGCCGTCATCGTCAGAGGCGCGGTGCTCGACACACGCCCCAACAACAATAAGCCATCTTGAGCTGCCAATAGGGACCAATCCGGTTGTTGCAACAGCAGGGCAATGCCTGGTGCATCTTGCAGGATTCCACCAATTTGTAAGCCTTCGTCGAAGGGCAAGGCGTAATCATAAAGGGCATCGGCAACAACATAATCCACTTCGTCCAGGTGACGCGCCAGCAACAACTGCGAAAGTGCTTCGGGATGTTGCAAAAGGTAACGTGATTGATGGAGATGATCTGGCTGCCCCAGTTCCTTGAGTTCATCAGGATAACGCACCAGGTATAAAGTAGTGCGTTGTGTCAGGTGTGGAGCCAGAAATTCCGATGCCGCTAATGCGCTTCCCGGAGGAACCTGCGCAAGCAGCCAGCGATCTTTGAAACGATCTCGCGCGGTTTGACCGTAGCGCCACTCGCTGAGACCCCGTCCCGGCAGGCCAGACCAGAACAGGGGATTGAAGGGGGTATCCACCAGTCCGATCGTGAAGACAGCGGTGATCGCTAACGCCAGCCACACTTCTCCCTGCCAGGGGCGACGATAGTGGCGAGAGGTTTGCCGTCGGCGCAGTTCAGCTGCGCCATAAACGGTAGCCACTATCAGGAAAGGAACGGTAGCCGCATAGTGATGGAAACGGTAATCATAAGCGGCGACATCTCCCAGGCTCAACAGGGCAGGGATAGCAAGCGCGCCGGCAGGCAAAATCCACCGCCAGGCGTAACGTCCCAACCACAGGCCGGGGAAAAAGACTACCCATGCAGTCAAGAAACGCGGAATGAGCGTGTCCAACAAAGCTGGGCCTGCGCCTCCAAAATAAAAACGCAGGTAGCTCAAAAATGTAGCATGGGATTCCGCAGCTTGGGGCGGCGCAAACGCAGGACGAATCCAGCCCAGCGCCAACAAGGCCCAGACACAGGCGGCGCCAACGGTCAAAGCACCTGCCCGGCGCTCGCCTTCAAGCCACAATACCAACCCTAGCACTGCCAGCGGTACAACGATATAGAATTTGCAGGCCAAGGCCAGCCCACTCCACACAGCATAGGAGCGCCAGGTTTTGCGATCAGCTGCCTCAAGAGCAAAAAGCAAACATGGCATAGCCAGCGTGTCGCCATGAAAGTCAAACAATAAAGCCGTTTGGGCCACCGGGTAGGCCAGATACATAAACGTGATGGCCCGCGCCAGCCCCCGCGAGTCTAGCCGCCGCCGGGCTAAGCGGTAAACAGGCCAGGCGCCCGCGGCAAAGCCAGCAACTTGTAGCGTAAGCAACAGACGAGGATCAGGCCACAGCGCATACAGCGGCACAAACAACCAGTAAATCAGCTCGACATGTAAAGCCAGACGGCTCAAATTGCCCTGCTCATAGGTAAATTCCAAAGGACGCCCCTGCGTTCCGCTCCAGATGGCTTGAGCCATGTTGCCTATATCGAACATGCTGGCATTGTAGCCAGTATAACGCGCCAGACTCAGGCTCAACAAGAGCAGGGTCAGCACAAGCACACCTATCATAACTACCTTATCCAAGGCGTCCCATATCTCACGCCAGCGTTGTAGCTTCTTCATCGATGTTCTCACTCCAAAAACGGGGTAAAGATTGCAGGTGTCGCTGTAAAATTGTATAACCGCCCCACCAGACTGGCGCCAGCCATACATACCCTAGCTCCCCCACCCTGGCCAGCTGCAATGCTATCAGAACGCCATTCAAGATGAAATAGGCCCCTGCCGCGCCAAGTAGCCATGGACGCGCGGCTTTCTGAATCAGAGGTACGGCCATCGCTATAACTGCGATCAACAATATCGTCTGATCATGAACCCAACCGTAGGCATTCAACGTCATCGACGCCAGTAACAATCGCGGTAAGTGTTTGCGCCAGTCCCAGTGTTGCCGCTCGGAGCTCCATAGCCAAATAAACCATGCAAGACCGATTAAGACTGGCATGAATTGCAACCAGAAATGCTCGTGTCCCCACCACAGACGTAACAGCGTCCCCAAGGTGGGTGGCGCCCAGCGCGAGAGCGGTTCATGCAGCACAAAATACAAGTACTCTGGAATAAGCTGAGGCCTTAATGCTGCCGGTATCACTAACATCGCCGCCAAACCGCCTAATCCACCCCAGATCACTTTCCACTGATGCCGCGACACCACCCAACAGAGTACGGCCAGCAAGAGCAGGTACAACAGTTGCGGCTTGAAGCTGGCGACTACCAGCGCCGCGCCAGCCCAGCCTCCATGCTGGTGATCCACAAATTCCAGAAACGCCACCAATCCCAACAGCACAAGGGGCATCAATTGGCCTTCATTGAGAGCAAATAGGACCGGCACAAAAGATACTCCCAGCCCCCAGGCCAGCCAGCGTAAGCGAGGGTCGCCCCCATACAGCTGCCAAAGTCTGTCCACGCTGAATAGCAGGGCCGCCCCTTGAAATAGAATCCATGCCAGTTTTCCCAAGCCGTAGGACAGTACAGCGAACGGCAGCAGCACGGATAAAGTCCAGGGTGGGTTGTACATCAGCAAAGGATTCACGTTGGGGCGCCCCAAGGCACGCTGCATGGCCCCCATCTGCACTGGATCGTAAGGATTTTCACCCTGCAATAGCAAGCGCCCAGCTGCCCAATACTCGGTGAAGTCGCTGACCGGCTGTTGGACTTCAGGGTAGAAGAGAACCAGCTGCCAGATCAATACTGCGAGGCTCAGGAGCAAAGCTGCCCGCACCGCCACTCGTCTTAACAGGGAAGGAGATTGCGCAGATAGCATGAATCCTCACCAGCCAGGATAATCGATCACGAGCATTGCGTCTTGAACCTGCACCCGTTCAGACCAGACGCCGGGATCAAGAAGGGTGGGTAAGTAAGGACTGCCGTCAGGAGCATAAACCGTCAGGCGCAAGGGGAGGGTACGCCCTGCCGATGAGGTGACCAGGTAGGTGCAATCACGCGCCACAGAGGGGCGCTCCGGCATCCGCAATAGCAACGGCATGGCATCCAGCGGTTTTACGGAGATACCCTCGAGCCTCACGGATCCCACATCCACCCAGGGCAAAGCATCGGCTTCTGAACCCATAACCCAATCCGTACAGAGATAGAAATGTCCTGCCGCACGCGGGAAAACACGCAGTCCCAACAAGCGCAATGCCGCCGCGCCCTCCCCGAATTCTACAGTCAAGAGCTGCAAGGGAATGTCCGCCGTGGGAACAAACGCTTGACCAATCCCCTGAGGCGGCCCGACGCCATGGCGTAAGAGCAACACACCCTCCGCGGCGGCCACGGTTTCCCAGCGCGCATCATCGAGCAACGCCTCCAACGCCGTGAAACTCCAATCGCCATAAGGGTCTTTGCCAAACCACACGTTGAGTGCCAACCACTCCGCATCGCGTTGATCGGGGAAAATGCGCACGGTCTCTCGCTGGGCCGCATGGGCGGAAAGTTGCATCTCCAACGCGGCTGGCGCAGCGGGTGGCAATTCAGCCAATACAGCATGCAAAGCCAGCTCCTGTCCGGTCGCTCTTGGCCAGAGAAAGACACGACTCAAGGGAGTGTACCCCGTCGCAAACTGCGCCGCCAACACGCTGACGCCCAGCGCTTCTCCCAGCACAATACGCCAATGCCAACGGGGGTAGCGTACCTGAAACCATCGCTGCACTCTCAATCCCCCTTCCAGCGCACCCAAGACAATCCAGGGCACTATCGGCGCGCTGTAGTGTGAATAAGAGGGGACATGCACCGAGGGTTTCCAGCTCAAGCTGTTGATGATGAGGGTGGGCACAATCGCCAATAAGGTGGGCCAATGCCACCAAAACAGAAATAACAGCGGGAGTCCCAAAAGGAGATTGTAGGTGAGCACATTGCCTGCCAAAGCGCTCCAAAACGGCGGATGTGTCAACAAAGCCCGCAGGCCCGCTCTGCTCAGTTCAACACCAGGGGGAAAAAATTGCGCCAAGTAGGGTGTGCCGGCAGTGGCATAGTGGGGAATAATCACCGTAAAGTTAAGCAGGCTGAGGATAAATCCTACCCCCAGCATCAGAGCAGCCTGTCGGCGTTCAGAGCGGGGAGCGAGCCAAAACAGCGCCCACCCCACCAGGAAGGGCGCATCCTCTCGACAGCTCATGGCCAATAAGGCCCATATCCACCACCAACCGCGCTGCTTCCGCTCCGCCGCATCAAGCGCCGCCAACAACAACGGCGGCAAAAAACTGGTGCCATGAATATCCCAGGCCGTTGTGGTCTGAACGGCAGGTAAAAGTAGGTAGCCCACAGCGCATGCCAAAGCCCATTCCGCAGAGCTTAAGCGGCGGCGCGCCAATGAAAACAAGGGCAATGCTCCTAACGCCGACGCGCCACACATGAGCACCAATAAGACCTCCGGACGGGGAAACAAAGCATAAGGAAGCGCCAAAAGCAAAAGCAAGGGTTGTACATGGGTACCCAACCGACTTTCTGTCGCACGGTCATCAAATTCGCGGATCAGCTCTCCAGTAGGAGGATAAACCGTGGAACGCATAAACCGCCCGTGGATTGTGTTCCAAATGGTTTGCTCCAGGCTCATCAAATCCACGTAGGTTTGGAAAGTGCGGTGGCGCTGAATCTGGTAGGCGCTGAAAAAGAGTGTATAGGTCAGCACCGCCAAGAGCAAGGCCCACTTCACCCACGCCGCTTCTTGTTTTCTCTCAAGCATTACCCTATCTCCCAAAACACAGCCGGGGCCTTAGAAACGGCCTTTTACGAAACATCCCTATCACCGCAATTTCACGCGCAAGTATAGCATATTTCCCGCAAGGCTCACCTTTTCAGCCCACGCGCCTGTCGCCATCACGACGGGAGGCAGTTCTCGCCCTACTGCATCCACCACTCTGAAGTAGACACTTGGCTCGCGGACGTTGCCGAAGGCTATCAACTGCGTGCAATCGCGCCGCACGCCCGGCACAGCGAAGAGTTCGGGAGCGAAGTGCAGGCTGTCCAGCGGCGCGAAGGTCTCACCGGTGAGCGAGAGTTGCGGCGTCAGCGCACCCTTGCCCCGGCGCTCCCAATCGCTGCACAGGACGAGGTGCCCGTTGGGGCGCGCGTGGACGTCGAAGCCGCGTAAGATCAGCTCTTCGCCAAAGCTTACCGTAAGTTGAGGAAGTGGCGGGCTGATTTGCGGGCGGAACGCCTCCGCGATGTCCGTCGGCGGCCCAGCGCCGCGCCGCAGGAGCAACAAGCCATCCCCTGCCGTCACCGTCTCCCACCGGGAATCGGTGCGGAGCGTCTGCCAACGTTCCGCTGCGGTAAAATAGAAGTAGTGTCCCGCCCAAAAATCGAGTGCGACCCACTCCGCGTCCCGCATATCGGGGAAGAACCGCAATGTTTCACGCTGCGCCAACTGCGCGCCCAGGTGTGATTCCACGGAGACGATGTCAGCCGGCGGGGGCCTGAATGAACATCCGGGCGAAACACCCTAGAAACCCGAGGAACGGCGCGAGCACAAAATGCGCGGCATCCACCAAAAAGACGGCGCCTTGCCCGGCCTGGGCTTTGGCCAGGCGCGGTTCTAATTCGGTCTCCAGATAGGTGGCCGGCACTTCGGGGTCGGCTTTGGCCGGGAGCATCCCCACCTGGCGACACCGCAGCCCCAGCGTCTTAAGATAGTGCCGCACTTGCGTCTCACTCCGGCGCATGCCGGTGAGGGTCTCGCTTTCACTCTGCGCTTCTTTGATTGTGGCCGGAGGGTCCGCCCGGAAATGCGCCTCCAAACTGACCGTATGCGCGGCCAAGTCGCTGGTAGGGTGATACAGAGGCAATTCCTTGAGCCGCGCTATGCCGCCCGCTTGATACAGGCGAAAATACTCGCGCATCGTATGGGGACTAATCCCCGCCAACTGGGCAATTTGCGCCTGCGGCAATCCTTGGCTTTTCAGCCACAGCGTTTCCATGCGCCGCTGGACTATCGGGTGCGGGTGGTGATAGCGTTCGTACTGGAGCTGGGCCTGAATTTCCGGGGTGAACTCTAATTGTATTGTCATGTGGTAAGTATAGCACGAGTTGACAATCTGACATGAAGCACAGTTTGTGCCCGCGTCTGGTATAGCTACGAACGCCCGCGTTCACGGTGAAGCGATGGCCCCTCTTGCCTGGCAAGCGTGCCCAACAACAACCACAGCCCCAATAAGCCTAAAGTCGGCAGGGACATGACCCATCCCAAAGTCCAGGGCATGCGGCCAGGCGCACTCCAGGCCATAAACCATCGGGCAAGACTAGAATCCGGCAGGGAGAAGGTGACAAAAACCGACAGGCTACACCAACGGAGCCAACGCGCTGGATTGATCTGATACGCGCGCCCCAAGACCCCCAAAGGCAATATGAGGAGCGCAAAGGCGTGCTGCCAGCTTATGGGAGTCAACAAAAGCATCACCACACAAACGCTGCTCCATGCCGCAGCCTCTCCCAGGAGTGTGCGCGGGAAGCGCTGGAGCTGCCATGCCAAAATGGCGAGAAACCCCAGACTAAATGCTAACGTAAGCCAACGCGCCAGCTGGGGGAAGGCCCACAAAGGTTCTATCCATTGCCCACCAGCAAATAGCCGTTCCATCAAGGAGGCCCATGAGACATTGACAGGAAATCCAACACACACGGTCGCATTAGCCCCCACAATGTCGGTAATGTAAAGCGAGAAATCCTGTGGGGCAACCCAAAATAGCGGCAATAATGAAAAGAGCACGGCGGTGAGGAGCATCCCGCCCAAGGCCTTATGATGGCCGCGGAGCAATAAATATAATGCCAATATCGCGGGGTAGAGCTTGAAAGCTGTCGCAAAACCCAAGAGTAACCCAGCCAGCTCTTCATGCTGCAAACGCAACAGGGACCATGCCCCCATAACACACGCCGCCACGATAATAGAAATTTGCCCGAGCGCCAGGTGGGAAATGAAGGGATGCCAGATCAACGCTAAGCCCATAATCAAAAGCCGCCCATGAAGAGGCGAGACAATACCCAACGTATTTCCCACCTGCCACAGTATCCATAAATACACTCCAGCGCTCAAAATACCCCAGATCATGAAAGCTGTCGGGGCAGAGAAAAAAGTCAAGGGGGCAAAAAACAGGGCCACGAAGGGCGGATGATTGTTCTGCTGGCTGAAGCTGGGGTCATAGATGGAAGTGCCAGCACGTAAAGCCGCTGCGGCCTCATAGTCCTGGGAAAAATCCGAGAAGGTCCGGGCATATAGATGCAGGATATACCCATCAACAAAGACGGCAAGAATTACCAGGATCGCCGCAGTCACAAGCCAGAGGCGGCTGGAATCAGCAGCATGAGATGACACTTGTTTTGACATTCTTTCTCCGCGCTACATCCAATTAGTTCTCCGGCACGGCACACGGGGAATCGGTGAGAGCAGTGACATCGGTGAACTGATACGGCCGTTGCCATGAAGAATAGTAAGTCAAATCTTCAAGCGTTCCCAGATGGCTCTCAAACACGGTATCAAAGATTACGCGAAAGGTATTGACCGGGGTGATGGAAGGGTAGAGCCTATCTAAGCCTGCAACGGGCAAGTAATAAGCATTGAAAATGGCCGCTCGTTCCCACATACAAGTTTCTGCCATCGAATTTACACTCCACAGCATTCCAGAGCCATGATCTCCCTGGATAATGATGACGGGCGGAGTTTCAGACTGGTCCAGGATGGCATCCACAGCCGTTAACAACCTCTGATTAGTGTACAACAATTTCTCTATGTATCCAGAAACATAAACTTCGGGAGAGCCAGAGCGACCATCCCCATCCAGACTACCGAAATCAGGCGAGAGAGGCGCCATAAAACTGCCGGTCCGCGTCACGTTGAAAGGGGGATGTGGCGCGACAATATGCATAAACACAAATTTGGGACCTGGAAGTTGCGCCACTTCCGGCAGCTGCTCCAAAGCATATTGCACCTGGGTGAAGTTCGCGCGCCCGGCCACAGGAACGCTCAGCCAGCCTTTATCCATGGCAATGACCGCAGCAGAGTTGATCAACAGTAACCCTTCAACGGCATTCACATTAAGATAATCCGTGCTGTGCAAATAAACATCCGCATCCCCCAGCTCTGTTATAGGATAGCCGCTTTCAAAAGCGATCACACGATATCCCATCTCCGCAAGCGACTGCCGTACCTTGCTGTGACGTAGCAGCTGCTCAAGTGCATCCCTATCACCGGCATCCGCTGGCGTTGCTTCCAGATAATCCATGTTGAGTGACGACGCCAGGGAAAGGGCCGTCTGCACGTAATTACTTCGGCTTTCATCGGCGATATAGAATCCCCGCTCGCGCAAGGCCGTCAGGAAGTCTGCATTGTCAAAACCAAAAAATCTTTCCAAAACATCGGCGCGCGCATAGCTATCGGGAATAATGTAATAAATGTCCGGAAGAGTTGCTCCCACCAGCTTTACTTCCTCATCATGCTGCAAGCTGATCGCAGCGGGTTGAGCCGGCAGCACCGACGCGCCAGCCAACCGTCTTACGCCATAACGCCCCGCAGAAAATATCATCGCGATCACAATAGTGACACTCAAGAAAGTGGTGATTAACTGCGGGGCTCGAAAATGCCGCCAGGCCCACCGACTCCCCAAGAAGCTCAACAATACCACCCATAGGGGGAACAGAATTTCATGTCGTCCAATCCGAAACTCGCCAATTCGCCACTTCCAGGCCACACCATAAAATGAGCCATAATAGAAAAGGATGAAAAACAGAAGTGTCGTCACAAAAGCGGCGCGTTCCCAGCTGCGCTCCAATTTGTAGAAACCTATCATGCATAGGCCCACAAATAACAGAACTACTGCCAAACTCCGCGTGAGCATGCCAAAAGGGGGGGTGAATTTAAAAAACAACTCCAGCACGGGATAAACAGCAAAGAGAAATGGATACAGAAACAACCAGCTACTTGCGTGAGATAACGTCTTTTTATTCATAGTACCAACATTCCGTGTCTCTTAACTCTCAGGGGTGCTCAAGGCAAGCTCGCCGTGGAATCGAAATACGCCCCCATAAAGGAATCCCAGTGCAGGTGAAAGCCAGATAGACGAGGGCCAGAATGACAATGAGACAAACGAGACAGGCGCCTGGGCGCGATCTTGTCCACGGGGATATTCCTGCGCGTCCTCATCTTATCCGGGGTGACGGGTATCTAGCGGCGCAGGGACCCCAGCAGGGCTGAGCCGCCAGAGCAGCGCCGCCAGTCCCAAGACGGCCACGGCCGGCAGAAGGCTCAGCAGGCTGACGACGAAGGGGACTTGCGGGGCCACACTTCCTGGCGCGGCGCCCAAGGTCGCTATCAAGGCATTCAGAGTGCCACGAGGCAGCCACAACAGCAAACTGATCAGCACAAAGTGCACTGTCAAGGACGCAGGAAAGTTCAAGCGCAGCAACCGCCTTCCGGCAATCGTCAGCGGCACGAGGGTCAAGGTGAGGTAATGGCTCCACGCCACCGGGTTGACCAGCAGGCTGAGGCAGAGCAACACACCGAATCCGCCCTCGATGTCACGTCCCCGCGCGGCGAGCAGACCGATCCCCGTCACCGCCACAGGCAACGCCAGTGAGAGGTAGGGCGCCCATGAAGGCGCAGCAATGAGCGGCGGCGCGGTGATGCCCACCAACACCGGCGAGCCGGTGCCATCCAGCAGACGCCAGCCCACCGTCCACAGGGAAAAATTCCCCGCGTGGGCCTGATACAACGGCGCGACCTCCCCGCCGACCCGAAGGTAATAATCCACCACGGGCTGCCATCCCATCAGCAAAGCGGCGGCGATGTGCGCCACAATGACCGTCACCGCCGTGGCCGCCAAAGCGCGCCACTTCCGCTGCAAAGCCAACCACACGGCCAGGGGCCATCCCATCAACTTGAGGGAGAGCATCGCCCCCAGAAAGATGCCGGCCTGAAGGTCATCTCCCGCGCGCACCGCGCGCCACAACAGCGTGAGACAGAGCAAAAGTAAGAGCATCAGCTGCCCGATGGCCAGCTCCTCGGAAACCGGGCTCCACATCAGCAGCGTCAACAGCAACGCCCCTGCTAACCAAAGGCGCACCGGCGCTCCCACAGTTCTCAACAGCAAACCGCAGACGGCGATCAGGAAGAGCAGCTCCAGCACAAACCACACCCGCGCCGCAAGCTCGTAGTCCAGCCACCCCAGGGGCAAGGCAAGCAAGGCCACGGGCGGGGGATGAGGCGTCGGATGTGGAAAAACGGGGGTGGGCAGAGAGCCAAGGTGTTCGGCAGCCAACACCGGTAAGGGCAGGTAAGGATTTTCACCGCTCAAAACCGCCCTGGCAAGCAGATATTCCTGGATGAAATCCTTCATGTAAACGTAGGGCGGGACGAGAGATTGAGCGCTGAAAGCCAGGCTGAGCAGGCCCGCCACACAAATCAGGGCGAGCAAAAGTCGCCGCAACCCCCGCATCCGCGGCGCATGGCTCAGCATCAAGTGGCGAAGCAATGTGCTCAAAGACGTAGCTGAACCGGTATCTGTCATATTATCCAGGCCTCGTACCATTTTCAGGGCGCCTCACAGGGCACGCGACTGGCTTCGGTGACATCCTGAAAGGCATAGGGCTTGTTCCAGGTGGAAAAATAGCTGCGATCAGGAAGCAAACCCAGATCTGTACCGAAATACGCATCAAAGATGACGCGGAAAGAATTCACCGGCGTGATGGTCTCATACAGGCGCGCAGAGGCGTCGCCGGGCAAGTAATATGCGCTGAAAATGGAAAAGCGTTCCCACAAACACGAGTCTTCCGCCGATTCCCATTGCAGGTAGGCGCCAGGGCCATGATCGGCCTGAATCATGATGATCGGCGGCGTTCCCGAGGCTGCCAGGATGGCATCCAGCGTCTGTTGTAACAGCGTGTTGATGAAGGTCAATTCATCCACATACTGCCGAAGATATTCCGCCGTATTGCCGCGATAGCCATCAGCGTCACCCAGGAAATATGTCCGATCCGGTTGGATAGAAGCCCCCGTGCGATCGAAAACAAAGGGTGGATGCGGTGCGATGATATGCGCAAATACGAACTTGGGCCCTGCTACAGCAGGTAATTGAGAGAGCGTCTCAAAAGCATAGAGGACGCGTTCCTGATGGGCACGATAGCCAGGGAGATACGCTTCCTGCCCCATGATCTCTAACGGGAGTTGCAGCAGCGTATTGGAAAGCAAAAGACCCTCCAACTCATTGAGCGGCGAGGGATGAGGGGATAGATAAACGTCAGCAGTCTCGATCTCAGTAAACAGCAGCCCACTGGAAAGGGCAAACGAGCGGTAACCTGCATTTTCCAACAGCGCACGACTACGACTGTGCTGAATCAAGTCCAGGAATGGGACACGCGCGGAGGAATTTGCTAAGGGCGCAGCAATCTCGTTCAAATAATCAAAATTGAGCGTCGCCGCGACAGAGAGAAAAGTGTGCATGTAGTTGCTCTGCGCCGCGGGGACCACATAAAAGCCACGGCGTGTGAGAGCTTCCACCAGAGGCCGATTATCGAAATCATAAAGTCTGGACAACACATCGTCCCGCGCATAGCCGTCCAGGACAATGTAGTAAATATCGGGGAGCTGTTCCGACGTGTTCTGTGGCTGTATCTGGGGCAATGGCGGGTTTTGATAGTGATACCCCCCCGCGTTGGTCAGGGCGAATTGAAAAATACCATAAACGGGCACGATGATGATAGCCACTGCAATCATGTTCAATAAGGCAGTCACCTGCCATGCATGAGGGGCAAGACGGCGCCAAAATGCGGGAGTGCCCAGAAATACAAACAGGGCAGCCCAGACCGCAAAAAATAACAAGCGTTTCTCAAGGCTAAAGCCCTGTAAAAGCAACTTAGACGCCAGAGCATAGCCATGTTGAAAATACAACACGCCTACCAGCACCAGAAAGGTCAACCATGCGGCGCGATTGCTATCCCCCATCCAATGACGCAACCCTAAAAAAAGCACCGTTGTGAGCGCGAGGACCATCACCAGCGGCCTGACTGCAAAATCCAGCGGCATTTGCGCCAGATTGGTCACCGTTGTCAGCAAGACGAAATTCGCAGCAAACAGGAATGGGTAAAAGATCGGATAACGCTTCATTCCTCAACCCTTCGATTCTAAAATTACGCTTGTTTGCTACAGAGCAACACCAGCCACGGGAAAGCACGCACCTGCTGCAGGATTTTCAATTCCCCTGATACGAACTCCGCAAATTCATGATAACCCCACAATTGTAGATGCTCTGGGTCATTGCCCCAATTCCGGATGTGCTTACCCCGCAAAAAATTCAGTGACCGAAACCACGGCTCATGAGGGACGCTCAACAGCACATAACGACGACTCACCCGCCGCAATTCACGTAAGGCGACCAGCGGCTCAGCCAGGTGTTCCAAAACCTCAGTACAGAGCACCAGGTCAAACTGATCCTCGGCAAAAGGCAGGGCCAACACGCTGGCCTTCGCACGAGACAACCATGGCGTGAAACTTTTCCCGCGCGCCAGCGCCCGTTCATCTACATCCACGCCCCAGAAAGTAGCTGGCGCGGGCCACCTCTCACGCAGATAGCGGCTCACGAAACCCTCTGCACAACCGGCGTCCAATACCGACGTGACCCCCAATCCCCCGGTCAGAGTCGCGGCTTGCCGCAAAAAGCACCCCAATAACCACCGCTGTACCGGATTTGGATTTTCGTATTTCTGCAAATTGCCGTGTTTGCTCATTCGCCTAACCTGTTACGGATCGAATAACTGGCCTGCTGTTCCGCCTGTCCATGTGTGATCATCTCGGCCAGCAGACCAATGGAAAAAAACTGCATCCCAACGGTCATCAACAATACCCCTAACGTCAGCAAGGGACGATTGCCGATCGGCCCCCGGCCCGTGAACCACAAAATCGCGAGATACAGATTAATCAAGAATCCCAGGCCAAAAGCGCCAATCCCGGCCCACCCGAACATGTGCAGAGGACGCCAGGTATAGGCCCCCAGAAAAAGCACGGTGAGTAAGTCAAAAAAGCCTCGCGCAAAGCGACGAAAGCCATATTTGGAACGCCCATATTTTCGCGGACGATGCGCCACTTTGATCTCGGTGACACGAAAGCCCCTCTGATATGCCAGGATGGGTGTGTAACGATGCAGCTCGCCGTACAACCGGATCTCTTTGACGACTTCACGCCGATAGGCTTTGAAACCACAGTTGAAATCATGCAGTTTGACCCCCGTGGTCACGGCCACCGTCCAGTTAAAGAGCCGGGAAGGGAACGTTTTCCCCGGAGGATCATGGCGCGGGTACTTCCAACCGGACACCAAGTCGTAACCCTCGGCTAATTGCGCCAGGAAGCGGGGAATCTCCGCAGGGGAATCCTGCAAATCCCCGTCCATCGTAAAGACCACCTCGCCCGCCGCAGCCTCAAAACCCGCTGCCAATGCCGCCGATTTGCCGAAATTGCGGCGGAATCGAATCACTTTCACCCGCGCATCCTGCTGATGCAGACGCTCCAAGACCGCGTACGTGCCATCGGTGCTGCCATCATCTACAAACAGCAGCTCAAATACTTGCCCTACGGCCTCCAACGCCGAAAGAAGTTCCTGATAGAGAAGCGCGACGCTTTGTTCTTCATTCAACACCGGGACCACGACGGTAATATCCACGCCATCTTCCCCGCTGTTTTGCATGACTTCCTCCCCACATCACAACTGACCTCGGCCGCCGCAGAATCGCCATGGCTAACGTCGGAACAAATACAAACGCCGCTGCGAGTCCTGGATGGGCTGGGAGTCCACCAGGGTGAAGGCGCCGGCAAAAGCGCGCTCTACTCCCTCCTGCGTATACTCCGGGAAGATGTCCTCGCGCGTCGCCAGCAACCTCTGTACCTGGGAGTCCTCCTTGGGGACGAATTCCAGTACCAGCCATTCCCCCACCTCGCGGAAGAATTCTGCCAGCCTGGGCAAGGGAACGTTGTTGGCAATGGCCAGGTGATGAACAAGCGCCAGTGCCAGCACCGCGTCCGCCGGCCCACGCTCCAACCAGCTGGAGCGTTCCCGATTCTGCCATCCCAGCGCCGGACTGGGGTTGGTGAAATCCAGGAGCAACGGCAGGAGATGCGTCTCTCCGGTATCCCGCACGCTGCGATAAGCCTGCTCCACCGCCCCTGGATCCACATCGAAGGCCACCGTCGGAATGCCCCGCGCGCTCGCCAGCCGGCTGAAAAGCCCGGTGTTCGCCCCCAGGTCCCAAACGCTCTGCGGCGCGATCTTTTCCAGCCAGGCGCTGATCAGGGCCTTCTTGTGCTCGTGCGCCGCGGCCGTGTAATTGGTCTTGTCATAGTAATCCCCCCACGCCGTCGCGCCCTCGCGCCAGCGCAACCGGGCCGTCGCTGTCTCCAGGCTATCCAGCAAGCCCAACAGCCCCGTCCGACTCATCTGGCCGGTAGGGCGGGCCGGAACCGCAGCCGCATCAGCGTAGCGCTGCTGGGAGCGAGCGTGAAGATAAATGTGGAAGAACAACCCGGCCTGGAAGCGCGCCGCCCAGGGCAGCAAGCGCGCGGTCAGATCCAGGGGCAGGCCATCTATGTAGACCCGGAGGAGCTGGCTCAGGCGCACATCCCGGCGCGCCATGAGCGCCAGGGGCGCCAGGAAATGCTGGCAAAACTGCCGGTAGGCGACCCAGGGCCGTCCCTCCTGATACGGTTCGAAGGAGAGGGTGTCTATCAACACCGGACGCCCGGCGTAAAACTGGATGTTGTAAGCGCTGCTGTCTTTCAGGGACATGCCGAAATCAAGCGCACGTTTCTGAATCCGCAGCGTCGTCAGCGCCGCGTCTTGCAGCTGACTGAAACACCACTCATAGGGATAGGAGATGAAGGGGATCTGCAACGGTCGCAAAATGCGATACGCCAGTTCCGGACGCGGAGCGAGTAAGCCGACTTCCTCGTGCGGCAGCAGCAGGCCGGCGTCGGTCAAAGCCGTGTAGAGCCCGGAGGTCATCAACCGATCATAATCGGCCTGCCCCCAGTGATTCACCTGGCGATAGATCGTCCCCTCATGGGAGAACAAAAAACCCGCCGGGTCACGAAACGAGCCAGAAACCGGACTATAGGTAGTGTTCATCAGCTCCTCTCCGCAGCAACTCAGCGAACCTCAAAATCACTCGCCTGGCACATGAGCGCAGACTTCAATTGGCGCTTTTCCGCGTTCCCATAGCCGGGAGACGCCGCTCATGGCCTATGGATGACAGGCGGCAGAATCGAGCGTTGTCACCGGGGAAAAGCGGTAGGGCTGCTCCCACGGGGAAAAGCCACAACGGCCATCGAGCGCCCTGGCGATACCGCTCCAGCAGCCAGCTGAAGAGCGCCAGGCCGGCCATCGTCAGAATCTGAGGGCGCACGCCCCAGCTCACCGACGAGGCGAACGCCCCCGCCAGCACCAGAAAAACGGCCACATGCGGACGCGCGGCACACTGCAAATAGACCCACCAGAACGTGAGGGTGATGAGCAATGCCGCCGTGAAAATCAGCGCGGCCTTTCCGCCCCACTGATACAAGGTGAACATGCCCACCTCAGTGAGCCACTCGTGGGTGTACCAGCGCGTGCCCGCCCTCGTGTACGAAAACGGGTCCGCCTGGGGAATTTCCTGCTGGGTCACGATCGCCCGGCCCGTCGCCAAATGCCACCACATGTCGGGATCGTTCGCCTCCCGGAGGGCCCGTCCGAAGATCCCCAGGAAAAGGAGCGCGACGAGCAGTCTACGGGTAGTCAGCGAAGCCCACAATTTCTTGAGCGCCATGTCGCTTGAATCTCATCTACATGGCAGGATCGTCCGGTTTCTTCGCGCCTCGGTTCTTAAAAAAATCCTTGATCTTCTGCCAGTACATCTTAATGACAAAAGCCCCTCCCAACACCGCTGCCAGCAGCAACTGGATCAAATAGCTCCCCGATCCTGGATCCAGGTATAGCACCGGAGATAACCACCCGCCCGCCAGAACGACACTGCCACTGAAAATCATCATTTCTCACCCCCGTAATCAGAGATTGTTCCAAAAATAAGGGGAAACAACATGGCTTTTTGCACTAAGGGCGTCGCCGCCACAGTTGCGTGTACGAATCAGCATATTCCTGTTCCCAAAGCGGATCGCTCTCCAACGCTGCGACCCATTCGCTTTGTTGCGCCGTGTCTACCAGCAGGCGATCCACGCCATAGGAGAGCAAGAGCTCATTATACCGCACTCCCCGTGTGATTCTGACATAATCCAGCCACAGCTCATAAGGATACAGCTCCACACGCGGATCCACAAACACGCCCTGCTCCGGCAAGGCCCAGATCAGGTAGCTGCCATACCCCATCTCGTTGAAGAGCCTCCCGCCGGGATGCGCCTTGAGATAGGCCGTCGCATCCAGAGGCGTCTCAACGCGCAAGAGGGGCCCTTCGGCGCGACCGCGCCAGACCTGCGCCCAGTAGGTGTCCGGCAAAGGCAACGACTCCACAAACCAGGGCTGAGCCAGAATCAGCGGCAGACAAATCAAAACGACAAGAACAAGATTCAGCACGTTCGGCGCCATCGAACCGACAGTCCAACGCCGCGGCAGGAGGCGACCAAGCCCCGCCGCCAACAACGGCATGGTGAGCAATCCAAACCAAACCACATAGCGTTGCCCACTCCACGCCAGCCAGAGAAAACCGATGACCAGCAAGGCCTCCGTTGGCGTAAGCCGGTAACGTGCGTAGAGCAAGACCAGGAACAGGATCACAATGCTGACGAAAAACACGGTATTCGCCAGCCCCTGTGGCGTTGGCGACTGCCATTCGACCACCAACCCCTGGCTGGGCTGATCTGTCATCAACCCTATCACATAGCCGTAAATGCCCACAAATTGCGGGTTTGCGGAGGTCGCGGCCAGGGTCAGCAGCAAAATCACGCCCAGCCAGCGCACCTTGTGCCAGGACAAGGCTCCCTCCCCCCGAAACAGCGTTCGCGCGGCTTCGCCCACAAAAAATGCGCCGGGCAAAATCAGCCCCAGCACAAAAGCGCCATGAAGGTTAACCCAGAACGCCATCAGCAGGGGGCAGAGAAGCAGCCAGCGTTCGCGCAGGGTTCCGGCAACATAACGACGCAACAGCAACGCCATGAGCACAAAAGGCAACCACGACCACATCTGTGGACGGACGATGAGGTTATTGAGAGCCATTCCGCCGGCGAAAGCAAGCGTTACCGCTGCCAGCCGCCATGAACCCGAAAGCCGCCGCGCCTCCCACCCTGTCAGCGCCAGAGTCGCCGTAAAAAGCGCCGTGCGGGTAAAAAGCAGTAACGCCACACCCCCCCAGCGATAAAGCAAATACATCAGTACTTCGCCCAACCACGCCCCATAGACAAAAGGCGCCTCGGCAGGCAACGTCCATGCAAACATGTTGGCCGTAGGAATCTGCCGCCTGGTGACAATGAGCTCCCCAATTTTGAGATGCCACCAGAAGTCGTTGGGAGGTTGGGGCATAAGGGAGGTGACTACGCCCAAACCCACGAGGACAATCACCCCCCAAAGTGCATCAGTCGCAAGCCTCAATCTTCGCCGCTTCTGCATGTCTTTAGCTCACTCCTCTCCCTCCCCCAAAAAACTTCCATATCCTCTCTGCAACCAATCCCGTGTTTTGCCCAACCCTTCGGCTAGCGTCACCTGGGGTACCCAGCGTAAGATCCGCCGGATTTTCTCAATATTGACCACCCTTCTACGAATATTGTCAATGTCGCGGCGATCAATATGCGCCGGCAATAACTTCAAATCATACAAATTCAACACCAACTGAGCCAGAGTTTCCACACTGGTCTCCACCCCCGTCCCGACGTTGAAAACCTCGCCATCAGATTTTGGCGAAAGCGCCGCCTGCAACGTTGCCCCAACAGCATCTTCCACAAAGGTAAAATCGCGAGTTTGCTGTCCGTCCCCGTGAATTTCCGGCGATACCCTTTCCTGAGCTCGCTGCATGAATTTCGCCACGACCCCACAGTAAGGGTTTTGCGGGTTCTGCCAGGGACCATAGACATTCGAATAACGCACTACGACCACGGGCACATCGTAGCTTTCGTAAAAAGCCTGGCAATACCCCTCACCGCTGTATTTGCTTACCGCGTAGGGCGTCAACAAGCTGATACGATCATCTTCATTAATCGGCAAATACCGCGGATTGCCATATACCGATACCGAAGAGGTGTAGATCACCCGCCGCGGGTGAAAATCACGGGCTGCCAACAATACATTGAGAGTCCCGCCAATGTTCGTCTTGAAATCCTCGTAGGGATTGTGAGTGGACGCAATGATGTTCCGCGCCGCCAGGTGAAAAATCAGCTCTGCTTCGGCGACCAGCTGCCACACCAATTCACCATCGGTCACGCTGCCACGCACCAGGCGATAAGATTCCGCCGGTATCCCCTCCAGATTCTCCATGCGGCCAGTAAAAAAATCATCTAAAATCGTCACCTCAGCGCCCTCAGCCACCAATCGGCGCACCAAATTGGAGCCCACAAATCCCGCCCCTCCGGTCACCAACACCCGCTGCCCCTTGAATTCATCTCCCATTTTTATGTGCATTTCCTTTCTACTTTTTATCTACTTTTTGAGCCCCAAAGCCAGATAAAGCATAGGACGAAAGATGCGCCACCAATCGCGCACCGGCTTCATTTTTGTCGTGCCGCTTGTATGGTAGATAACTTTCATGGGCGCCTCCGTCACTTTATAGCCTTCACGCACCACTTTGTAAAACAAGTAAGGCTCCAATTCATAAGAATTCAGCCACGATTGCCACAGGTCAATTTTACCATCTGCAAAGATCCACGTTCGGAATGCTCTCCCGCCATTAGTCGCATCTGAACAAGGGAAGCCCGTCACAAGTCGAAATGTGACAGCATATACCCAGGTAAAAAAGCGACGGAACCAGCCGATGTGAGGCGCCTGTAGGCCTCGAAAACGGCGCGATCCCTGGACGAAATCATACCCTGCAGACAGAATCGGCCGCAACAGCCCCGGCAATTCTGTCGGGTCATGCTGATCGTCGCCCGAAAGCACAGCCACTACAGCAAAATCATGGGCGAGAGCGTAATCAATGCCGGTGCGGATTGCGGCTCCCACGCCAAGATTCCGTTCGTGCTTGATGACCAACGCCCCTGCTGCTTGCGCCTCTGCTGCAGTCTGATCGCTCGAGCAATCGTCCACGACCAACACAGGATCCATCCCTTGAGCCCGGGTCTTCCGCACCACGGCCCCAACTTTTCCTTGCTCGTTATAGGCAGGGATCACGACCAATACCCGCAAATCCTGCCCTGTAGATTCAATACCAGAAGCTTCAATTGCAGCCGCCTTCGGAAGTTCGTTCATAGTAACCTGCTTGAGAATGTCAACAACGGGAGAAGACTTTTCTTTTGTGCCATTCGTGGCAAAATGATCCCCGGAAAAGAAAAACAATGGCGCTCAGCCTGTTTCAAGGCACCCAAGCTTCCAAAATATAAAGCAAAGTCAAAAAGCAGCTGCCCAAAAACCCGCTGCATATTAGCGCCCATCGTTGCCAGGAGCGTTGCACCCTTTGCCCCAAGCCAATAAAGACCGGGAAAGCCAGAAAGAGATGGCGGGGCAAGCCCATATACGGATGCGCTAGGCCCGTATGATAACTCAGACTGATCAACACTATCATCAGCACGTACACGCGATAGGAAGCCCGCAGGCGTGGCCAGGCAAGAACGGCCATCCCCACAAATAGAACTCCAAGCAGCAAGTTGACAATCAAATCCACATCCGGCGCGGTCCATAGTCGGCCCCATGCCAGATAAAAGGCATGCCAGGGCCAGGTAAGCACATGCGCAGCACCCACTTTGCCCGCACTGGGGGAAATCACCATCGAACGCACCAAGGCGTAAGGCGACGCAAAATCTAATTGCGTCCCCCCAATCACTAGACTGCGATACAGTACCCACCCCAGCAATGCCAGGGGCAGCAAGCCAGTTGCAGTCCAGGCCTTCCAATCTCGCAATGCCTGACGGAGGTCGAATGCGTGCGCTGTTAATAATTCCACCCCCAAGGGAAAGAGCAGGAACAGCCCCTGCTGGCGCGTCAGGACAGCAAGCGCTCCCGCTATTCCCGCCAACCACCACCGCCGACGTCTTCCCCAGAGCAACGCCAGGGCAGAAAAAAACAAAAACAGCCCCTCGTTGTAAGGTGCAAAAAAGACAAAGGCAACCGGGAAAAATAACAATAACTGCGAAGCCGTCTGAGCTTGAGAAGGCCCCACATCCAGTGCGGCGATATGTTCGAAAAGCAGCAGAAAAGCCAAAGCGGCCAAATTGTCAATCGCCATCAATGCCAGAAGCGGGTTTAATCCCAGAGCAGTTATGGGCCACGCTAAAAGAGGATAAAGAGGATGAAATGCATCGGTGCCGTTGCCAGCTTGATACCCTTCCGTCACAATGCGCGCATACCAAACAGCATCCCAACGTTCCCAAGGCGCCAAGAACACGCGCTGGAGCCACAATCCTGGAGGCGTAGCAGGGGGCCAAAGAGGCACGGTCTGTTCGAGAGCAGTCAGGGGACGGAATGGGGAGACGATGGCAGCCCACAGGCTCAGTAGAACCCGCAATAGCACCCACAGCATGACAATATGCTGTCCCCATCGAGCAGGCGGTCGTGCACGCGCAGGATCTGATATGGCTCTAGCGTTCAAATTCCCCTCGGCGTACAGTTATGAACAAAATTTGCGCAAGAACTCCATTCCGTAGTATACACCCCACTGAGGCACAAAGCCTAAGGGAAATAAAAGCAAAGACCCCGTTTTGCAACGGGGTCCTGCAGAAGGCAAGCTGGCAATCCTACGCGCCCAGCCCGGAGCTGATTTGGGAGAAGATCGTGCTCACCTGGGTGCCCAGCACCGTCAGGATGACGATCACGACGATGGCGATCAACACCAAAATCAACGCATACTCTACCAGGCCCTGGCCTTCCTCACGCGGCATGTACAGCATAATGACACCTCCTCATAGTGTACTGACTGACTGAACTGATGGGTTGTTTTCTACCCTTGCACCTAACTTTATTCTATCCAATAGCCAAAATCCTGCAATAGGAATTTGGTACTGTTTGGGAGATGGGGAAATGGGTAATGGGTAATGGGTAATGGGGGAATGGGTGATGGGTGTCACAGGCCCGCTCTCCCGCTCTCCCGCTCTCCCGCTCCCCCGCTCCCCCGCTCCCTCTCTCTCCACCTATGCTATAATATCTCTCATGTCCATGCAACCTTACGTGCTCGCCTCACAATCGCCGCGCCGCCGGGAGCTGTTGGCCTGGCTGGACCTGCCCTTCCACGCCATCGCCGCCGACGTGGATGAAACCCCGCTGGCCGGGGAGCCTCCCGCTGCCCTGGCCGTCCGCCTCGCCGGGATGAAAGCGCGCGCCGCGGCGCAAACGACGCCGACGGCCCCGGTGCTCTCCGCGGACACCGTCGTGGATCTGGAGGGCGTCTCGCTCGGCAAACCCGCCGACGCCGCCGAGGCGTGGGCCATGCTGACCGCGCTGCGCGGAAGGGAACACGCCGTCCATACCGGCGTGGCGCTTTGGGATGCACGCACCGGCGCGCTCCGGCTGCGCCGCGTCACTACCGTGGTCGCCATGCGCGCTTACAGCGATGCGGAAATCGCCGCCTACATCGCCACCGGCGACCCCTTCGACAAAGCCGGCGGCTACGCCATCCAGCACGCCAGTTTCAGCCCGGTAGCGCGCCTCGACCGCTGCTACGCCAACGTCGTGGGCCTGCCCCTCTGTACCGTCCTGGCCCTCCTCGCGGAGCATGGCGCAGTGGTGCCCCCCACGGCCCTGGCGCTGTGCCGCCAGCGCCTCGGCTATCCCTGCCCCGGCCCGGATTGGGGACAGGCGCTTCAGCCCGGCTAAAAAGGTGGACGCGATGAAAATTCACCGCCTGTTGCAAGTCTGGCTCTTGCTTTGTCTGCTGGGATGCACGGCCACGCCCTCGACGCCCGCCACAACCCCCGAAACGACGTCCAACACGCCCCTCACGCCGGCGCCCGGCGATTTCTCCGCCGCCGAAGCCGTCGGGCGCGCGTTCCTCGACGCCTGGAGCAAGGACGACCCCGCGAGAATGTACGAGCTGCTCGCCCCCTCCCTCCGCGCCGGGCTGGCCCTCGACCCCTTCGCGCAGGCGTACCGCGCCGCGCAGACCACGGCGACCGTCCTGCAAGTCCGCACGCTGCCCCATCAACTGGGATTGGAAAACAGCCGGGCCTGGATTGATTTCACCGTCATCTGGCACACGGCCCTCTTCGGCGAGCTGCAGGCCGAAAATCGCCTGGCCCTCATCAAAGAAGGTGACGCCTGGTGGGTGGATTGGCGGCGCGAGGCGATCTGGCCCGATCTGGCGGGCGGCAACAAATTCGCCGTCGAATACCAGGTCCCGCCGCGAGCCAACATCTACGACCGCCATCAGGCAGCCCTGGCGGCGCTCAGCACCATCGTCACCGTCGGCGTCGTCCCTGAACGGATCGAAAACGAGGCCACGCTGCTGGCGAACCTCTCCATCGCGCTCAACCTGCCTCAGGAAAGCATCCAGGCCAAATACGCGGGGCAGCCCGTCAGCTGGTTCATCGCCATCGCCGACATCACCGGGGAACAGAGCCTCGCCTACGACGCCCTGCTGCGCACGCCCGGCGTCGAGCGCCGCGAGCGCGCTGGCCGGTTCTACCCGGAGAACGGCGCGGGCGCCCATGTCGTGGGCTGGGTCTCCGCGATACCGGTAGAGCAGCTGGAAAGCTACCGTCAGCAAGGCTACCGCGATGACGCCCTGGTAGGCATCAGCGGGCTGGAGGCGTACGCCGAATCTATCCTCGCCGGCAAGAACGGCGGGCGGCTCTATCTGGTGGATGCCAACGACGCCTACGTCCGGGGGGTGGCGGAACGGCGCCCCGAGCGCGGGCGCGCCGTCACCGCCACGCTCGACCGCACGCTGCAGGCGCAGGCCGAGGCGATCCTCAAAGATTTCAGCGGGACCATCGTGGCGCTCGACGTCCACACCGGCGCCGTCCGCGTGATGGCCAGCGCTCCGACCTTCGACAACAACGTCTTCGTCCGTCCGACCGACTCCGGGGAACGGCAGGCGCTGCTCAACGACAGCCGCCGGCCGTTGCTCAACCGCGCGACGCAGGGCACCTATCCCAGCGCCTCCGTCTTCAAGATTGTGGCCCTCTCCGCGGCGCTGGAGACAGGGCTGTTCAACGTCAACAGCGCCTTCAACTGCCCCGGTTACTGGGACGTTTTTGGGGAAGCCAACCGCAAGACCTGCTGGCTGGCGACCGGACACGGCCCGATCACGCTGTTCGAGGGGCTGGTCCAATCCTGCGACGTCGTCTTCTACGAGGTCGGCATGGCGCTGGATCACAAAGATCCCACCCTGCTGCCCACTTACGGCGCCGCCTTTGGCCTGGGACAGCGCACGGGGATCGTCGAAATCCCTGAGGCGGCCGGGCTGATGCCCACCCCGCAATGGAAATTCGACACGTACCTGGAGCCGTGGACGGCGGGCGATACGGTGAATCTCGCCATCGGGCAGGGCTTCCTGTTGGTGACGCCGCTGCAGGTCGCGGAGATGCTCGCGGCCATCGCCAATGGCGGGACGCTCTATCAGCCTTACGTGATCGAACGCCTCGAGGCGAGCAGCAGCCAGCCCGAACAGCAGACCCAACCGCTGGCGCGCGGCCGGCTGCCTATCTCCGAGACGACCCTGGCGACCCTGCGCGAGGGCTTGTTGCAGGTGACGACGGCAGCTAACGGCACCGCCACGCACCGCTTTGCGGGACTCAACGTCAGCGTCGCCGGCAAGACCGGCACGGCGGAAGCGCCCGGCCCGGGCAGTGAACCGCACGCCTGGTTCGCCGGCTACTTTCCTGCCGACAAGCCCGAAATTGCCATGGCCGTGCTGGTGGAAAACGTCGGCGAAGGGTCCTCCTACGCCGCTCCCATCTTCCGCCAGATGGTCGAGGCCTATTACGGCTGGCCCCTCACCCCCCTGCCCGTGATTTCCGCACCGACGGGGGACTGAACTGGTTGCTGGTTACTGGGGGCTGGTTGCTGGTTGCTGGTTGCTGGAGGCTGGTTGCTGGGGGCTGGTTGCTGGAGGCTGGTTGCTGGGAGCTGGTTGCTGGGTGCTGGGAGCTGGTTGCTGGGTGCTGGGAGCTGGTTGCTGGGTGCTGGGAGCTGGTTGCTGGTTGCTGGGGGCTGGTTGCTGGTCGTCCCCCATTACCCCTCACCTCACCTCTCCCCGTTTCTGCCCGCAATTGCACGTTTCTGCACGGTTCATGCGCGTTCCATTGACAAAACGTGCATCTCATGCTAGGATTAAAGGCGTTAATTGTGCCGTATCGGGCGCATCGTCATGCTGAGTGAAGAACGTCGCACCTTAATTCTCCACGCGCTGAGCCGGTCAGGCAGCGTGCGGGTCAGCGATCTCGCCGCCAGCCTGCAGGTAGACCCCGTCACCATCCGCCGTGATCTGGCGCAGCTGGAAAGCACGGGGCGCCTGCAGCGCGTCCATGGCGGTGCCGTCCTGCGCGAGCTGCCGACCGCCGGCGCGCCAGGCGGCATCCAGCGCCGCATCGCCGAAACCGCCGCCCGGTTCATCCCCGAGGACGCCGTAGTTTTCCTGGGACCCGGCCCCCTCACCGCCGAGATGGTGCCCTTCTTGATGGCCCATCAACGGCTGACGCTGGTCACCAATTCCCTGCAGGTGGCGTGGGCCGCCGCGCAGAGCAGGAAGCATCCCCTGCACGTCGTCGGCGGGCAGGCGGAGGCCGATTTCGGACTTTATGGGGATGCGCAGGCGTGGTCCCCCTTGCGCGCCGATTGGGTCGTCCTGGAAGGCGACGGGCTGGACGCAGAACGGGGCCTCACGCACGATCAGAGCCGCTACGCGACCCTGGCGCGCGCGCTCTTCGACCTCGGCGCGCAGGTGATGGCACTGCTGCTTCCAGAGCGGGTCGGGCGCCTCGGCGCCGTCTACATCGCTCCGGCAGACGCCGTGGATGTCCTCATCACCGGCAGAGAAGCGCCCAATGCGGCGCTCTGGGACCTGAGCGAGCTGGGTGTGCGCGTAGTATTGACATAATACGTACTGCGTCATCCGTCATCCGTACTGCGTACTTACGTAACACCCAGAACATCACGCATTACGCATTACTCGTTACGCATCATTTCCGAAGGAGATGCCATGTGCTGGCGCACATCATCCAAAAATGAAAATGTGCGGTCATTGTTCAGCCTGGCGTCAGGTAGCTCGACGGCGATGGATGAACCTTTGTAAGCTGTAGCTTTTGCCCCTCCCCCGGCCCCCTCCCCAACGGCGCCTGCGCCGTTGGGGAGGGGGAGAAGAAATAAGGGGTTTTTGCAGGCGGGCTACGCCCGCCTGCAAAAACCCACAAAAAAGTTTCCCCTTCCCCCCGCGCAGCGCGGGGGGAAGGGGCCAGGGGATAGGGGGCAAAAGTTGATTCTCAATCTTCAGCAATCACCAGGAAATCTTGCGTTTTTTAGTCAGTGACGGTACCTTTGTCACGCAAGTGATTTTTTCGCTGATTCGCTTTTTCGCTGATTCGCTGACTGCTGACCGCTGATCTCTATTTCCGAAGGAGACACCATGTGCTGGCGCACATCATCCAAAGATGAAAATGTGAGTCGTGAGCAGCGACGGCGACGGCTCACCGGTTCGACACGAGCCAACCGCGCTGAGGCGCGTTGTTTGAGGACGTAGCAGCCCCGGGGGGCCAGGAATTTCAATTTCTGATTCGTGAAATTCGTGTTCATTCGGGGCCATTTTCACATTCGGGGCCATTTTCAAAGGAAAGGAGCATTTCATGGCCAGCGTTACCTACGATCACGTTTCGAAGCATTTCGGCGACGTCATTGCCGTCAACGATCTCAACATCTACATTGAGGACAAGGAATTCCTCGTCTTCGTCGGGCCGTCGGGCTGTGGCAAGAGCACCAGTCTGCGCATGTTGGCGGGCCTGGAGGAGATCACCACCGGGCGCATCCTCATCGGCGACCGCGTCATCAACGACGTGCCCCCCAAGGACCGCGACATCGCCATGGTCTTCCAATCCTACGCGCTCTACCCCCACATGACGGTGTACGAAAACATGGCCTTTGGCCTCAAGCTGCGCAAGACCCCCAAGGCAGACATTGAACGCCGCGTGAAGGAGGCCGCGCAGATTTTGGGGATCGAAGGACTGCTGGACCGCAAGCCCAAGCAGCTCTCCGGCGGTCAACGCCAGCGTGTCGCCGTCGGGCGCGCCATCGTCCGCGAGCCGAATGTCTTCCTCATGGACGAGCCGCTCTCCAACCTGGATGCCAAACTGCGCGTGCAGGCCCGTGCGGAGATCTCCAAGCTCCATCAGCGGTTGGGGACCACCTTCATCTACGTGACGCACGATCAGGTCGAGGCCATGACCATGGGGACGCGCATCGCCGTGATGAAAGATGGCCTTCTCCAGCAAATTGCCTCGCCGCAAAAGCTCTACGACTACCCCGACAACGTCTTCGTCGCGGGGTTCATCGGCAGTCCCGCCATGAACTTCTTCAACACCACGCTGATCATGGAAGACGGCAAGATGTACGCCGACTGCAAGGACTTCCGCGTGCAGGTGCCGGAAGATCGCGTGCCAATCTACAAGCCTTACCTGGGGAAAGACCTGCTGCTCGGCATGCGGCCGGAACACATCCACGATCCCGAGTATGCGCCGCCGGGCATCAAGCCCGCGCCCGTCGAAGCCATGGTCGAAGTGACCGAGCTCATGGGCAATGAGGTCGTCGCCTACTTTGCCACTCGCAACACGCAATTCCTGGGCCGTCTGGATCCGCGCACGAAGACTCGCGTGGGCCTCACCAAGGGCTGCGTCTTTGACATGAGCCGTATGCACCTCTTCGACAAAGAGACCGAAAAGGCGATCCGCTAGGTCCAGGCGACGCTCGGGCCGAATGGCAGTTGACAACTCTCCCGCCTGGCGTATAATGCAGGGTGCAAAGCCTCAGTGGCGGAACTGGCATACGCAGCAGGTTGAGGGCCTGTGCCCTAACGGGCGTGGAGGTTCGAGTCCTCTCTGAGGCATTTGACCACGCAGTTGGCGTGAGATACACCCAAAAGCGGCTCCTTATTCAAGGAGCCGCTTTTGGGTATCTGAGATGCCAGCCGCATTTTGACGCCTGGGTAACGTGGCTGGCGCTGGGCGCTCCTCCCCGCACGCTCTACACGCTGCGTGACGCCGGCGGCCTGGTGCAGCTGCACGACGCGCGCGCCTGCGGCGTCGAAGATGTGCTTACCCCTTACCTGGAGGCCCTGCAGCGCGCGGCGCGCTGGAACCGCGAATCACCAGCTGGCCTTGCAAGATCACCTTCCGGGCGGGACGTTCCGGATCCTGGATGCGCTGCAACAGCAATTCCGCCGCCGTCTTCCCAATCTCGTAAGTGGGCTGCGCAATAATGGTCACACCGGGCTCTACCAGACGCGCCCACAAGGTCTCATCGAAGCTCGCCAGCGCGATGTCTTCGGGAACGCGCAGCCCCCGTTCGCGGATGGCAAGGAGCGCCCCCGCCCCCAACAGGCTGTTCGTGGTCACAATCGCCTCGGGGCGCACCGGCGATTCCAACAGCTGCATGGTGGCGCTGCGCCCGTCCTCGACTCGCGGCGGTTGGTAAAACACCAGCTGCTGAGCGGGCGATAGTCCGTATTCCTGCAAAGCGCGCTCGTACCCCTTGTACCGCTCCCGGCCCGTCGTGCTCGCCGCGCCGAGGAGCACCCCAATCCGCCGGTACCCATTTTCGATGAGATGGCGCGTCAGCCGATAAGCGGCGTCTTCATTATCAATCAGCACCATGTCCACGGCAGCGCTCGGCACCGCCCGATCCAGGATCACCGTGGGGATGAGGATCTCCAACGCCTCGAAGTTTTCCGTCTGCTGACGGGTGGGAGAGTAAATCAGCCCGGCCACCTTTTGAGCGTGCATGGCCTCCAGATACAGGCGCTCCTTCTCAGGATTTTCGTCGGCATTGCAGAAAAAGACCGTGTAGCCGGCGGCATACAGGGTGTCCTCAACCGCCCGGCTCACATCGGTGAAAAAGGGATTGCAGATGTCGGAAACGATGAGGCCTACAGTCACCGATTGCTGTGCGCGCAGCGTGCGCGCGACCAGGTTGGGACGGTAGTCCAGCGCCTTGATGGCCTCCTCGACCTGCGCCCGCAGCGCCGCGCTGACGCCCGCTTTCCCGGATAGCACCCGTGAGACGGTCGCGGTGGATACGCCCGCAAGTTCGGCCACGTCTTTGATGCTCACCATAAACCCACCTCTCGCTTCGGCAGAACGTCCAACCCGCCCCTCAACCCGCCTTAGCCACAAATTCTCACGAATTTTCCTCATCTGAGCCGCATCGTGCCATGCGAGGCTCAACACTCCCTTCGACGGCTGGCTTTATAGTAAACGATTTCAGGAGATATGTCAATAGGTTGCCCGATCAAAGCGCCGAATATCCCCCTCCGAAGGGCAAAACAGGGAGGAATGTCCCTGTTTTGCCCTGACATTCGTCCCACAGGCCATGACCCTCTTGACAAGTTCACTGTAATCGTTTACAATAGCAACTAGTTGTGATCACTCACAGGCCGAACAGTACCCCAGGAGGTCATCATGATAGAGCTGCGGTTGGAACAGGTACAGCTTCAGGCGGCTCCCCGAAGCAAAGAGGAAGCCATTCGTTCCGTAGGCCAACTCCTCGTCGCCAGTGGTCATATCGCCCCCCCCTACATCGAAAGCATGTTGGAACGCGAGACAGTGGCCAACACCTACCTCGGCAACGGGATCGCCATCCCTCACGGGCTGCCCCAGCACCGGGACTTCATCCACGAGACTGGCATCGCCGTGTTGCAAATCCCAGAGGGCGTCACCTGGAATGCCGGCGAGACCGTCTATCTCGCGGTGGGCATCGCCGCCAAATCCGACGAGCACATTGACGTGCTGCGCCGGCTCACCCGCGTTCTGGGCAACGAGGCGCAAGTGCAGCGGCTGATCCGCACCCACGATCCAGCGGACATTATCGAGGCGCTGACTGGCGAGCGGCCCCCCACTCCGGCCCCGGCGGAAGCGCTCACCGACTATGAGCACTATTTCGACATTGTGGTGACCAACAAGACGGGCCTGCACGCCCGCCCCGCCACCCATCTCGTCGCGCTCGCCAAGGATTTCGACGCCGAGATCCGCGTGCGGCATGATTCCGAAGTCGCGAACGGCAAGAGCCTCATCTCGCTCCTGCAGCTCGGCATCGAGCGCGGCGCACAAATCCGCGTCTCGGCGCAGGGACCGCAGGCCCAGGCAGCGTTGGCCGCGTTGAAGACCGCCATCGAAGCCGGACTTGGCGATGAAGAGGAACCGGCAGCGCCACCCCCCGCTAAAGCCGCCATGCTAAGTTGGACCCCCACTGCCGTCAGCGCCACGCTGGAGGGGGTCCCCGCCTCGCCCGGCCTGGGCGTCGGGCCCCTCTGGAAGTATTCACGGCGCGAGATCACCGTGGAGGACCGGCCACGTGAGCGCATGACGGAAGCCGAGGCCTTCCAGGCCGCGCTCGATGCTTCCAAGGCCGAGCTGGAAAAGGTCTACGAAGAGGTGAAAGTGCGCCTCGGTTCCAGCAAAGCCTCGATTTTCCGCGCGCACGCCGAATTTCTGGAAGACGCCGACATGTTGCAGCAAGTGGTGGGCCTCATCTTCCAGGGACACAGCGCCGCCTGGTCGTGGAAGAAGGTGATTGACGAGCGCGTGGACCGGATGAAGAAGCTCGACGATCCCGTGCTCGCCGGACGGGCCGTGGATCTCAGCGACGTGGGCCAACGGGTGCTCTATCACCTTCTGGGCGTGAACACCGCCGACAATCTCATGCCCACCAGCCCGTTCATCCTCATCGCCGATGACCTGGCGCCCTCCGACACCGCCTCCCTCGATCCCGACCTGGCGTTGGGCTTCTGCACCGCCGGCGGCGGTCCCACCTCCCACTCGGCGATCATGGCCCGCTCGATGGGCATTCCGGCAATCGTGGGGATGGGAAGTCAGCTGCTGACGCTCCCCAACGACACGGCGGCGATCATTGACGGCTACAGTGGCAAGCTCTATCTCAATCCCAGTGCCCGCGACATGCAATCGGCGCGGGAAGCGCAGCAGGCTCAGCGTATGCAGGAAGAGGCCGCCAACGCCGCCCGCTTTGAACCCGCCCTCACCACGGACGGCTACCGGGTGGAGATCGCGGCCAATATCAACCGCAGCAACGCCGTCCCCCAGGCCATCGAAGCCGGCGCCGAAGGGGTCGGCCTGATGCGCACCGAATTCCTCTTCCTGGAGCGCGACACCGCGCCGACCGAGGATGAACAATACGAGACCTATCGCGCGATGGCCGAAGCCCTGGGCGGACGTCCCCTCATCATCCGCACGCTCGACATCGGCGGCGACAAGGCCATTCCCTACCTCGACCTGCCCAGGGAGGAGAATCCCTTTCTCGGCGTGCGCGGCATTCGCCTGTGCCTGGTCCATCCGGAGCTCTTTCGCCCGCAGCTGCGCGCCATCTACCGCGCCGCCGCGCATGGCAACATCAAAATCATGTTCCCGATGATCGCCACCCTCGAAGACCTGCAACGCGGGCGCGCCATAGCGGAGGAAGTCCGCCAGGAACTCAACGCGCCGCACGTTGAGATCGGCATCATGGTGGAGGTGCCTTCGGCGGCTGCGATGGCCGATCAATTCGCCGCGGAGGTGGATTTCTTCTCTATCGGCACCAACGATCTCACCCAATACACGCTGGCAATGGATCGCGGGCATCCGCTGCTCGCCAGGCAGGCCGACGCGCTACATCCGGCAGTGCTGCGGCTGATTGACATGACCGTCAGGGCCGCCGATAAGGCGGGGAAATGGGTCGGCGTGTGCGGCGGACTCGCGAGCGAACCGAAAGGCTCGGTGCTCCTGGTGGGGTTAGGCGTCAAAGAGCTCAGCGTGAGCGTGCCGGATATTCCCGCCGTGAAGGCGCAAGTGCGGCGCTTCTCGCACGCGGAGATGCAAGCGCTCGCGCAGCGGGCATTGCAGTGCCGCAACGCTGCGGAAGTGAGGGCGCTGCTATGAAAATCGTCACCCTCACCCTGAACCCGGCCATTGACCAGACCGTCAGCGTCAACAACTTCCGCCTCGACGCGGTGAATCGGGGCCAGGCGATGCAATTCGACCCCGGCGGGAAGGGGGTCAACGTCGCCTCGTTCCTGGCAGACGCGGGCTACGCGGTCACTGCCACCGGCTTCCTGGGCGAGGAGAATCCGACGCTTTTCGAACGGCTCTTTGCCCGCAAGGGCATCACGGACGCCTTCATCCGCATCCCCGGTCACACGCGCACCGGCGTGAAGATTGTGGATGAGGTCCAGCAGCAAACGACGGACATCAACATGCTGGGACAGGCGCCTCCCCCCGAGGCGGTGGACGTCCTGCTGGCGCAACTGGAAGACCTGGCGGCTTCCCACGAATGGTTCGTGCTCACCGGCAGCCTGCCCCCCGGCGTGCCGACCGACATCTATGCGACGATCATCCAGCGGGTGCAAGCGCGGGGGAAACACGTCGTGCTCGATACCAGCGAGGCCGCGCTGCGCGCTGCCGCTCCCGCCGGTCCGACCGTGATTAAACCCAACCGCCTGGAACTGCAACAATTGCTGGGCCTCGAAATGGTGGGACTGCCAGCCATTGATGCGGCGGCGCGGCAGCTCCTGGAAACGGGCACGCAGCTGGTGGTGATCTCCATGGGAGCCGAGGGGGCCTTGTTCGTGAATCGCGAGCGTTCGCTGCTGGCGACGCCCCCTCAAGTGGTGGTCAAGAGCACTGTCGGCGCGGGGGATGCCATGGTCGCCGGCATCGTCGCCGGTCACATCGCGGGGTTGGACCTGGAAGCGTGCGCACGGCAGGCCACGGCTTTCTCGGTGGGGAAGATCACCCGCATCGGCCCCCATCTGCCGCCGCCCGAAGAGCTGGCGCGCTACCCACAGCAGGTAGTCATTCAACAAGTGCGTCAGGCATAACGCGCTCAAGGAGGTGCTTATCGAAATCACAACAAGGGCAGCTCACACCGATTGTCTGATCATCATATAATCCAGCCGATATAATTGAGGAGGTTAGAGATGGCTAAGATTGTCGCTGTCACATCGTGCCCGACGGGCATCGCCCACACCTTCATGGCGGCGGAAGGGTTGGAACAGGGTAGCAAAGCGCTGGGCCACACCATCAAGGTTGAGACCCAGGGGTCCGTTGGTTCACAGAACGCCCTGACCGCCGAGGAAATTGCCGCCGCCGACCTGGTGATCATCGCGGCGGACACCAAAGTGGACATGACGCGCTTCGCCGGCAAGCGGGTCTATCAGACCAGCACCAATGCCGCCATTAACAACGGCCAGGCCGTCGTCTCCACAGCCCTGGAGCAGGCCAAAGTCTTCGGGGCGGCTGCCCCTAAAGAGGAGCTCGCGGATTCCGTGGCCAAGATCAAAGAGGAACGCAGCGCCTCGCGCACCGGTCCCTACAAGCATTTGATGACGGGTGTCTCGTACATGTTGCCCTTCGTAGTCGCGGGCGGCCTGCTCATCGCCCTGGGGTTTGCCTTTGGCGGCATCTACGTCGGCGACAAGGAAAACACCCTGGGATGGGCCTTGTTCCAGACCGGCGCGCAGGGCGGCTTTGCGCTGATGGTGCCGATCCTCGCCGGTTACATCGCCTACTCCATCGCTGACCGCCCCGGCCTGGTGCCCGGTATGATCGGCGGTATGCTGGCGGGCTTCACGGGCTCCGGCTTCCTGGGCGGCATCGCCGCCGGCTTCATCGCCGGTTACCTCACCGACTGGCTCAACAAGCACATCAAGCTGTCCAAGAACCTGGCGGGCCTCAAACCCATCCTGATCCTGCCCTTGCTGAGCTCCACCATCGTGGGCCTGCTGATGCTTTTCGTCATCGGCGCGCCGGTGAAGGCCCTGCTCGATGCGCTCACCACGTGGCTGAGCGGCATGCAAGAAAGCAGCGCTGCCATCCTGGGCCTGCTCCTGGGCGCGATGATGGCCTTCGACATGGGCGGCCCGATCAACAAGGCGGCCTACACTTTTGCGGTGGGCCTGCTCGATAGCCAGATCTACATGCCGATGGCCGCCGTCATGGCGGCAGGGATGACGCCGCCCCTCGGGCTTGCCCTGGCGACCATGCTCTTCAAGAATCGCTTCACTGCGGCGGAAAAGGAGGCCGGCAAGGCGGCGGTAGTGTTGGGAATTTCCTTCATCACCGAAGGTGCAATTCCCTTTGCGGCAAAGGACCCCTTCCGCGTGATTCCCTCGATCATGGTTGGTTCAGGGGTCACCGGCGCGCTCTCGATGCTCTTCAAGGCGGAGCTGCGGGTCCCGCATGGCGGTATCTTTGTGCTGCCCATTCCCAACGCCGTCACCAACCTGGGCCCCTACCTCCTCTCCATCTTGATTGGCACGGCGGTTACGGTAGGGATGCTCTCCCTGCTCAAGAAGCCCGTCACGGAAGACAACGCCTGATTCGGCTCAGGGCTGTCCCGGCAGCCCATCGCGTCTCTGGAAGCCTCACCGCAGCGGCATTCACGTCGCTGCGGTGAGGCTTTTATCCCCCAAGTTCTCTGTACTGGATCCTGCCGCGCTTGGATCTGGCATGGCGCAAGACAAGCCCTTGCTCATTTTCCCCCTTTGCCTATACTTACCCTGGCGAACGTGCGCAGGTGTGAAGGTGGGCACCTGGGCACAGGTTCTATTTTCTGAGGAGTTGATATGTTCCTGCGGCACATCACCGCGGATGAAAATGTAATGTGCGGTCATTGTTCAGCCTGGCGTCAGGTAGCTCGACGGCGATGGATAAACCTTTGTGAGCTGCAGCTTTTGCCCCTCCCCCTGCCCCCTCCCCGACGGCGCATACGCCGTCGGGGAGGGGGGAAAAAATAAGGGGGTTTTGCAGGCGGGCGTAGCCCGCCTGCAAAACCCCACAAAAAAAAGTTCCCCTTCCCCCCGCGCTGCGCGGGGGGAAGGGGCCAGGGGATAGGGGGCAAGAGTTGATTCTCAATCTTCAGCAATCACCAGGAAATCTTGCGTTTTTTAGTCAGTGGCAGTACCTTTGTCACGCAAGTAATTTTTTCGCTGATTCGCTGACTGTTGACTCGCTAATCTCTATTTTCTGAGGAGACACCAGAATGCTCAAATTGAAACACGGAACTGACCTGCTTACCGCGCTCGGCGGAATCACGACGGAGGAAGCCGCGCGGGCGCTGTTTCAGACGCGCTGCAACCCCATCACCCAGGCGCGGCTGGACGCCATCCGCACGCCCGACGCGCGGATCAAAATCGCCAACGCCATCGTGATGCTCGACCCCGCCGACGTCTTTGTCAACACCGGTTCGGAGGACGATCGGCAATGGGTGCGCGAGCTGAGCCTGCAAAAGGGCGAGGAACAGGCGCTCCCCATGCCCGGGCACACCATCCATTTCGATCTCCCTGAAGAGCAGGGGCGGGTGGTGGATAAGACGCTCTACATCGTCAACCCCGACGAAGAGGTCAGCGTGCTTGCCAAAAGCATCCTCCGCGATGAGGCGCTCGCCTATGTCCAGCAACACATGACCGGCCTGGCGCGCGGTAAGACGTTGCTGGTCGGCTTCTTCAATCGCGGGCCGATTGGGGCGCAGGCAGCCATCCCCGCCATGGAGATCACCACCTCCGCCTATGTGATGCACTCGGCCAACATCCTCTACCGCAACGTCTACCAGCAATTCGATCGGGAAGCGGCCCGCGCGGGCGAATTCTTCACCAACGTGCACAGCGAGGGGCCCAACCGCCCGGAGGATTTCCCCGCCATGCGCGTCTTCATGGACCGCAGCTGGCTGACGACGTATGCACTGCTGTGCACCTACGCCGGCAACACGCTGTTGCTCAAGAAGGGCAACCATCGCTTCGCCGTGGATCTGGCGACCTACTACCGACGGGGCCGCGAGCTCTCCGAGCACATGTTCATCACCGGGCTGACCGCGGCCGACGGACGGAAGACCTTCTTCGCCGGCGCTGCGCCTTCGGGCTGCGGCAAGACGACGACGGCGATGGTCGGTGATGACTTCATCGGCGACGACCTGGCGCAGATCTGGATCGCCGCCGATGGGACGCTGCGCGCGGTCAACCCCGAAAAGGGCATCTTCGGCATCATCCAGGACGTGAACGCCGAGGGCGACCCGCTGCTCATGCAGGCGCTGACCACCCCGGGCGTGGAGGTGATCTGGTCCAACGTGCTGATCACGCCGGAGGGCGAGCCGCGCTGGGTGGGCGACGGCAAGCCGCTGCCCGCACGGGGCGTCAATTACACCGGCGAGTGGTGGCCCGGCAAGACCGATGCGACGGGCGCTCCCATCCCCATGTCCAACCCCAACGCACGCTGTACCGTGGCCTGTCGCGCGATCGGCAATTACAACGAGACCATCGCCGAAGACCCCGCCGGCGTACCGCTCAGAGTCATCACCTACAGTGGGCGCGACAGCGACACGATGCCGCCGGTTTGGGTAGCGAAAAACCCCGATCATGGCGTCGTCATCGGCGCCTCCATCCTCTCGGCGGCAACGGCGACGGAGGTGGGCGCGAAGGGCGTGCGTCGGCAGCCGTGGGCCAACGAGCCGTTCATCCCCGGCCCCCTGGCCGAGTACATGGAAGCGCAATTCGCCTTCTTCAACTCGCCGCAGCTGCGGCACAAGCCGGTGATGGCCGGACTCAACTATTTCCTCACGCACGGCGCGCGCGGCGGACAGGGCAACGCGCTTCTCGGCGAGAAGCGCGACGTCAAGGTCTGGCTCGGTTGGCTGGAGCGTTACGCCAACGGCGAGGTGACGGGCGTCGAAACCCCCATCGGCTACATCCCGCGCTACGCAGATTTGCGGGAGCTCTTCGCACAAATCGGCAAGGACTATCCCAAAGAGCTGTATGACAGGCAATTCGCCTTCTATGTGGATCACATCCTGGCGCGCATCGCCCTGCAAGAAGCGGCCTATCGCCAGGAGCCGGGTGTCCCGGAGACGCTGTTCCAGGTCTACGCCGAGCAGCGCGCCGGGCTGGAGGCGCTCAAGGCGCAATACGGGCCGATCGTGTCGGTGGAGCAGCTGGGCGGGTAGGCGAAAGTCGCTATTTTCGAAGGAACCCACATGAACATCTTAGGAATCAACTGGGGCGCGCACGACAGCGCGGCGGCGCTGGTCCAGGACGACCGGGTGATTGCCGCAGCCGAAGAGGAGCGCTTCAACCGCATCAAACACGCGCCCTACGCCTACCCCCTCCGCGCGGCGCACTATTGCCTGCGCGAGGCCGGCTTGCGCGTGGAGGACCTCGACGAAATCGCTTTCAGCTTCCGCCCCACCCTGCAATTAGGCGCCTCGATCGCGCACACCGTCCGTTTCTTCCCGCGCGGCGCCTTCACCACCCTCGCCGAGCTCGTGCGCCGTATCTGGTACGCCGGCAGCGCTTCCTACTCCGAATATTTTTTGCATCTGACCCATCAGACGCAGCGTTTCTGGATTCCCCATCACACAGCGCACGCCGCCAGTGCCTATTTCGCCTCCCCCTTCGACCAGGCCGCGATCCTCGTCATTGACGGCATGGGCGAATGGCCCGTGACGACCGCTTTCCGCGCGCGCGGCCCCCGGCTCGAACGCCTGCGGCAAGTCAGCTACCCCAATTCCATTGGCTTCCTCTACTCCGCCTTCACCGAATACCTGGGCTTCGAGCCTTTCGACGCCGAATATAAGGTCATGGGACTGGCCGCCTATGGCGACCCCAGCCGCTATCGGCAGCAGCTGCGGGAGATCGTCCAGCTGCAAGCAGACGGCCGCTATCGCCTGGACCTGTCGTATTTCAACTTCCAGTACGATTACGGGCGCTCGACCTGGTACAACCCCCGGCGTATGACCGAGACCTTCGGCCCGCCGTGGCCCCGCGAGGAGCTGCCCGACCAGCGCTGCGCCGACATCGCCGCGGCGCTGCAAGAGCGCACCGAGGAGGTGATCTTTCACCTCGCCGATTGGCTGCACGCGGCGACGGGCCTGGACGACCTGTGTCTCGCCGGGGGCGTGGCGCTCAACAGCGTCGCCAACGGCAAACTGCTGCGCCGGGGCCCCTTCCGCCGCATCTACATTCAGGGCGCGGCCAACGACGCCGGCTGCGCGCTCGGCACGGCGCTCTACCGCGCGCACGCCGTTCACGGGCGGCCCTGGGAGGAATTGCGCCATCTTTACTACGGGCCGGGCTACACGACCGCCGAGGTCGAAACTGCCCTGAAAGCCACGCGCATGCCGTATCGCCGCATCGAGGACCCGGCGGAGACGGCGGCCCGGCTGCTCGTCGAGAACAACATCGTCGGCTGGTATCAAGGGCGGATGGAGTTCGGGCCGCGCGCGCTGGGCAATCGCAGCATCCTCGCCGATCCCCGCCGCGAGGACATGAAGGACCGCATCAACGCCGCCATCAAATTCCGGGAGCCTTTCCGCCCCTTCGCGCCGTCGGTGCTGGCGGAACACGTCGCCGAGTTCTTCACCGACATCGCGGAGTCGCCGTTCATGATCCTGGTGACGGACGTGCGGCCTGAGAAGCGCGCCGTCGTCCCCGCGATCACGCATGTAGACGGCAGTGGCCGTCTGCACACCGTCGAGCGCGCCGTCAATCCCTGCTACTGGCGCCTCATCGCCCGCTTCGGCGAGCTGACCGGCGTCCCGCTCGTGTTGAACACGTCCTTCAACGTGCGTGGGCAGCCCATCGTCAACACCCCGACGGAGGCGCTGGCGACGTTCTACACCTCCGGCCTGGATGCGCTGGTCATGGATCATTTTCTCGTGGAAAAGTGACCGCCAACGTGAGAAGGTGCGAACGTAAGTGATTCGCCGATTCGCTTTTTCGCTGATTCGCTGATTCGCTGACTGCTGACCCGCTGATCTCTATTTTCGAAGGGGACGCCATGTGCTGGCGCACATCATCCAAGGATGAAAATGTGAGTCGTGAGCAGCGACGGCTCACCGCTTCGGCTGGGGATGGAATCCCCAGCCTGATACGGGCCAAGCGCGCTGAAGCGCGCTGTTTAGGGAGCTTGCTTCAGCGAACTTGACCTGTCAGACCCGGAATTCATGCCGGGGCGGCTTGAGAGCGACCTGAAGTTTGCGGTACCTTTTCTGATCCGTGAAATCCGCGGCCATCCGTGAGCCATTTTCTGAGAGCGAACTGAAGTTCGCGATACATATGTCATGCAAGTGATTTTTAGATTCGCTGATTCGCTGACTGCTGACCGCTGATCTCTATTTCCGAAGGAGACGCCATGTGCTGGCGCACATCATCCAAGGATGAAAATGTGCGGTCATTGTTCAACCTGGCATCAGGTAGTTCGACGGCGATGGATGAACCTTTGTGAGCTGTAGCTTTTGCCCCTCCCCCAGCCCCCTCCCCAACGGCGCAAACGCCGTTGGGGAGGGGAGAAAAAATAAGGGGTTTTTGCAGGCGGGCTACGCCCGCCTGCAAAAACCCACAAAAAAAGTTTCCCCTTCCCCCCGCGCAGCGCGGGGGGAAGGGGCCAGGGGATAGGGGGCAAAAGTTGATTCTCAATCTTCAGCGATCACCATGAAATCTTGCGTTTTTTAGTCAGTGGCGGTACCTTTGTCACGCAAGTGATTTTTTCGCTGATTCGCTTTTTCGCTGATTCGCTGACTGCTGACCGCTGATCTCTATTTCCGAAGGAGACGCCAGGTGCTGGCGCACATCAGCCAAAAATGGAAATAACGTGAGCACGTGAGCAGCGACGGCGACGGCTCACGGGTCGGCTGGGGATGGAATCCCCAGCCTGACACGAGCCAACCGCGCTGAAGCGCGGTGTTTGAGGACGTAGCAGCCCCGGGGGCCAGGAATTTCTAATTTTATTCGTGAAATTCGTGTTCATTCGGGGCCATTTTCGAAGGAGACTCTCATGTCAATCTCTCTGCCACGGACGACCCCGGAAAGCGCGGGGATTCCCTCAGCGGCGATCCTCGCCTTCGTCGAAGCGAGCGAACGCGCCGGCTGTGACCTGCACAGCTTCATGCTAGTGCGTCACGGGCGCGCCATCGCTGAGGGCTGGTGGGCACCCTACGCCCCCGACCGGCCTCACATGCTGTTCTCGCTGAGCAAGAGCTTCACCTCCACCGCCATCGGGCTCGCCATCGCCGAGGGCCGGCTCACCCTCGACGACCCCGTGATCTCCTTCTTCCCGGAGGACTTGCCGCGCCGCCTGGGACAGCGGTGGCCCGCCGTGCGCGTGCGACACCTGCTTTCGATGTCCACCGGGCATCTCAAAGACACCCTGGAACGCACGCAACGCCTCCGTCACACGCACTGGGTCAAAAGCATTCTCGAGCAGGCCGTCAGGCGCGAACCGGGGACGCATTTCGTCTACAACAACGGAGCTTCCTATCTGCTCGCCGCCATCATCCGCCAGGTGACTGGCATGAACGTGCGGGAGTATCTCCTGCCGCGGCTGTTCGAGCCGCTCGGCATCGCGGAGCCGACATGGGAAACCTGTCCGCGGGGCATCAACTGCGGCGGCTGGGGATTGAGCCTCAAGACTGAGGACATCGCGCGCTTCGGGCAGCTGTACCTGCAAAAAGGGTTGTGGAACGGCGCGCGCTTGCTGCCCGAAGCCTGGATCGAGGCCGCCACCAGCGTCCAGATCGCCAACGGCGACGATCCCAACAGCGATTGGGCTCAGGGCTACGGCTTCCAGTTCTGGCGCTGTCGTCACGGCGCGTATCGCGGCGACGGGGCTTTCGGACAATTCTGCGTCGTGATGCCCACCCAGGACGCGGTGTTGGCGATGACCGGCGGCATGGCCGACATGCAGCGGCCGCTCAATCTGGTGTGGGAGCTGCTGTTGCCGGCGTTCACGACGACGGCGCTGCCGGAGGACACCGCCGCGCAGGCGCAGTTGACGGCGAAGCTCGCCGCGCTCGCCCACGAGCCGCAGGCCGGCGCGCCGGATTCCCCCCTGGCGGCGGCAGTTTCGGGCCGCCGTTACACCCTCGAAGCCAATCCGCTGGGCCTGGAGACGTTGACCTGCGCCTTTGAGGGGGACCTCTCGCGCCTGAGCTTCTGCAACCAGGGCGGGCGGCACGAGATCGAGACGGCATACGGGGCATGGCGGTACGGGCAGGCCGCTCTGCTGCCAGACCTCAAGCGACTACAGCCGGCAGCGGCAAGCGGCGCCTGGACCGCGCCCGATACCTTCACCGCGCAGCTGTGGTACTACGAGACGCCGTTCTGCGCCACCCTCACGTGCCACTTTGAAGGCGAGCAGGTGACCTGCGCCAGCAAAGTCAACGTCGCCTTCGGCCCCACGGAGGGACCTGCTCTGGTAGGACACCGGCTCTAGGAAGCTCGCCGCGCCTCGGTTTTGAAGGGCGGATCCGCGCCGGCTCAGCCCTCGAGGCGGCGGAGCGGCAACCAGGCCAGCGTCTTCTGGATCTGCTCATCCCACTTGTCCCAGGTATGCCCGCCAGGGCCTTCGGCATACGTGAGGTTCAAGCCCAGGGACTGCGCGTGATCCCGGAAATGCAAATTCCCGTTGTAGAGCGGATCCTCTGTCCCACACCATTGATAGAGGCGGAGCTGCTCCCGCCACGGCGAGGCGGCCACATCGCGCGCGAGGCGCAAGAGGTCGTGAGGACTGTCGGGGAAACGCTCCAACGGCCCGAAAATGCGCTGCGCCTCGTCGCGCCAGGCTTGCTGCTGCTCGCGCACCCGCTGCACCATCTCCGCCGCCGCATCCGAGAGACTCGCCGTCGCCTCGTAGGCTTTGGGGAGCTCGGGGAAGAACGATGCGGCCACGTCCAACAAGCCGGAGAAACTCGCCGCCGCCGCGAAGCGCTCGGGATGGCTGAGCGCCAGTTTGAACGCGCCGTAGCCCCCCATCGAAAGTCCGGCCACGAACGTCTCCTCACGAGCCTCGGAAAGCGGGAACCAACCCCGCATCAGCGTCGGCAACTCCTCGCTCACGTAAGTCCAGTAACGATTGCCCTGCGCCATGTCGGTGTAGAAACTGCGGTCCACGGCCGGCATGATCACCGCCAGGTCGTAATCCGCCGCATATCGCTCAATCGAGGTGCGTCGTTGCCAGATGGTGTGATCGTCGGAAAGGCCATGCAGCAGGTACAGCACGGCGTAAGGACGTGGCGGCGTCAGCAGGGTTCCATCCAACAGCCCCCGCGACTCAGGCAAAATCACGTCTACGGAGACGCTGAGTCGCAACGTTTGAGAAAAGAAGTGACAATGGAAAAGCGCCATAACTACCACCTCCTCGGAAAATCAGCAAATCTCAAAATCACTTGCATTTCAAATGTAACGCAAACTTCAGTTCGCCCTCAGGCTGTTATTTCATGACTCAGTGGTAAACCGCAGCTTCATGAAAACTCCTGAGTGAATAGAGTGCCGACTCCCACGCCTAGTCTAGCATGACTTCCGAAAATGGTACAGCGGCGCGCCTTGACACATCCGCGGCCTGACACTATACTGAAAGAGAACTTGAGCGAACTTCCACCCGCTAACCGCGCCGGCGAATCCTTCTTACAATGCCTGGGACCCAACGATAACCGGAATCAAAGCCGCTGTGATGAAGACAGGGACAGCAGAAATGAAAGATCAGGGTCAAAGCGCCTCGCCATTGCAGGCAGAGCTCTCCGCCGCTCGCCAGCGGGTTGCGGAGCTGGAAGCGGCCCTGGAACGCGCTCGGGACGTTCCCCTGTCGGCAGACGTTGTCGCTCTGGCGTGCGACCTCGCGGCGCCAGCACAGCTCCCACGCGAACAAGACTACGCCACGCTGATAGCAGAATTGCCCGTCGGCGTCTTTCGCGCCACGCCTGGCCCCGAAGGCCGTGCGCTGATGGCCAATCCCGCCTGCCTCCGCTTGCTGGGCTATGACTCGGTTGAGGAGTTCGCCGCCCTCAAAAACTCGGACCTCTATATAGACCCGTCGCAGCGTCAGGCCTACTCCGAACAGCTCCTGGCTCAGGGCAGCGTGACCGGCTATGAGCTGCGCCTGCGCCGCAAAGACGGCGCCGTGATCTGGGTCTCTCTCACCTCCCGCGTCGTGTACAATCCTCAGGGAGCAACATACTTCGAGGGCGTCATCGAAGACATCACGGCGCGCAAGCGGCAGGGAAGTGAAGCCGCCGCGCTCGCCGCCATCGCACAGACCATCAGCCAGACCCTCGAGCTGCAGCCGCTGGTGGACCATATCCTGGCGACCGCCCTGCACGCCATCCCCGCTGCCGAAAAGGGCAGCCTGGCGCTCCTCACTGACTCAGGGCAAGACCTGCAAGTACGTGCCATCAGCGGCTATGAGGACGCCAGCGTCCTGGGGATGACGTTCCCCATCACCTGGGGCTTTGCCGGCCGGGCCATTCGGGACCGCCGTCCCCTGTGCGTGAACGATGTCCAGAATGATCCAGCGCTGCGAGCCGATGCGGCAACCGCCGCGATCAAGGAGGTCGCGGACTTGCGCAGCGCCATCGTGATCCCGCTCGAGGTGTACGGACGCCTCATCGGCGTGCTTTCCCTGGAATCCACCCGTCCCCAGCGTCCCTTTGACGAGGGAGACCTGCGCCTGTTGAGTTCCATGGCCGGACCGGTCGCGCTGGCGATCGAAAATGCGCGCCTCTTTGAGGAGACCCGCCGTCGCCTCGGCGAGCTGGAAGTGCTACATCAAACCAGCCAGCGCCTGCTCAACGCCCAGCTCGATCCAGAGCAGATCTACACCGCCGTCCATCAGGCCGTGGACGCCATCATGCCGTGCGAAGCGCTGATCATTGTCCTGCAAGGGGAGAATGAGGACTACGACGAAGCCGTGTATGTTTTCGATCGCGGCGGACGTTGGCCCTCCCAACGCTTTCCCCATGGAGAAGGGCTGACGGGATGGGTGCTGGCTAGCGGCCAAACCCTGCTGATTCCGGATCTGGACGAGGCGCAGGGGATACCGGTAATCCATTTCGGTGCGCCGGAGCACGTGCGCTCGATCCTGGCGGCGCCCTTACGTTACGGCAATCGTCCCATCGGGATGCTCTCAGCGCAATCCTATCAGCCCAACATCTACCAGCCCCAACATCGCCTGCTCCTGGAGACCCTGGCGGCGCAATTCGCCTCCGTCATCATCAACACCTTCTACTACCAACAGGCACAGTCCCGTCTGCGCGAATTGGAGGCGATTGCGGGCATCAGCGCCGCCCTGCGCGCCGCCCCCCATCACGAGGCCATCCTCGACATCATCCTGGACGAATTGCTCAGCCGGTTGAAAGTGGAAGGCGCCGCCCTCGAACGCCGCGAGCCGAACGGTGCGCTCTATACCGAAAGAGGCCGGGGCGTCTGGGAGTCCCTTACCGGCGTCACTCTCTCCCCTGACATGGGCCTGAGCCCCCAGGTGTTACAGACCGGTCAGCCATACCTGAACAATGACGCGCATCTTGAGCCGGCCTTATTTCGTCCCGAGCTCCTGCAAGGCTGCCGCGCGATTGCCGCCGCGCCCCTGATGATCGAGACGCAACTCACCGGCCTGCTGTGGATTGCCAGCCGCCGGGCGCTTGACGAAGACGATCTGCGCTTGCTCACCGCGATCGCCAACATCGCCGCCACGGCGCTGCAGCGGGCCTCCCTGCAAGAACAGATGCTCGCCCAGGCTCGCCAGATGCTCCAGATGATCGAATCGGTGCCTGAGGGGGTGCTCCTCATCAACGACGACGGGGAGATCCTGTTGGCCAATCCCGTCGCCGAACAGGCGCTCACGCACCTTGCGCCCAGTCCGCGCGCCTCGCGGCTCACCCAGCTGGGCGGACAGCCGCTCCAGGAATTGCTCACCTCTCCGCCAAAGGGCCTGTGGCATGAAATTCGGACCGGCAACCGCATTTTCGAGCTCATCGCGCGCCCGCTCGCCCCTGACCAGCGCTCCGAACAGTGGGTCCTGGTCATCAAAGATGCGACCGAGGAGCGTCAGATTCAGGGGCAGCTGCAGCTGCAAGAACGCCTGGCGGCGGTCGGACAGCTGGCCGCCGGCATTGCCCACGACTTCAACAACATCATGGCGGTCATCGTCCTCTACACGCAGATGGCGCTGCGTGACAGCACGCTGCCCCTCAAAAGCCGCGAGCGCCTCGAAACGGTCATTAGCCAGGCCGGACGGGCGACCGAACTCATTCAGCAAATTCTGGATTTCGGACGCAAAACGGCCCTGGAGCGCCGTCCGATGGACCTCAGCGCCTTTGTCAAAGAGCAGGTGCAGCTGCTGCAGCGCATTCTGCCGGAAAACATCAGCATATGGCTCGACTCTCCAGAGGGCGACTACACCCTCCACGCTGATCCCACCCGCATCCAACAGCTGCTCACCAATCTGGCAATCAATGCCCGCGACGCGATGCCCGCAGGCGGCGTCCTCAGCCTCACCCTGCAGCGGCTGACCGTCACGCCGGGGTATTCGCCCATCCTGCCAGAGCTGAAGCCCGGCGCTTGGATCCTCCTCACCGTCGCCGACACGGGAGCGGGAATTCCCCCCGAGGTCCTGCCGCACCTTTTCGAGCCATTTTTCACCACCAAGGAGCCGGGCAAGGGCAGTGGCCTGGGACTCGCCCAGGTTTATGGCATCGTGAAACAGCATGAAGGGCGCATCACCGTGGACAACCTGCCAGAAGGAGGAGCGGCCTTCTCCATCTACCTCCCGGTGGGGGAGGAAACCCCCGTCAAAGTTGACCGCGCTGGCTCCGGCGAGCAGTCCCTGGGACACGGCGAGACGATCCTGGTGGTCGAGGACAACGCCGTCTTACGCGCGGCGCTGGCCGAGAATCTGACCCTGCTCCATTACCAGGTCCTCCAGGCCGCCCATGGAGTGGAAGCCCTTCAGGTAATGGAGACGCACGGCAAGACGGTCGCGTTGGTGTTGAGTGACATCATCATGCCCTGCATGGGAGGGCCGGCCCTGCTGCACGCCCTGCGCGCCCGGAATTGGGACCAGCCCTTCATTCTGATCAGCGGACATCCCATCGAGAAGGAGCTGGAAGCGCTCCTGGAGCAAGGCCTGAGCTGCTGGCTGAAAAAGCCGCTGAGCCAGGAACAACTGGCGCAAGCCGTCGCCGCCGTGCTGCGACACCCCACCCGCCAGGAGTCGAGCGAAGGTTGAACAGAAGCCCCTCCGTCTCAGCGTTAAAATTCACAGCCTTGCGTAGGTCCTGTGTCTATATTTCCCCGTCGCCTGTCTACTCGTGCTCTAACACCACACTTACATTTTACCGGCTTGCGCCTGGCACAATCCTAACTATAATTGAACCACCACGTTATTCGGATGACCATCACACACGGCGGCAAGACATTTTGCGAACAGATGAAGGAGGCAGCGAAGGGCACGAGCACGCGAGACGCACGACACAGACGCCAGGAATTGACGGCAGGAATTCAGACGAAGAATCATTCAACCCATGAAGGGAGGAACCTATGTTTACAACAAAAAGAAACCCGTCCCCAGACCAGGAAGCCACCTCACCGCAAGCGCGCACCCGGTGGCTGCGCTTGGGCATCGCCGGCCTGGCGGCGTTGACGTTGTTGTTGCTGTTGTTGGGCAGCCTGACCCATCCCGGGCGCGCCGCCATGGTGATGGCGCCAAGCGTCGGCAAGAGCAGCATCACCTCCATTGTGGGGACCAACAACACGATCGGGGAGGCGGTCGCGGGTGAGATCGTCACCGTGACGGCGGTATTCACCGTCCCGTCGGGTGAGACCATCTACGATGCCTCACCGCGCGTGCTCCTGCAAGACGGCCTGTACCCGCTGGGATCCAACCCCGCGTGGGCCGCGATGCACACCGGCACCATCGCGGCCTTGCGCACGTATGAAGCGCTCGCAGCGCGCAACGGCGCCCTGATCATTTTCCCCATGGAAGGGACAGTGACCGGGCCGGCCACACTGACGCGCGTGGTGCGCGCCGTGCGCACGCAACGCACCTATGTCGGCACCCCCGCCGAGATTGCTCATAATGTCAACTTGCGGGTACAGGCAGTATTGCGTTATGCCACAGCGCCGGGCGGCACCCCGGCAACGCCGATCAACAATGACACCGCCGCAGCTCAGGTGAAAGCCATTCAACCGCTCCTCACCCATGCCTATACCGTGGCCTACCAGGACGCCGAGGGCCTCGGCGCCGGCGGCGGACAGGTGCGGCTCACCTTCACCGCCGGCAACACCTCTGGACGTCCTACCGCGTATGACATTGTCTACACCGCGACGTTGGGCGCTGGTCTGACCTACAACGCTTCCAGCGGCGGGAATGACGCGGGAAGCGGCGAGGTCAGCAGCGGCCCTGGGGACGTCACCACTATCCGCTGGAACGTCCCCGTCAACCTGGTTAACCCTCAGACCTGGCAGGCCGTGGTGACGGCCACCCTGCCCAGTCCCTTTACCATCGGGAAGGAATTCACCGCGCAAGGGACTGCCGCTTACGAGACGTTCGATGGGGACATGGAGCACGAGGGGAAGTACACGACCGCGGGTTTAGCGCAGATTCTGCGCCCCGGCGTCTCCATCACCACCAAGGCCTCCATTCCCAGCAGCGGCGCAGTGACGATGGGAGATACCATCACTTACACCCTCACTTTCCAGCAGGCGCCCAACACCCAACTGCAGCTCCCGCGTTACGTGGACACGCTGCCGCGAGGCTTCCACTATGTGTCCGGCACGCTCACCCTTCAGGGCGCGACCCTGATTTCATCCACCGTCCAGGAAGGCCCCTCAGTCGGGAGCGGCGCTGCCACACGCTACTTCGAGAATCTGAAGGTCCACATGCAGACCCTGGCGCCTTACCCAGCGACGCGCACCATCACGGCTAGCTATGTGGCGCTGAACACGGGGCTCGATTACCACGGGGCGCCGGTTTTGGAAAGCCCAGGAGACATGAAGGCAGCCAGAAGCACCAACGAGGGCAATACCACCGGCGCGATGTTGTACTGGACTCCTCCAATAGGCTCAACGTATGGCAACCTCGGCGGCAGCTACACCAACCCGGCCACAAAAGCCAATCCTGGCACCGCCGTCACTGTGATCCAGCCCTTCATGGCAGATAACTTCAGTACCTCTCGCACGGATAGCGGCTCCCGGGAAGTCGGGCAATTCCTCAACTTCACCACGAAATTCCGTAACAGTGGCTACAGCGCGATTGGCGTTACCGCCATCCCGGCCCACGAACTGCAGGTCTGCGATACACTGCCCGCCGGGGTGATCTTCGCGCAGGATAACGGCTGCCTCGACTGGAACGGCACGCCTTGCACTTTTGCCTCGACACCGCCCCAGGTGGGCGCCACGGGCGAGATCTGCTGGTCCATCCCCAGTCTGCCCAAAGCGGACGGCACGGCAACCCACACTTACGAGTTCCGCTATGTAGTGCAAGTCACCGATGGGGCCTATCCGGGCGTCCACACCAACAAAGCCCTGATCAAAACCTACAGCAGCAAGCCGGGCGTGGTCGCAGGCGAGCGCATGTACAGCGAATTCCCCAACAGCCTGGCCACCGCCAACTGCGGCCCGAGCTGCTACACCATCCTGGGACTTGCCGCCACGAAGGCGGCACAGCAGAACAGCATCGCGCCGGGGCAGCGGCTCACGTATACCCTGGCCTACACCGATACCAGCGTTGCCAACAACTACACCGGGCTGGTGATTGTGGATACCTACGATTCCCTGCTCACGTTTGTCTCCGCCAACCCCGTGCCGAGCGCTCACAACGCCGAAACGCACGAGCTGACGTGGAATCTGGGGGCGCTGGCCCCCAACGGCAATGGGAGCATCCAGGTCGTCATGGAGGCCTCGTCTGTAATCAGCGGGCGCTATATGCTGACCAATACCATGCTGCTGGACAGCGACCAGACCTCCCCGCGCACCTGGATCGAGACCACCCCCATTGATGTCGCGGCGCTGCATGTGAGCATGAGCGGTCCCGCCACTACCTACGCCAGCGGCGCGGTGGCCTACACCCTCGTCTACTCCAACACCGGCTCCTGGAACAACGCGCCGGTCACGCTGACGCTGGACTATGGGCCGTATCTCACTTACGACGACGCGGTGCCCTTGACACCCATTCCCGGCACGGACAATGTCTTCACCACCACCGTGCCCAACGATGGCGTCAACCAGACGCTGACGATCTACCTCACCACCCACACGCCGCTGCCCTACACCCTGGAGGAGATCCACAGCAGCGTGGAGCTGGCCAGCCCCGGGGCGCCCTCACAAACCGCTGACTGGACAATCGCCCTGCAACGCCCCGTCTTTGAGTTCTCCAAGAGCGGGCCAGACTTCGCACCCTACGTCGGCGGGACAATCCTCTACACTTTCCACGTCAAGAACATCGGCGACCTGACCGCCACCGCCCTGGTGATCACCGACACCTGGGACCCCGCCACCAGCTTCCAGAGCGGCGTAGGGTGGACATCCCATGGTTCCTACGCCACGTACACCATTGCCTCCCTGGCACCCGGCGAGACGGCAACCATCAACGACTTGAACGTCCAGGTGCAAATGCAGAGTGACAGCTACCTGAATCAGGCCTCGCTGCGCACGACCCAGACCAGCCGCCAGGAGACCGATCTTCGCATCTGGTCGCCGAGCATCGAGCTCTCGAAAATGGCTTCCCCCGATCCGGCATTCCCCGGCCGCGTCTTGACCTACACGCTGACCTACAGCAACATCGGGGGTGTCACCGTGGCAAATGCCGTGATCACCGATACCCTGCCGGACGCCTTCACCTACCAGGGACACACGGTCAACGCTCCAGGATGCGAGGCACCGGGATGGCAGTTCAGCATCGCCGGGCAGGTCGCTACCTGGCGCTGCACTACCCTGAGCGCCAACGCCACCGGCCCGCTGCAGATCTGGGGACTCGTGGCTGCCGACGCTGAGGGGACGGTGCTGGAGAACATGGCGGAAAGCGATGGCGATGCGCCGATTCCCCACCGCCCGATGACCGCGCCCTTGCACACCCTCGTGGCGCGTCCCTGGCTGCGCGTGGACAAGGCCGGCGCCCCCACCCATCCCGTCGCGCCCGGCGACCGCATCACCTACACCCTCACCTACGAGAACTACGGCTCGTATGCCGCCAACGGCGTCGTGATCAAGGATCAGCTGCCGACGCAGGTCACTTTTGCCGGCTGCAGCGACGACTGCACTCAGGACGCCGGCCTGGTAACCTGGGACATCGGCGTGGTGCCCACGGACACGGTCGGCGCCGTCGAGCTGTATACCCTCGTCAAAGCCGGAACCGGCGGACAGACGGCGGTGAACTCGAGCTACACCATCGAGAACACCACCTCCTGGCAGAAACTGCTGCCTTCCGAGACAGAGCAAGGCGCGCCGGTCAACACCACCATCCTCAACCCGCAGCTCACGGTGACCAAGGCCGCGGCGCCCAACGTCGTCCAGGCGGTCAACGACACCATCGTCTACACCCTCACCTGTCAGAACACCGGCGGCGGCTTCCTGCACAATATAGTCATCACCGATGAACTGGACGCCCACACTGCCTTCTCAAGCGCGAGCGCCGGCTGCGCCCATACTGGAGAGGCCGCGGGAGGCACCGTCACGTGCGAGCTGGGGAACCTCGCCAACGACGCAAGCCGCCAGGCCGTGATCCGCGTGCGCGTGCTGACCGGTCTGAATCCCGGCGACCAGATCACCAATCAGGCCCAAGGGGACACCGTCGAGACGGCGCCGGCCAGCAGCAACACCACTACGGTCTGGTATCAGGTCGCTGGCGCGCCGGTAATCTCCGTGTCGCCGGCCACTCTGACCTACCTCGTGAAGGTCGGCGCCGCCGCCTTCAACATCCCGGTGACGGTGAAGAATGAAGGGGAGGTGCCCCTGGACTGGACGGTGGCCAAGAATCCCGCCGTCACCTGGCTGAGCGCAGATCCGACGGGGGGACACCTCGCCGCTGGCGCCAGCGTGACCGTTACCGTCACCTTCAACCCCGCCGGGCTGGCCGCCGGCGATCACTCAACGACGCTCGCCTTCAAAAGCGAGGGCGGGAATACCGTCAATGTGCCGGTGACGCTGCAGGTGCGCGCCCCCGAGCTCACGGTCGCGCCGTCGAGCTTCGACTACCCGGTCAGGATCGGAGCGGCCTCGTTCACCGCCTCGCTGCACATCACCAACACCGGTGAAGTGCCCGTCACCTGGAATCTCGCAGAAAATCCCGCCGCCGAGTGGTTGAGCCCATCCGCCACTACTGGCGCACTCGAACCCGGCGCCGACGCCACGGTGACCCTCACCTTCAACCCGGCGGGGCTGGCGGAAGCTACCTACAACACCACCTTGCGCATCACCGGCGGCAGCGTCGAACGGACCGTCCCCGTCACCCTGCGCGTCGCCAACTACCGGGTCTATCTCCCGCTAGTAATCCGCAACTAGCGCGCCCTGATCCCATAAACACGGGGAGGTCGGAACTGGATTCCGACCTCCCTGCATGTATGTCATCCGCACCCCCGGCGCGGCCCTTCCCCCTACCCGTTCACGTCATCAATGATCTGGCGCAGCGCCGCCGAATCGAGGTCTTTCTTGTCCAGGAGCGCCACGGCGCCCGCCTCCATGCCCAGCCGATGAAATTCCCGGTCGGGATAAGCGCTGATCAACACCACCCGCGAGGCAGGCGACAGGGCCCGAATGCGACGGGTGCAGGCAATGCCGTCCTCCTCGCCCAACACCACGTCCACCAGCGCCAGCTGCGGGGAGACGCGCTCGGCAATGTGCAGCGCTTCGCTGATGTTCTCGGCCTCGTAGATGAGCGCCTGCGGGTAAGCCTTGCCAATCATGTGCCGCAACTGCTCGCGATAACGGCTGTTGTCGTCCACGAGCAGGATAAGGAGGCGCTGTCGTCCCGCCGGCGGCGGCGCGGGGACGGGCGTGGCCGCGATCTGACCGGGCAGGCCCAGAATTTCGGGGTGCTGATTGATGAAGTTGACGGCTTCCAGGCGGCTCTGAACTCCCAGCTGGCGGTAAAGCCGTGTCAGGTGATTCTCGACCGTCTTGACGCTCAGGCACAGCCGCAGCGCGATGCTCTGATTATCCAACCCCTGTTGCAGGAGCCGCAACAGTTCGCGCTGCCGCAGCGTGAGTCCCGCCGCGAGATTCGCCGGGCGCTCCAGGCTCAGCAACTTGTCCAGCAGCGGGCTGGAAATCCACCGTTCGCCGGCGAGCACCCGCTGAACCGCAAAGCGGAGGTCGCTCAGGGGCTGATCTTTGAGGTGATAGCCGTCCACCCCGGCGCTCAACAGGCCATGGACGTAGGCATCATCGTCATAAGCGCTAACGACAAGGATGCGCAGGCCCTCATACTGCGAGCGGATCTTGCGGACGGCGCTCAGCGGCTCGAAATTCGGCATTGCCACATCAATCAACACCAGGTCGGGCTGCAAGCGCTCCAACGCGGCGAAGAGCGCCGGCCCATCGCCAACCTCGCCGACGATTTCCAGGCCCGGCAGCTCCTGCAGCGCGTTCCGAATGCCGGCGCGCACCAGCGCATGATCATCGGCTAAGAGGACGCGAACGGTCTCCCTGACGTCCATAACGCCTCATCCTTCCAGGAGCTGCGCCTGCAGCCGCGCCAGCCCACCCTCTGGAAACCCGCCGCGCGCCAGATACGCCGTCACGCCGCCGTGAACCGTGTCGATCCGTTCCAGCGCCGCCAGGAGATAGCGCGGTTGCGCCGCATAGAGCATGTCGAAGTTGCGCGTCGGGAAGCGTCCCAGGCTCAGAAGGCGCAGCCACGTGAGCCAGGCCGGCAAGGCCACGGCGTCATTGGAACGCAGATAGTCCTGCAGGATCGCTTCGGGCGTGATGCCCACCGCCATCTGGATAACAGCGCAGGCCAGTCCGGTGCGATCCTTGCCCGCCCGGCAGTGGATCAACACCGGGTAGCTGCGCGGATCGAGCAGCAGCTGCAACAGCGCTCCCAGGGGGGCGATGGCCAGATCTACCATCTCCGCGTACACGGAAGCCATCACCGCCGCGATGGCCTCGGTGGCGTCCCGTTTGGGCAACAGACCGCCCAGGCGTTTTCGCGTCAACTCCGCGAGCGCGATGGGCAAATGCACGGTACGCACCCCGGCGAGGGTCAGCTCATGACCCCGCCGCTCGCGCGCTGAACGCAGGTCAACCCGCGTGCGCAGGCCCAGCGTTTGCAGCTGACGTCGCGCCGCCGCGCGCGTCCGGCTCGGGTCGCCGGCGCGGTAGAGCCAGCCATGGCGCAAGCGCCGTCCATCGGATGCGGGCAATCCCCCGCAGTCACGCAAATTCGCGATCGAATCCGGCGCCATACTCCCCTTTTTTGCCCGGTTGATTTCCCTGCCGACACAACGCAGCATTTTGAAAGCGATCTCGGTGCATTTTGCGCGGCAGAAAGCTGGATTTACAGAAAGTATATCACACTTGTGGCAGTTCAGCCACCCAACGGGAATTTTGTCCCTCCATAGATGCATAGATGGCACAGATTTTCGCAGATTTCTCTACAGGGAATGGCTGCTTTGGAAGGAGACATCATGTGCTGGCGCACACTAGCCAAGGATGAAAATGTGCGGTCATAGTTCAGCCTGGCATGAGGTAGCTCGACGGCGATGGATGAACCTTTGTAAGCTGGAACTTTTGCCCCTCCCCCAGCCCCCTCCCCGACGGCGCAGGCGCCGTCGGGGAGGGGGAGAAAAAAATAGGGTTTTTGCAGGCGGGCGTAGCCCGCCTGCAAAAACCCACAAAGTGAGTTATGACCACGACAACCCTCTTCTCACGGCTCACTGCTCTCTATTTTCCGAGGAAATACGCGGCACGCCCCATGCGCCCCTCGATTTGCCATCCCTTCCTTTCGTGTTACACTTAGAAGCCGCAAGTCCTGAGTGAGGAGTCCGTATGCGAACAACGAAGGTTTTGAGATGCCTGGGAGCGGCGCTCATCCTCCTGGTCAGCCTGAGAGCAGGCGCAAGTCTGGCCGCACCGTTGCCGCAAACCGCCATGTGGGTCATCACCTATCCGAGTGACGGGACCGTGGTGAGTGGGCAGGTCGTCATCCAGGGAAGCGCGTCTCATCCCAGCTTTAACTCCTACGGCGTCCTCTATGCCCCCGGACCTACCCCCACCGGCAATTCGCAGTGGGTTCCCATCGTCTTCAGCGTGCCGAACATGGTGGTCAATGGCGCGCTGGCAACGTGGGATACCACCCAGATTCCCAACGGGCAATACACGCTGGCGCTGGCGGTCTACGGCGGGGGCAGCACGGACCCCAACCTGTACTTCGTCAACTACATCACGGTGCAGAACGAGCCAGCAACGCCGACTCCCACACCCACGCCGACCGCCACCCCCGAACCTGTCGAGGGCGGCGAACAACCGCTGCCGCCCGCCGGCCCCATCGAAATCCCCACCATCGAGCAGCCGCCCACGGCGACGCCGCGGCCCACCAACACCCCGGCAGCAACGTCCGGCGCCGACGCCACCCCCGAAGCAGACAGCGGCTCCGCCCTCGAAGGCCTGATCTCCGGGCCGGCAATCCGCGACGCATTCATGACGGGGGTGTGGATTGCGGTGATGCTCTACGCCATCGGCATCCTTTACGTCGCGGGGCGCGCCGCCCTGCGGCATTTCCTCCGCCAGCAACGCCGTCCTCGCCAGCCCTCATGAGCGATTTCTCCCTGATCGTGGGGCTGGGAAACATGGGCCCACGCTATGCCGGCAATCGCCACAACATCGGCTTCCAGGCCGTTGATGCGCTGGCGCAAGCCCATGGGCTTACCTTTTCACGCTCCGAGCAGCACGCCCTCGTCGCCCATGGCAATTTGGGCAGCCAGCGCGTGATCCTCGCCAAGCCGCAGACCTGGATGAACGAGAGCGGCAAAGCCGTCGCGCCGCTGCTCAGCTTCTACAAAATTCCCCCCGAACGGCTGTTGGTGCTCTACGACGATCTCGACATCCCCCTCGGCACCCTGCGCTTCCGGCAAGATGGCAGCAGCGGCGGACATCACGGCGTGCAATCCATCATCCAACACCTCGGCACGCAGCAATTTCCGCGCCTGCGCCTGGGGATCGGCAGACCGCCCGGGCGGATGGATCCCGCCGCCTACGTGCTGCAGGATTTCGACAGCGCCGAATTGCCTGCGCTCACGGCAGTTCTGCGCCAGGCGCAGCAGTTGATCCTGGATTGGCTGGCGGACGCCCCCGACCTCACCCGTCCCGGCATGACCTGGCGCGTGGAAGTCGAAAAGTAGTTTCTGGATGCTGGATGCTGGATGCTGGATACTGGATGCTGGATACTGGATGCTGGATGCAGTCACCCATTACCCATTACCCATTACCTTTACTCCCTGACCCGCCTTATCGTTTTATCGCCTTTTCGCCTGATCGCTTTTTCGCCTGATCGCCATGTCACTCAACGGTTTGCTGAGTTGGATCCGTGAACGTCCCGCTTATCAGACGCTGCGAGAGCAGCTGGCGAGTGGGACGCACGTGCCCGCGCAAGTCGCGCCCGCCCCGGCCATTCCGGCAGTGCTCGCCGCCCTCGTGGAGGATCTGCCGGGGCCGCACATCCTCCTCACCCCCACCGCCGCCGAGAGCCGCCAGCTGCTCCAGGCGCTGCGCACCACCTGGTTGCGCGCCCCCGAACGGCTACTCTCCTTCCCAGAGCCGCAGGTGATGCCCTACGAGCGGGCTGCCTGGGCGCCGGAAACAATCACCGATCGGCTGACGACGCTTTCCACCCTCTTCCTGCAGCGAGCCGACACCGCCGGCGACGTCCCGCCGCCCATCATCGTCACCTCCGCGCGAGCGGTCATGCAGCGCCTGCTGCCCTATCGCCAGTTCCGTCGCGCCGCGCGCCGCATCGCAACCGGGAGCCGCGACTCCCTCACGGCGCTCGCGCGGCATTGTCGCGGCATCGGCTATGAAAGTGTGAGCGTCGTCGAAGCGCCGGGCCAGATCAGCCAGCGTGGGGGGCTGCTGGACATTTTCCCGCCCCACGCCGCCCAACCCTATCGGCTCGACTTCTTCGGCGATGAAATCGAGGCCATTCGCACCTTCGAACCAGCGACGCAGCGCTCGACGGGCCGCGTCGAGGGATTCTGGCTCACGCCGGTGCGCGAAGCGCTGCCGCAAGATGGCGCCCGCGCCGCGGCGGCCCTGCGAGCCTCCCTGGAGGAAGACCTGCTGCCCGAAGTGCGCACCCCCCTCGAGGCCGACCTGCAAGCCCTGGAAGCCGGCGTCCCCTTCCCCACGCTGGAATACTACCTGCCGTACATGTACCAGGAGACCTCGACGCTCCTGAGCTATCTGCCACCCGAAGGCCGCCTCATCCTCTACAACGCCGAAGCGCTGCCCGGACGCTGGGCCGAACTCTACGCCGAAGCGGAGGCGCTGCGTCAACGCGCCCGCGCCGAACACCTGCCGGGCAGCGATGCGCCGCTTCCCTACAGCAGCTGGGAAAACTGGGAAGGGGCGCTGGCTGACCGCGTCGTCCTGCCCCTCAACCCCGGCGAAGAAGGCCCTCTCGCGGAACTTTTCGCCCCGGCGCCGCATTTCGCCGGCAAGCTGGGCGAAGCGCTGGGACGCCTCCGCCAATGGACGAAACTCGGCGATCAAATCGTCGTCGTGAGCCGCCAGGGCGCCCGCCTGGCGGAGTTGTGGCAGGAGTTCACGCCGCCGCCCGTCCTCGAGACGCTCGACGCGCCGCCGGAAACGCTCATCACCTTCGTGCAGGGAGTCGTCGCCGGCGGCTGGCAGATGCCCGCCGCCGCTGCCGCAGTCCAGGGCCTGCCCCACATCACCCGGCACCTCATCACCGACGAAGAGCTCTTCGGCTGGCGCCCACCAGAACCGCGCCGCCGTCCCCGTCGGCGGGTCGCCGCGCCGGAATTCGCCTTCGCCGATCTCCAGCCCGGCACGGCCGTCGTCCACGAGGATTATGGCATTGGCATCTTCCAGGGGCTCGTCACCCGTAGTGTGGATGACATCGAGCGCGAATATCTGCTGCTGGAATATGAGGGGCGCGACCGCCTCTATGTCCCCATCCACCAAGCGGACCGCCTGAGCCGGCATATCGGCGTCGAAGGACAGAAACCTCTCCTGACCCATCTCGGCGGCACCAGCTGGGCCGAGGTCAAAGCCCGCGTGCGTCTGGCCGCCACGGAACTCGCCGGCGAGCTGCTCGATCTCTACGCCAAACGCAAAGTGGTGGAAGGACATGCCTTCGCTCCCGACAGCCCCTGGCAGGCAGAGCTCGAAGCGGCCTTCCCCTACCTGGAGACCGAAGATCAGGTCGAGGCCATCCAGGCGGTGAAGCAGGACATGGAGGCCCCGCAGCCCATGGATCGCCTGATCTGCGGCGATGCGGGCTACGGCAAGACCGAAGTCGCCTTGCGCGCCGCCTTCAAGGCCGTGATGGACGGCAAACAGGTCGCCATGCTCGTCCCCACGACCGTCCTGGCGCAACAGCATTTCCAGACCTTCAGCGAACGGCTCAAGCCTTTTCCGGTGACCGTCGAGCTGCTCTCACGTTTCCGCACCGACGCCGAACAACGCCTCGTGCTGCAACGGCTGGCGGAGGGCAAAGTGGACATCGTCATCGGCACGCACCGCCTCCTGCAGCGCGACGTGCGCTTCAAAGACCTGGGGCTGATCATCATTGACGAAGAACAGCGCTTTGGCGTCTCCCACAAGGAGAAACTCAAGCAGATACGCACGGAAGTGGACGTCCTCACGCTCACCGCGACGCCCATCCCGCGCACCCTCTACATGGCGCTGATGGGCGTGCGAGACGTCAGCATCATCGAGACCCCGCCTCAGGAGCGGCTGCCGACTTTCACCTACATCGGCCCCTACTCCGGCGAGATCGCGCGGCGGGTCATCTTGCGGGAGCTGGAGCGCGGCGGACAGGTCTTCTACGTCCACAACCGCGTGGAATCCATTGCTACGATTGAGAGCCGCCTGCGGGAGCTGGTGCCCGAAGCCAGCATCGGCGTGGGGCACGGGCAGATGCACGAACGCGAGCTGGCGCAGGTGATGGAAAAATTCGCCGCCGGCGAGATCAACGTGCTGCTGGCGACTACCATCATCGAAAGTGGGTTGGATTTCCCCAACGCCAACACCATCATCGTCGAGCGGGCGGATCGTTTCGGGCTGGCGCAGCTCTATCAGCTGCGGGGTCGAGTAGGCCGCGGCGCCCGGCGCGGGTACGCCTATCTCTTCCACGGACGGCGCATGAACGAGGAAGCGCGCCAGCGACTGCAGGCCTTGCAGGAGACGACCAGCAGGGGCGGCGGCTTTGCCATCGCCCTGCACGATCTCGAAATCCGGGGCGCGGGGGAAATGCTCGGCGCGCGGCAGCACGGACACATCGCCGCGGTGGGATTTACCCTCTACACCCAAATTCTCACCAACGCCATTGACACGCTCAAAGCACAGCGTGAGGGAAAGCCAGCGCCGCCGCCGCCCATCGGCGGGATCACGCTCGAATTGCCGCTCGCCGTGGGCATTCCGGCCGATTTCATCCCCGACGAAGCACTGCGCCTGCAGCTCTATCGCCGCATGGCGGAGCTCACCGACGAGACGCAGATCGGCGCGTTCGAGGAGGAACTGCGCGACCGCTTCGGGCCGCTGCCGGAAACCACCGGGAATCTCATCTACCAGCTGCGGCTCAAAGTCCTGGCGCGCGACGCGCACCTCCCCGCCATCGCTATTGAAAGCGGGCAAATCGTGCTGCGTCCCTCCTGGCTCAAGGAGCTCCCTAACGAGTCATGGCACGAGCTCCACAAGCGGCTTCAGCCGTATGGACGGGTGGGACGGCGCGAAATCTGGCTGCCGCTCACCCTGGATCAAAGTCAGTGGCAGGTCAACCTGCAAAACGCGCTGGAGCAGCTGGCCGATTGGCAACGCAGCCGGTAACCGGCTCGCGCGCCGGCGCCTCATACGGACGGGGGTCCATCGAGACGACATGCCCATTTTTTCCGCCGACACCCTGACATGGCTGCTCTTCGTCGCGACAGCGGCGCTCTACGCCTTCCTCAACGGCTTCAGCGACAGCGCCAATACGGTCGCCACGATGATTTCCTCGCGGGCGATGAGCCCCCGGCAGGCCCTGGGGTTGAGCGCCATCGCGCACTTCGTTGGCCCGTTCCTGTTCGGCATCGCCGTCGCCGCGACGATCGGCGAAGAGGTCATCGCCGGTGAAGCCGCGACGCTGCCCGTCATCTGGGCGGCGCTGCTGAGTGCTATCCTCTGGAATCTCATCACCGCGCGGTCAGGCATCCCCTCAAGCGCCTCCCACGCGCTCATCGGCGGGATGATGGGCGCCGCCATCCTCGGCTATGGCACGGATGCGATCATCCTCGGCGGACTGGAGAAGGTCCTGGCAGCGTTGCTGCTCTCGCCCATCCTGGGATTGGTCGGCGGGTATGTCTTGATGAAGGGCGTGCTCTTTCTCGCCCGTGGCGCCTCGCCGCGCATCAACAACTTCTTCAAGCGCTCGCAGGTGTTCACGGCGGTGGCGCTGGCGCTGAGCCACGGCGCGAATGACGCCCAGAAGGCGATGGGGGTCATCGCCATGGGCCTGCTGGCAACGGGACGCCTCAGCGCGTTTGCGGTGCCGCAATGGGTAATGATCCTCTGCGCAGGGGCGATGTCGCTGGGAACGCTGCTCGGCGGCTGGCGCATCATCAAGACGCTGGGAGGGCGTTTCTACCAAATCCGGCCGGTTCACAGCTTCAACTCGCAGCTGGCATCCACCCTCATCATCCTCGGCGCGGCCCTGATGGGCGGTCCCGTGAGCACCTCGCAGGTCGTGAGCGCCACCATTCTGGGCGCGGGGGCGGCGGAACGCCTCAACAAAGTGCGGTGGGGCGTCGCCAAAAACATCTTGCTGACGTGGCTGCTCACCATCCCGGCGGCGGCCGCCATCGCCGCCGGGAGCTATCTGCTGTTGAAGCGCCTGCTCCCGTGAAAAATGTAACGCACCCTGTAGGTTGCGATCTCTGCGTGGAAGGACATGTCCATGGGATTCCTGAAAAACCTGTTTCGCCCCAAACCCGATAAATTCCTGACCCTGCTGGAACAACAGGCCGATTTCACCGTCCAGGGGATGGAGGCGCTGGCGGCCTACATGGAAAACCCCAGCAAGGCCTGCGCCGACGAGGTGACCCGCCTGGAAAAAGAGGCCGATGAGGTGCGCCGCATTCTCATTGACGAGCTCAATCGCAACTTCATCACGCCGATTGACCGCGAGGACCTGCACGCGCTCTCCCGCGCCATTGACGACATCATTGACTACGCCTACAGCACCGTCGGCGAAATGAGCATCCTGGAAGTAAAGCCCAACGACTATCTGCGGCGCATCGTCTCCCTGCTGGTAGACGCCACCCGCGAGATCTACATGGGCGTCATTCGGCTATCGGATCATCCCGGCGTCGCCGAAGATCACGCCGTCCGCGCCAAGGCGCTGGAAAACCGCGTCGAATGGGTGTACCGTGAGGCCATCGCGGCGCTCTTCCGTATGCCGCAGGACATGGCGCACGTCGTGGAGATGCTGAAACTCCGCGAGATTTACCGTCACCTCAGCAACGCCGCCGATCGCGGCGACGAGGCCGCCAACATCCTCAGTGACATCGTCGTGAAGATGACGTAGTCTCACAAGGGGAAGAAACGAGAGGGCGAACCTGTCACGCCACGCAGATAAAAACGATGGTTTTATGCTATAATGACAGCCATCAAATTCAGATCCCGGAGGTCTCGATGTCCCAAAGTCCCCTCCAGCGTTGGTTCCTGCTGGTGCTGCGGCGACGGCTCACCGGTTCGACACGAGCCCACCGCGCTGCAGCGCGGTGTTGGAGGACGTAGCAGCCCCGGGGGCCAGGAATTTCTCATCTGATTCGTGAAATTCGGGTTCATTCGGGGCCATTCTCGAAGGAGACGCCAGGTGCTGCGGCGACGGCTCACCGGTTCGGGCTTTTGCCCCACCCCCTGCCCCCTCCCCAACGGCGTATGCGCCGTTGGGGAGGGGAGAAAAAATAAGGGGTTTTTGCAGGCGGGCTACGCCCGCCTGCAAAAACCCACAAAAAAAGTTCCCCTTCCCCCCGCGCAGCGCGGGGGGAAGGGGAAGGGGAAGGGGATAGGGGGCAAAAATTGATTTTTAATCTTCAGTAACCGTCAGGGAATCTTCCGTTTTTTTAGTCAGTGGCTGAACAGTTACCCTGTGAGCCATAACCCGTGAGCAGCTGCGGCGACGGCTCACCGGTTCGACACGAGCCCACCGCGCTGCAGCGCGGTGTTTGAGGACGTAGCGGCCCCGGGGACCAGGAATTTCTCATCTGATTCGTGAAATTCGGATTCATTCGGGGCCATTCTCGAAGGAGACGCCAGGTGCTGCGGCGACGGCTCACCGGTTCGGGCTTTTGCCCCACCCCCTGCCCCCTCCCCAACGGCGTATGCGCCGTTGGGGAGGGGAGAAAAAATAAGGGGTTTTTGCAGGCGGGCTACGCCCGCCTGCAAAAACCCACAAAAAAAGTTCCCCTTCCCCCCGCGCAGCGCGGGGGGAAGGGGAAGGGGAAGGGGATAGGGGGCAAAAATTGATTTTTAATCTTCAGTAACCGTCAGGGAATCTTCCGTTTTTTTAGTCAGTGGCTGAACAGTTACCCTGTGAGCCATAACCCGTGAGCAGCTGCGGCGACAGCTCACCGGTTCGACACGAGCCAACCGCGCTACAGCGCGGTGTTGGAAGACGTAGCAGCCCCGGGGGCCAGGAATTTCTCATCTGATTCGTGAAATTCGGGTTCATTCGGGGCCATTTTCAGAGGAGGCTAAGATGGGAACATTGCTGATAAAAAACGCCACAGTCCTCGTCACCATGGATGATGCCCACCGTCGGATCGCCGATGGCGGCCTGTTCGTGCGTGACAACGTCATCGAGGCGGTCGGCCCCACAGACACGCTGCCGGCGACCGCCGACCGCGTCATCAACGCGCAGGGGTTGCTGCTGCTGCCGGGATTGGTGAACACCCATCATCATCTGTATCAGACGCTCACCCGTGCCGTCCCCGCCGTACAGGACGCCGTGCTCTTCACATGGCTGAAGACGCTCTACCCCATCTGGGCGAGGATGGACAGCGAGGCCGTCTACGTGAGCGCGAAGCTGGGACTGGCAGAGCTGCTCCTTTCCGGCGCGACGACCGTCTCCGATCACCTCTACATCTACCCCAACGGCGTCACCCTTGATGACGAAATCCGTGCGGCGCAGGAGCTCGGCGTGCGCTTCCATCCCTGTCGCGGCTCGATGAGCCGGGGCGAGAGCCAGGGCGGGCTACCGCCGGATCGCGTTGTGGAGCAAGAAGACGCCATTCTGCGCGACACGCAGCGCGTCATCGAGACCTATCACGAACCGGAGCCTTACGGCATGGTGCGGATCGTCGTCGCGCCGTGCTCCCCCTTCTCCGTGACTGAAGACCTGATGCGCGAATCTGCCGCTCTGGCGCGCAGCTACGGCGTGCACCTGCACACGCATCTGGCCGAGACCGCCGACGAGGAGGACTTCTGCAAAGCGACGGCGGGCAAACGGCCCGTCGCCTACGCCGAATCGCTGGGCTGGCTGGGGGATGACGTGTGGTTCGCGCACGGCGTCCACATCAACGCCGAAGAAATCGCCCTCATGGCGCAGACACACACGGGCGTGGCGCACTGCCCCAGCAGCAACATGCGGCTGGCATCGGGCATCGCCCCGGTGCGGGCCTACCTCGACGCGGGGGTGCCGGTCGGTCTGGCCGTAGACGGCTCCGCCAGCAACGACAGCTCGCATCTGCTCGCTGAGGCGCGGATAGCGCTGCTGCTCCAACGGGTGCAGGGCAATCCCGCCGGGTTGACGGCAGAAGAAGCACTGTGGATCGCCACGCGCGGCGGCGCCGAAGTGCTCGGGCGCGACGACATCGGCCAGCTGGCGCCCGGCAAGGCCGCCGACTGCATCGGGATGCGGCTGGATACGGTGGGGTACGCCGGCGGCGCGGTCCACGATCCCCTGGCGGCGACGGTCTTCTGCGAGCCGCAGGACGTGGCGCTCTCCGTGATCAACGGACGGGTGATCATCGAAGAGGGACAGCTGCTCACAGCGGAGCTGCCGCCGCTGGTGGAGAAGCATAACGCCATCGCCCGGCGACTGGTGCAACAGAGCTAACCGGCGATTCTCTACCGTACATCTGAAGTACAAGGTCAGTCATGGTATACTCCATGGTGACCAAACCAAAGGAGAGAGACCAATGACTGACCATTACCAAGTATATCGCAAAGTTCTGAAAGTGCTGAAAGGGATGATGAAGTTGTCGCATCCAGGTTACTTAGTGACGCTTGCGATGCTAATCGCCGGGATCGTGGTCAGCCGCCATGCCCAACTGTCGCGCATTAGTGGTGAGCCGCTGCTACAGCCAAAGATAAAAGCATTGAGATGCGGTTTAGACGCTGGGTCAAGAACGAGCACCTGAATGCAGACGTGGTGTATTTGCCTTTTGCGCAGTACCTGCTAGTGGGTCATTTGGCTTGCTCGTTGCCATTTCTGGACGAGCGTCGCGCGGCGGGCGACAGGCCGCCGGGTGCAAGCCCCCGAACCGCCCAGCGCATGCTTACGTTGGCGCGCGCGTTGGCGGCGT
>Ga0209606_1000093_pt1 | contig 149382 bp, 115 predicted proteins | sample AD_UKC057_MetaG_FD_184412 | JGI IMG/M metagenome (GOLD analysis project Ga0209606, IMG submission 184412) | Active sludge microbial communities of municipal wastewater-treating anaerobic digesters from USA - AD_UKC057_MetaG (SPAdes) (version 2) | ecosystem: Engineered > Bioreactor > Anaerobic...
TCGGCCTGGGAGCAGAAATCGGCATCAGCACACAAAAGCTGCACGCCCGTGGACCTATGGCCTTAAAAGAAATCACTACATACAAATATTTAATTACCGGTAACGGACAAATACGTTCAAAATAATGAGACATTTTACCAGCATTACCGACCTGGGCGACCTCAAAGCTGCAGTAAGCGAGGCCCGGCAAATCAAAGCCCGGCCTTTTGCCTGGCAAAACCTGGGCAAAAACAAGACCCTGTTGATGATCTTTTTCAATTCCAGCCTCAGAACCCGACTGAGTACCCAAAAAGCCGCTTTAAACCTGGGCATGAATGTTATTGTGCTCGATGTGAATCAGGGAGCCTGGAAACTCGAAACTGAGCGTGGTGTCGTCATGGACGGAGATAAATCGGAACATCTACTCGAAGCCATTCCGGTTATGGGCTCCTACTGCGACATCATCGGCGTACGTTCCTTTGCCCGCTTTGAAAGCAAGGCCGACGATTATTCCGAAAAGATACTGAATCAGTTTATACAATATTCCGGCAAACCGGTTTTCAGCATGGAGGCCGCCATTCGCCATCCCCTGCAAAGCTTTGCCGACCTCATCACCATCGAAGAATTCAAAGAAAGGGCGCGTCCAAAGGTGGTCCTGACCTGGGCTCCTCACCCCAAAGCGCTGCCTCAGGCCGTTCCCAACAGTTTTGCCGAAACCATGAATCTCTGCGATTATGAATTCGTCATTACACATCCCCGGGGCTACGAGCTTTCCCCGGAATTTTCCGGCAAAGCCGCAATAGAATACGATCAAAACAAAGCCCTCGAAGGAGCAGACTTTGTTTACGCCAAAAACTGGGCAGCCTTTAGCGATCCGAATTACGGTAAAATTCTGAGCCGGGATCGTTCCTGGACCATCGACAGCAAAAAAATGGCTCTGACCAACAATGCACGCTTTATGCATTGCCTGCCGGTGAGACGAAACATGATCGTCAGTGACGAGGTGATCGAAGGCCCCCGTTCGGTGGTGATTCCCGAAGCCGCCAACCGGGAATTTTCGGCCCAAACGGTGTTGAAACGCATATTGGAAGGTTTAGATTAAATCCGGATTGGCTCTGATACGATTCCGGATGTTGACGGGATTTAAACGGATCCGAACTTAACCCTCAGGCTTAAAGAAATGAAGCGGCTGCTTCGTTAATTCCGTCGAAAAGCCTACCTTTGCGGCTCAAATCAATCAAAATGGATACAGTTTTAAGCGGAATACGCTCTACGGGGCATCTGCATTTAGGTAATTATTTTGGCGCCTTGCGCAATTTTGTCAGGATGCAACACGAAAATCGTTGCTTCTTTTTTATTGCAGATTATCATTCTCTTACCACCCACCCGGATCCCGGGTCCCTGCACGCTAACGTAAAAGATATCTTGTGTGAATACCTGGCTGTAGGCATCGATCCGGAGGTTGCCACTATTTACGTGCAAAGCGACGTCCCCGAAACCGTAGAACTCTATCTTTTGCTCAATATGCATGCTTATATGGGCGAATTGGCCAAAACAACTTCGTTCAAGGAAAAAGCCCGGAAACAACCCGAAAACGTAAACGCCGGGCTGCTCACTTACCCCACTCTGATGGCTGCCGACATCTTGCAGCACAACGCCGACAAAGTGCCCGTGGGCAAAGATCAGGAGCAACATCTGGAACTTACCCGCCGTTTTGCCCGGCGCTTTAATAATTTGTACAAGGTCAATTTTTTTACTGAACCCCAACCTTATAATTTCGATCAGGAACTCGTAAAAATACCCGGCCTGGACGGCAGCCGCAAAATGGGTAAATCCGAGGGCAATTGCATTTTTTTATGCGAAGATCCTAAACTTATAAAGAAAAAGGTAATGAAAGCACTGACCGATGCCGGGCCCACGGAGCCTCATTCAGCCATGCCCGAATCGATCGAAAATCTCTTCGTTCTTCTGAAAAGCGTTTCCAGCCCCGACACAGTGGCCTATTTCGAGGAGCAATGGAACAATTGCAGCATCCGTTACGGCGACCTCAAAAAACAACTGGCCGCCGACATCATTGCCTTTACCACTCCCATTCGCGAACGTTATTTAGACATATGCAACAACGACGAATACCTGCATAAAGTAGCTGTAAACGGTGCCGAGAAGGCACGCGCCAGCGCTGCCGCCACCTTGCGCGAAGTGCGGCACATTATGGGTATAAGGCCTTTTTAATTACGAATGAATCAACAAACCAAAAGTTTTATTCATAGTTCGGCATTCATGGCTATAATAGCCTGCTTGCTTTGGTCTACCGCTTTTGTCGGCGTTAAAATCGGATTGAATTACATGAGTCCACTCCTGTTTGCCGGACTTAGGTTTTCTATCGCCGGTATCCTGATTTTGTTGTACTACGGCAAGTTTAGGGCCTACTTTCAAGCTATTAAAACACATTTCTGGTACATCCTGTTAATTGCTTTTTTGCAAACAGTATTGATGTATGGCTTGTTTTATACCGCCATGAATATGGTGCCGGGCTCTATGGGAGCCATGATCAACGGCACGGGTCCCTTGTTTGCGGCCATTGTGGCGCATTTGTTTATTAAAGACGATAAAATAACTTGGCGCAGTGGTGGCAGTATTATGCTGGGAATCGTAGGTATAGTGATCATCAATATAGGCAGACAGACCGGAGGCAACGCGGGAGGACTCGAAATAATCGGCGTTTTACTCTTAATTGCCAACAATCTTGTAAGCGGACTCTACAACGTTATAGTCAAGAAAAGCCGGCGAAATATTTCGATGCTCACACTGAGTTCTGCTTCGCTGCTGATTGGAGGGATCGTGTTGATTCTGATTTCCATTCCCTTCGAAACTGCGCCGGCGAATCTGAATTTTCCGCTTGAATTTTGGCTGGCTCTCGGCTGGTTGAGTTTCTTATCGGCTGCAGCCTTTGCCTTGTGGTTCACTTTACTGAAACGCCCCGGAGTAAAAGTATCTTACCTGAACAGTTGGAAATTCATCATTCCGGTGTTTGGGGCCATACTCAGTTGGCTAATATTGCCCGGTGAATACCCCGACATTTATTCCATTTCGGGTGTGATCATAATTGGAGCCTCACTGCTCTGGATGAACAATGAAGCCCTTAAAGATATGTTTGGCAAATGGCTGGCCAAAATTAAACCTTAAGACTATTGGTCATATTGCCTTCTTTTGCCTTTTCACTGACCATCGGAGGCTTCGGCTCCCGGCTCCATACCTCTGCCTCTACCAAAACCCCGGCCTCTTCCGCGGCCTAAGCCGCCTCCAAACCCAAGGCCTCTCCCACGGCCCATACCGCCTCCAAAACCAAGGCCTCTCCCACGGCCTAAGCCGCCTCCAAAACCGCGACCTCTTCCGAGATCCTTGCCGTCTTCAAAATTTTCGGTAAAACCCGGGCTGTCGTGCCCCTTGCAAAAACCTAATCCTCTTCCGGTCATGGGACCTTGTCCCTTTGGACCTGTTTTGTCACCTCTTGGCATAATTGTAAATTTTTAAAATGATACTTATTTTTTTCTGATACAAATATGCCTATTATTATGAACATATGTTCATTTGGCCCATAAGATTTAATATTATTTAAGATTATTGTTCGTTATGGGAAGGAAATGACCGATTAAAGCCCCAGGAAGAGCAATATCGTTCCAATTACGAGACCAATCAGTACACTGATGCCTTTGATCAGGAAGAAATCCCTACGGCTTTCGGCCAATACCGGCAACATGCCGTGACCATCCTGCACTATAGAACTGGCCAATAGAATACTAAAAGGAATCAGCTGTTGAGAAAACAAGGTGACAAAAACCAAATGTGGCCCAGATTCGGGGATGATGCCTATCAATACGGCCGCTAACAAAATCAGGTAGGGATTGTTTTCGACCAATGTACCTAATAGTTGTTCTGTTTGTACGAAATAGAGAACGATAAAAGCCCCCCAAGACCAGAGCAAAATGCGTAAAAGGTGCTTCTTGATGATGTGGTTGTACAAATGTTCTTTGAGAAAATGTTCCGGGACGGTCAAAAAAACAAACAAAAGAAAAAGACTGCCGACCAGCAGGGTAATTTTCTCCCAACCCCAGCCTTCATGGCCAATTACGCCCAAAGCAAGCAGCAGCAAGAACACAAGAGTAGCTAGCAGTAAAAGACTACGTTCAAAAGTAATTTTCTTGAGTTGAGGTAGTATAATGCTCCTGTCAAAGCATTTGCAACTATCCTCTTGATGGACCTCAAAGCCGTATTGAGGCCCCGCCGGTTCCCTTTCTTTTTTACAGAAAAGATAGATTATCCAACCGGTCAAGAGGGCTATAATAAACAGTATTCCATGCAACAACAAAGCTTTGCCGGGGAAAAGGGCGAACATCACAAAGGCTTCGTCGCCGCTGGTAGCAATCATGGCTGCCACTACGGCAGCCAGGCCTATCATTCTGTGCGTGTACAAAGACACCACCGCAAAAGTACCCATGCAGCCCGGTATAATTCCCAGGATTGTTGCCATTAAAATTTGCGTCAGAGGAGAACGGCGTAATTTTTCGGCCCAGCGATTTTTATTTTGCACATTAATATATTCAACGACCACCATCATCAGCATGACAAAGCCCGTTATCATAAGTGCACGCATGAGTGTTTCAAAAAGGAGTTCCCGCATATTTCCCGTATTTTTTGAGGCCCAAATTTAGTCAAAATCCGCTGTGTGGATTTATTCGTATTACAAATTTTATTTGTTTGATGTGGATAAACTGAACGATTTTAAAAAGAACAAATTAGAGCTTGAAGAATTCTTTTATATTTGCGCTTTGTAAAATATTCTACTATTACACTTTGAGACATTAAACTCTATGAAATACCTGATAATCGGCGGTGTGGCGGGTGGAGCCACTACAGCAGCAAGGCTAAGAAGGCTGGATGAAAAAAGCGAAATAATCGTTTTTGAGCGTGGTGAATATATTTCGTATGCCAATTGCGGCCTGCCCTATTATATAGGGGGTATCATCAAAGACAGAGATCAACTGTTTGTACAGACTCCGGAATCTTTTGGCCAACGATTTAATTTGGAAGTCAGAAATTTATCCGAAGTGCTTTCCATCGACAGACGCAAGAAAGAAGTTCTGGTGAAAGATATTAGAAACGGAAGTGAATATAGGGAAAGCTACGACAAACTCATTCTTTCGCCCGGTGCTGAACCCATAAAACCCATGTTGCCCGGCATCAATCAGGAAGGCATCTTCACTTTACGCAACGTACCCGACACCGATAAGATTAAACAGTACATTGAGCAAAAACAAGCCCGTCATGCTCTGGTAGTCGGGGCCGGATTTATTGGTTTAGAAATGGCGGAAAACCTGCATCACGCCGGTCTTAAAGTGACCATTGTCGAAATGGCCGAACAAGTGATGACTCCTCTGGACTATTCTATGGCTGCCCTGGTTCATCAGCACCTGAAAACAAAGGATGTTGAGTTTTATCTGAAAACCGCGGTTGTGTCTTTTTCAACAAAAGGAGAAAAAATTTTGGCAAAACTGGATACCACTAAGCTGATTGAAACCGACATGGTAGTACTCTCCATAGGTGTAAGGCCGGACAGTAAATTAGCCAAAGACTGCGGATTGGAATTAGGACAAACCGGAGGTATAGTGGTGAATAAGTATCTGCAAACCTCCGATCCCGATATTTATGCCCTTGGCGACGCCATCGAATTTGAGAATCCGGTCACTCATACCAAAATGATTAGCTACCTGGCAGGGCCGGCCAACAAGCAGGGCCGTATACTGGCAGACAATTTGGTCATGGGCAACAAAAAGGAATACACCGGATCGGTCAATACGGCCATAGCCAAAGTATTCGATCTGACAGTAGCCTCCACAGGGGTCTCGGGCAAAATGCTAAACAAAATGAATATTCCTCATTTCGATTCAACCATACACGTTTCCTCGCACGCGGGCTATTATCCGGATGCTTTGCCCATGTCTATTAAGATCTCTTTCGCTCCCGGAGACGGCAAATTGCTGGGAGCACAAATAGTCGGTTACGACGGTGTGGACAAACGAATTGATTTGTTTTCGGCAGCTCTCAGACAAGGAGCAACGGTACACGACCTGGCTTTTATTGAACACGCTTACGCTCCACCTTTCTCGTCGGCCAAAGATCCGGTGAATATCGCCGGCATGGTGGCCGAAAACATCCTGGAGGGCATTACCAAAACCCTCAGTTGGAGGGACATTGCTTCTTGCAGGGAAGACGCAAGTATGCTGATTGACGTACGCACTGCCGAAGAATTTGAACTAGGAAGCATCGATGGCGCTGTCAACATCCCACTGGACGAAATCAGGGAACACCTGGCCGAAATTCCTAAAGATAAAAAATTGGTGGTGTTCTGTGGAGTGGGTCTCAGAGCTCATGTCGCCTGCCGCATACTTGTGGGAAACGGTTATAAGGAAGTTTACAATTTGTCGGGTGGGCTGAAAACCTACGAAACCGCCAGCCAAAAACAAAGCAACGAAGACATATTCGAAGGAGATTACATCGGACACGACGACCAGATTTATCAAGGCAAAAAGACTTCTTCGGGAAAATGTTCGGCATGATGCTACCGGGTTCCAGCCGCAAGCTGGGACTTTCCAAGCTGAACATGGCTGGCATGGGCAGCAAACTGATGCGAACGATTATGCGCAACAAACAAGTTATATGGCAGACAGCCATTCAACTCGTTCCGACAAGGCTTTATCAACGAATCAACAACAGCGGTTGTCTCGCGAACAGATCAACCGATGTGCAGAAATTGTTCCACCAATTTCAAAACATCCTGTTTGCCGAACAATTTCTCGGACAAGCCTTTGTCGTTGTACGCCTGTAATTTTTTGATCTGGCTGTCGATGAGACCGGCCGGGAAGATGTTGTTTTCTTCGAAAACGGCTCTTTTCCGCTTTAAAGCTTCGGCAGAATCGGCACAACACAGCGGCAACTGTTCTAAAGACTGCATCTTTTCCCGATGTTCCGGCTTGAAAATGTTTACGTCCACATAAAGCTGCTCGGCCAGCTCAAGAGCATCCGGCCGCCTGATTCCATGAAGAGAAGCAACAATCAAAGCAGCCAGGGTCAGGAAAATATCGGCCGAGCCGTCGGACACCCTATACTCAAAGGTTTGCCTGGATTCCGAAGCAGGTAGAGGCTCCGATTCCAAGGGATTGGCATCAAAGATCATTTTTTCGGCTCCTGTCCAGCCCAGAGGCACGCGTACCACCACCGAGCGATTGCGGTCGCCCCAGCAAATACGGGTAGGTGCTTCTTGATTGGGCACCAATCTGAAATAAGAAGTAGGAATGGTGTTTCCGAAAGCTGTAATAGCATCGCTCAAATCCAAAATGCCGGCTATCATCTTGCGGGCAACATCGCTTAATCCTCCCTTGCCTGCAACAAGATTTTTACCGTCTTTTTCGAGCATCATATGAAAATGCATTCCGCTGCCGGCTTTGCCTTCGGTAATCTTGGGAGCATAACTGATACCTACGCCGTATTTGTTACCCAACATTCTCAGTATCCATTTGGCCAACACCAATTGTTCAGCGGCTTTTTCAACGGTACAGGGTAAAAATTCGATTTCATGCTGCTCGTAATAGCTTTCTCCCTGAGTAAAACAACCCACCTCGGAATGTCCGTATTTTATGTTGCCACCCGCCCTGGCTATCATTTGCAAAGCCTCGTTACGAATAAACTCGTATTTGGCAAAAGGTTCGCTGGCGTGATAACCTTTTTGATCTACACCGGGATACAAGCCTCCGGCCGGGGCAATCACATAATATTCCAACTCGCCCAGTGCCATAAAGCGACTGCCGGTTTCTTTGGTAAACAATTGATCGGCCCTGTGTAAAATCGTATACGGGTCGCTTTCGAGAGGCCTACCGTGGTTGTTGTAAAAAGAACAGAAAATATCCAGAGTGGGAACCTCTGCAAAGGGATTTACAAAAGCCGTGCGATAACGGGGAACCACATAAAGATCGCTGCTGCCCGATTCGATGAAAGAAAATAAACTGCTGCCGTCTACCCGTTCTCCCCTGGTCAGTATCGTTTCGAGGTAGTCCCTGGAATTGATTACAAAATTCAAGGTTTTCAAACGGCCGTCTTCGGCCACATAGCGAAAATTCAGCATTTTAATCTGCCGTTCTTCGCAAAAACGCATAATATCCTTGCGGGTAAAGTCTTGTGAAGGTTTGTTTAAAAATTGAACCAGTTCATTAGGGTTCATCGAGATTCCGGAATCTTTCATCGAACGAGATTGAATTAAAAAGTGCAAAATTCATCCTCTTGCGCAAGAAAAACAAATCTTGTGGCTTTATTTTTAGAATTATTTCAAAAAATCCATGTTCATAGCAAATTCTAATGCAAAATTTTCGTCGTCGGACAATTCTATGTATTGCGATTGTTGAATAACCCTGTCCACTTTGTTGGCAAACACTTCTGAGCGAAGAAACTGCAAGGCGCCGATGCCGGCACTGTTGCCCACCGCGAAGGTTTTATCTTTGAGTTCGGCCGGGAGCAAGCCTATTTCAACGGCCGAGGGTATATGAATGTAATTGCCCAGACCACCGGCCAGAAACAAAGCTTCCAACTCCTGAAAATTCAAGCCGGCACGCTTTAATAAAATTTTAATGCCTGAATAAATGGCCGATTTTGCCAGTTGAATTTCGCGGATATCGGCCTGAGTTATCTGTATGCCGGGGTAAATTTCAAAATCCTGCTGAATCAATCCGCTTTCGTCCATTAAATGATTACGCCGCAACCAGGCGACCGAATCTATCACTCCGGAGCCGCAGATGCCTACGGGCCGGACGTCTCCAATGACTTTGTAATTTGAAGGGCTTTCAAAAGCGGCAATGGCTCCCTTAAGTGCGGGCATCCCGGAGCTCAGTCCGGCTCCTTCGAAAGCGGGACCGGCGGCCGTAGCACAAGTAAATATTTCCTCCCCTTTGACCAAAGCCATTTCTCCGTTGGTTCCGATATCGAGAAATAAATAATTTTTCTGTGGCGCTTTCAGCGCGGCCAAACCGGCCACTATATCGGAGCCGACGTAAGCCGAAAGGCAGGGCAGGGTAATCAAACGGCCTTGCGGATGCAACAGTAAAGAAGAATTTTCGGCCCCTAGCACTTGTTGAGCGGTAAAAGCCGGAGTAAAAGGCGCCAGGGCCAGGGGTTCAGGATTGTATCCCAGCAGAATATGCAGCATAGTCGTATTGCCGGCAATTACTGTTTCCTGAATTTGCTGCTTGCCGGCCTTCATTTCGGACAGGAAGCTATTAAATTCCTTATTAATTGATTCCGTCAAAATTTTCTGCAGCAATTTGAGCCCTCCCGGGTTTTCCTGGCAGTAACTGATTCTGGAAATTACATCGGCACCGTAGGCTGTTTGCGGATTCATCCAGGAACTGATCTTCACAATTCGCCCGCTGGCTAAATGTACGAAATAACATACTATAGTGGTGGTACCCAAGTCTATGGCCGCCCCATAAGCGTCGGGATGCAACAATTGCCGGCTGTGTGCGGGTGGAAAATCCTCGAGATAAGCTGTTTGAGTGGCAAGTATCTGCGCTTCTTCTTTGGCAGGCAAAATCACTTCAATATCACCGGCAGGGTAATAATTGCAGGCCAGCACTTTCCCCTCTCCTTTGATATCGACCAAACATTTACCGCAACGGCCTTTCCCTCCACAGGGAGCATAGATGGAATAATCCTCGTTACGGAGAATTTCCAGCAGGCTCTGTTGGCCCTGAGTTTGAATTACCCTTGTTTGAGAGTTTTCTCTCAACAGAATTTTATACATGTTGCTTTTTTAATGTCGATTTTCTGTAACGCAGGTAAAAAAACAGGCCACATGCCGTCAACAGCAGTATAGATGGAATAAGTTGCCAGGTGTTTTCCCCTACACCCAACAGCTCGGGGTCTGATGCCAGGTAATTGTTTTTTTCGGCGTAATGAAACACTACGGAAATAGCGTTGTTGGCAAAATGAGCCGCCACAGGAACCCAGATCGATCCGGACCATAAAAGCAGGTAGCCAAACCAGGCCCCCAACAATAGACGAGGTATAAAACCGTAAAACTGCATATGTATCAGACTGAAGACGAAAGCAGTTATCCAGATGGCCAACTGAATTCTGCCCTTAGAAGAAATGATACTTTGCAAAGTCCCCCTGAAAAGTAATTCTTCTCCAAAACCCGCCATAACAGCTACTACCAGCAACTGCCACAACAAATCGCTCCAGGATTCTCCTTGCAGCATCAATTCCGTGACGCGTTGTGCATTGTCTTCGGCAACCCTCATCCATTTTTCTACACCCTCTAAAAAGGAGGGAAACTGTATGTCCTGATTCCAACTTACCAAGAAATTAACCAGCGGTACGGCAGCTAAAATACTGAACATGGCCAATAAAACATCAACGGGTTTGGCTTTGACCAATTTCAAAAAACAGCTGTTTTTTTCACCGTACCAATAACTTAATAGAAAAGGGGGAAGAATGAACACCAAAAGGGTTTGCAGGCCCTGCATCAACAAAAGAAAAGAAGGGTTGCTCATTGGTGCGCCCAACTCAGAACCAAGTTGCCCAAAGCTCAAACCACGGCTGAGTAGTAAAAAAAGGTTGAGTAGTAAGGAGCTTAAAAAGAGAGCAACTATCACTGTGGCTATCAACACTATAAGCCTTAAGCCCATTTTGCTTCTGTCTATCTTTGTCATTCAATGAGCATTTTTTCGCAAACCTAATTCAAAGTTTTGTCAATTCAAAGATTAAGAGTATTTTTGCGTCTCCAAAAAAATGCCTTTAAGAGCAACAAGCAGAAGGACAAAGCCCTGCTTTGAAAAGCTTGTTCGGTAAAAGGACAGGTTCAAACATCAACAACATGAATGTAGAAAAACAACTCATTGATCCGGTCAATGCAAGTATCAAGATCAACTTAGTCAAAGCCGACTATCAGGAAAAAGTAGATAAAACACTCAAAACCTATCGCCAAAAGGCCAATGTGCCCGGTTTCCGTCCGGGAATGGTGCCCTTGGGTCTGATTCAGAAAATGTACGGAAAAGCCGTTCTGGCAGAAGAAATCAACAAAATTGTATTGGAAGCTCTATACAATTACATCAAGGAAAATAATCTGAACATCTTGGGCGAACCCCTACCCGGCGAACAACAAACCCCTCCGGATTTCAATGCCGGCGAAGATTTTGAATTTATTTTTGATATTGCCCTGGCTCCCGAACTTGATTTTACAATAAGCAAAAAGGACAGCATCCCTTACTATAAAATAGAGGTCAGCGACGACATGCTGGAGAAACAGATTAAATCGCTGGCCAGTCGCGGCGGAAGGTACGAAAAAGTGGAAGAGGCCCAGGAAGGCGACACCATCAAGGGAACACTGACCGAGATTCCCGAAGAAGGTCAAAAAGATTCAGAAGATCTTGTAAAAGTGGAAGAAGCTATTATTCTTCCTGCCTATTTCAAAAATGAAGAAGAAAAGGCCAAAATGAAAGGTGTTCGTCCCGGCGACAAAATCAGATTTAATCCTTATAAAGCCGCCGAAGGCCACGAAACGGAATTGGCTTCCATGCTGCATTTGCCCAAAGAAAAAGCCGTGGAAATCAAGTCCGATTTTGAATTCGAAGTAAAAGAAATCAGCCGTTTCAAAGAAGCCGAACTCAACCAGGAACTCTTCGACCAGATTTACGGTAAAGACGTTATTACCTCCGAAGAAGCCTTCCGTGCCAAAGTGAGGGAAGAAATAGAGGCCCGATTCGCACCCGAAAGCGACTATCGTTTTATGGTAGATGCCGAAAAACAATTGGTAAAGAAACTCAAGGGTGTGGAATTTCCTGTTGAATTCCTGAAACGCTGGCTCTTGGCTGCCGACGAAAAACGCAATCCCGCAACCATAGATCAGGACATGCCCAAACTTATCGAAGAACTGAAGTGGCATCTGATGAAAGAAGAAATCATCAAACGCAACAATATTCAGGTAAGCGAAGCCGATGTCCTGGAAACCGCCAAAAAAGCAACCCGGGCACAATTTGCCCAATACGGCATGATGTCCGTCCCGGATGATTTGTTGAACAACTACGCTGCCGAAATGCTCAAAAAACCCGAAACGGCAAGGAACCTGAGCGACCAGACCAACAGTGCCAAGGTCGCCGACTTTTTAAAATCTACTGTCAAGTTGAACGAAAAGACTGTATCAGCCGAAGAATTCAATAAACTTTACGAAAATTGAAAAACATGAATGATTTTAGAAAATACGCCACCCGCCATTTAGGAATGGACGGTATGGCTTTAGACCAATATTCAAAAATTACCAGTAGCTATATTTCTCCAACCATTATCGAAGAGAGACAATTGAATGTAGCTCAAATGGATGTTTTTTCGCGCCTGATGATGGACCGCATCATTTTCCTGGGCACTCAAGTAGACGATTATACAGCCAACGTCGTGCAAGCTCAGCTGCTTTACCTGGATTCTGCCGAACCGGGCAAAGACATTTCTTTGTACCTGAATTCTCCGGGGGGAACTGTTTATGCCGGGCTGGGTATTTACGACACCATGCAGTTTATTTCCAGTGACGTTTCTACCATTTGCACAGGAGTGGCAGCCTCGATGGCCGCCGTACTTTTGGTAGCCGGCACCAAAGGCAAACGCTTTGCACTTAAACATTCCAGGGTAATGATACATCAACCGATGGGTGGAGTTCAGGGACAAGCCTCCGATATGGAAATCACGGTAAGAGAAATTCAGAAGATTAAAAAGGAATTGTATTCTATTATCTCATCGCATTCCGGACAAACCATCGAACAAATCGAAAAAGATTCCGATCGCGACTATTGGATGACTGCCGCCGAAGCTAAAGACTACGGAATGATTGACGAGGTGATGTTGAAGAGCAAATAATAATGGCTAAAACATCTACGGATAAATGCAGTTTTTGCGGCAGATCACGCAACGAGGTTGAACTTTTGATTTCCGGCATTTCGGCTCATATTTGTGAAGAATGCGCAGAAAGAGCTCACAGCATAAGCAAAGAAATTATCGGCTCATCAAAGAATAAGCAGTTCGAGCTTAAGGCTGAAGATTTGCCCAAACCCAAAGAGATCAAGGCTTTTTTGGATCTATACGTTATCGGCCAGGAAGAAGCCAAAAAATTCCTTTCCGTTTCGGTTTACAACCATTATAAAAGGTTGATGCAGACAAAAAAGGACGATGAGGTAGAGATAGAGAAATCAAACATCATCATGGTGGGGGCCACCGGCACAGGCAAAACCTTGCTGGCAAAAACCATAGCCAAAAAACTGAAAGTGCCTTTTACTATAGTGGATGCCACGGTGCTTACTGAAGCCGGTTACGTGGGCGAAGACATCGAAAGCCTGCTGACACGCCTGCTTCAGGTGGCCGATTACGATGTGGCTGCTGCCGAAAAAGGCATTATTTTTATCGATGAGATAGACAAGATTGCCCGCAAGGGAGATAATCCTTCCATCACACGTGACGTCAGCGGCGAAGGAGTGCAACAGGGCTTGCTGAAGCTGCTCGAAGGTTCTGTGGTGAATGTCCCGCCTCAGGGAGGGCGTAAACATCCCGAACAAAAAATGATTCCCGTCAACACTCAACATATATTGTTTATCTGCGGCGGCGCTTTTGACGGTATAGAAAAAAAGATAGCCGCTCGCTTAAACACCCAGGTGGTCGGTTTTGGAGCCTCCAAGCAAGTTGCCCGGATTGATCGTGAAAACTTACTGCAATACATTGCGCCACAGGATCTCAAGGCCTTTGGAATGATCCCGGAAATCATCGGCAGGCTGCCTGTACTTACCTATCTGGAAGCCCTGGATCGTAAGGCATTACGAGCCATTCTTACAGAACCGAAAAATTCCATCGTTAAGCAGTATATTAAGCTTTTCGAAATGGACGGGGTGACTTTGAGCTTTGACGATGATGTCCTTGAATACATTGTAGACAAGGCTATTGAATTTAAGCTTGGAGCAAGAGGTTTGCGTTCCATCGCCGAAACCATCATGATGGATATGATGTACGAAACTCCGTCCGGGCGCAGAAAAAATATCCGTATAGATTTAAAATACGCTCGATCCAAAATTGAGGCAGCTAACCAGTCCAGGCTCAGGGAACAATAGCATGTTTCAGAAAAATAATTCTAGTTTTTCCCTTTATTTGTTGGTATTCTGAAAGATTTGTTTTTAAATTTGTTTGTCAGCAAAAAAACGTAGTTATGGCAAAATCCAATCCTTTGGCAGAAAGTCTTAAGTTGCATTTTGGATTCGACACTTTCAAAGGAAATCAAGAAGCTATCATCCGGAACATAATGGAAGGCAAGGACACTTTCGTGCTCATGCCTACCGGGGGTGGAAAATCTTTGTGTTATCAATTGCCTTCTCTGCTTTTGAATGGCACAGCAATAGTTATTTCCCCTCTTATTGCACTGATGAAGAATCAGGTGGATGCCATGCGTAATTTCAGCGACGAAGACGGAGTGGCTCATTTTATTAATTCTTCCTTGAACAAAGCCGCCATCGATCAGGTACGCAACGATATTACGTCGGGCAAAACCAAATTGCTCTACGTGGCTCCCGAATCTCTGACCAAAGAAGAAAACATCGATTTTCTAAAACAGATCCCCATTTCGCTCTTTGCGGTAGACGAAGCGCATTGTATCTCAGAGTGGGGTCATGACTTCAGGCCGGAATACCGGCGTATCCGCCCACTTATCGATGAAATCGGCAGAGCACCTATCGTAGCGCTTACAGCCACCGCCACGCCTAAGGTGCAACACGATATTCAAAAAAACCTGGGAATGATGGATGCCACTGTTTTTAAATCATCCTTCAACCGCCCCAATCTTTTTTACGAAGTCAGAGCCAAAACCTCCAGCATCGATAAAGAAATCATTAAATACATCAAGGCCAATCCCGGCAAATCGGGTATTATTTATTGCCTGAGCCGCAAAAAGGTGGAGAAACTGGCCGAAACCCTGCAAGTAAACAATATCAAAGCCCTCCCTTATCACGCCGGTATGGATTCACAAACCCGAACAGCCAACCAAGACGCGTTTCTGATGGAAAGGGTAGATGTTATCGTAGCGACAATTGCCTTTGGGATGGGTATCGACAAATCGGACGTACGCTTTGTCATTCATTACGATATTCCTAAAAGCCTCGAAGGTTATTATCAGGAAACAGGGCGAGCCGGACGCGACGACGGCGAAGGGTATTGTTTGGCTTTTTATTCCAACAAGGATCTGCAAAAACTCGATAAATTTATGCAGGGCAAACCTGTGGCCGAACAGGAAATAGGTAAGGAGCTTTTACTGGAAACTGCGGCTTATGCCGAGTCATCGGTGTGCAGAAGGAAATCTTTACTCCATTATTTCGGAGAAACTTACGATAAAGAAAACTGCGGTAATTGCGACAATTGCATAAATCCAAAAAAACAAGTGGAAGCTCAGGAATTACTTTCTATGGTTTTGGAAACCGTCGTTGCTGTCAAAGAAAAATTCAAAACAGATCACATTATTGATGTTTTATCGGGCAACGAAACCTCGGACGTTGTTTCCTATAAACACAACGAACTGGAATTGTTCGGCATGGGAGCCGAAGAGGATGAAAAAATCTGGAATGCCGTTATTCGTCAAGCCCTTATCGATGGCTATCTGGATAAGGAAATCGAAAATTACGGCTTACTCAAGATTACCGACTCGGGCAGAAATTTTCTGAAAAAACCGCGCAGCTTCAAGGTAACCGAGCAATTGGATTACGAGGAAATGGAAGAAGATATGCAAATGCACGGCAGTGCAACCAGCGCCGTAGACCCCATCATGTTTTCCATGCTCAAAAATTTGCGCAAAAAAATATCCAAGCAACTCAATCTTCCACCTTACGTCATTTTTCATGATCCTTCCCTGGAAGCCATGGCCACCACCTACCCCATCACAATGGAAGAGTTGCAAAATATTCCCGGAGTAGGGGCCGGCAAGGCCAAACGTTACGGACAGGAATTTCTTTCGCTCATCAAAATTCACGTGGAAGAAAACGAAATCGAACGTCCCGAAGATTTGCGCGTGCGCACCGTAGCCAATAAATCAAAATTGAAAGTATCCATTATTCAGGCTATCGACCGCAAGGTGGCACTGGACGACCTGGCCAATACCAAAGGCCTGGGTTTTTCGGAATTACTCGACGAAATCGAAGCAATCGTATACTCAGGCACCAGAATAAACATCTCTTACTTCTTGATGGAGATAATGGACGAAGAACACATCGAAGAGATTTTCGATTACTTCAAAGATTCATCCAGCGACAGCATCCAGGAAGCCATGGATGTGCTGGGTGGCGATTATACCGAAGAAGAAATTCGCCTGGTCCGCATTAAATTTATTTCTGAATACGGAAACTAAACAACGTATTTACGCGTTTGAATGATAATGCTCACATTATACTGATTGTCTTATGAGAAAAATTTTGTTAGCCTGTCTGTTATCTGTTATTTTTTCAAATGTCCGGGCTCAGGCCGATGACCCGGTAGTAATGAACATCAACGGGGAAGATATACTCAGATCGGAATTTGAATACAACTGGAAAAAAAATTACAACATCAGTTCTACGGACAAAAAAAATCTGGACGAATACCTGGAGCTCTTCGTAAACTTTAAGCTTAAAGTGGCCGAAGCCAAAGCTCAGGGAATAGACACCACTCAAGCCTTTATAACCGAACTCAGGGGCTACCGCAGTCAATTGACGGCTCCCTATCTTACCGATAAACAGACCGAAGAAAAATTAATAGACGAAGCTTATGCCTTTACGAGTCAATACGTTGATTTGAGTCATATCCTGATTCCGCTGGACAGAAATGCAGCTCCGCAAGATACCCTGACAGTGTACAACCAGCTCATGGAGTTAAGGGAACGCATTTTAAAGGGAGAAGATTTTGGCCGCCTGGCTGCAGAGTATTCTCAAGATAATTCGAGCCGCGACGGAGGCCGCATCGGAACTTTCCTGTGTTCCAGGCTAATCTATCCCATCGCTAAAACCGCCTTCTACAGCCAACCGGGAGAAATAGGCCTGCCCGTCAGGACCGCCTTCGGCTATCATCTGATAAAACTGAATGCCAAACACCAGGCTCCCGGACAATACATCTCGGGGCATATTCTTCAATCCGCTCCCAGCGGTGCTCCCAAGGAGGTGGTCGATTCGGCAAAACAACATATTACCGAAATCTGGGGCTTGCTCGAAAGCGGACAAGATTTTGCCCAGTTGGCCGACACTCGCAACGACGACCGCTATGTGGTGGGTAAAGGAGGAAAATACCAGGAACTAAGGCCGGGATCGCTGCCCTATGAATACGAACAACAGGTGTTTGATTTAAAAGACGGCGAGTATTCCCAACCTTTTAAAACCGAATACGGCTGGCATATTGTAAAACGCTTCGAAATCACTCCCCTGCCCGAAAAAGGAGAAATCCTTGAAGAACTCAAAAGCACTTTGCAGCGCGATGAAAGAGCTCAGGCAGGCAGGAAGGCCCTGGTAAACCAATTGAAAAAAGACTATAATTATCAACCGGATACCAAGGCCCTGGCTCAATTTGAACAAACCCTGGCCGGACTCGAAAATCCGGACTCTACGTTGCGGGCAGAAGCGGCCCGACTGCCCGTGCTGGCAAGTTTCGAACAAAACTCCATAACGCCCACGGATTTTGCTGAATACTATTTGCAAAGAAAATCCCTGATCACCTCCGTTCCTACGGCTTTTGAAGACTACGTCGAACAGAGGATACTGGCCTACGAAGACAGCCGGCTTGAAAAGAAATACCCGGATTTTGGAAATCTGATGCGTGAATACCACGATGGCATTCTGCTTTTTGAAATCAGCAATCAAAAGGTTTGGGAAAAAGCAGTAGAAGATCAGGAGGGTCTGGCGGCTTACTTCAAAGCCAACAAAGCCGACTATCAATGGGACAAACCCAGGTTCAAAGGAGCCCTTATCCATTGTGCCGACGAGACCACCGCCAAAAAAGCAAAAAAAATGGCCGGGAAATTGAAGGATGATTCACTGGCTTTTGAATTGAAACGTAGCTTCAATAACGACAGTACCACACTGATCAAGGTGGAACAAGGGATTTACGTGATGGGAGAATATGCCCCGGTAGATAAATTGGTTTTCAAAAGCGGCGATTGGAATCCGGACAAATCGTTCCCGATCGTATTTACCAAGGGTAAAGTCCTGAAAAAAGGACCCGAAGAATATTCCGATGTACGCGGAGCAGTCATCGGTGATTACCAAAACCACCTGGAAAAGGAATGGATTAAAGAACTCAAACAAAAATATCCCGTCAGTATCTTCGAAGAACACCTCCAGATCCTAAAAACAGAATAAACAAATACTGAGGGTTTTTTAGTATCTTTGTACTCTTTTTATGTTAGACTATGAAACATCTACTCTGGCTGTTGTTGCTTATGCCTGCCTGGCTGCAGACATGCCTGGGCAAAGAAACCGAATCGCCCAGAGTTGCCGTTGTCCGGGTCTCGGACGCTACCCTTTACCTTGACGAAATTCAAAACGCTCTGCCAACAGGCCTGAATTCAGTCGACAGCATACGTTTTGTCAATTCCTACACCGAAAACTGGGTAAAAGAAACCCTTTTATACCAGGCTGCCAGTAAAAATCTGGGCCAAAGTCCTGAAATAAACAGGATGGTAGAAAACTACCGCCGCTCGCTCATTATATATCAATATCAGCAACAGGCGCTGAACGAAAAAATGGAATCGGAGGTGACCGAAGCCGATATGGCAGAGTATTACGAAAAAAACGCCAATCGTTTTATTTCCAACAAAAATCTGATTAAAGGATTGTTTATCAAAGTTCCCCTGTCGGCTCCGGGACTGGACAAATTGAAAATCTGGTACAAAAAAAACGATACCGAATCGCTGGACAATATTGAGAAATATTCGTATCAAAACGCAAGTATTTATGAATATTTCCACGAGACCTGGACTAGTCTGGACGATGTAATGGATCAGATTCCGGCCAATATAGCCGACCAGGAAAAATTTCTCCGCAACAATAAGTTTCTCGAAGTCGAAGACGGAAATTACTGTTACCTTTTGTATATCAGCGATTACATTACAACCGGCAGCCCTCAGCCCTTGGACTACGTGAGCGCCCAAATAAGAAACATTTTAGTCAACAGCAGGAAAACAGAATTCATTCATCAATTTGAGAACGATATGCTTGAACAAGCCAAACGCAAGGGGGCAATAAAATACTTTTCCATTCCTGTTGTCGACACCGCCTCCGCTCAAGATTTAACCATCGATCCACAATGAAACAGTTTATATACCTAATAGCCCTTATGCTGGCCTTCGCATCACAAAGTTTGCATGCTCAAAACAACATAGTTGATGAAATTGTCTGGATAGTGGGCGATGAAGCTATTCTGAAATCCGAAGTGGAGGCCTATCGTCTGCAGGCTTTGCAGGAAGGACAAAAGTTCAGCGGTGATCCCTATTGTGTCATACCCGAGCAACTCGCTGTTCAAAAATTATTTCTTCATCAGGCAGAACTGGACAGTATCATAGTGACCGACAACGATGTAATTACCAATGTAGACCGCAACATCAACCGTATGATTACGGTACTGGGTTCCAAAGAAAAAATGGAAGAATATTTTGGTAAACCTATTTCCAAAATTCGCGAGGAACAAAGGGAATACGCCAGAAATGAACAAACCATACATCTGATGAAGCAATCCCTGCTCAAAGGTCTGAGCGTTACTCCTGCCGAAGTGCGTGCTTATTATAAATCGCTGCCCTCCGACAGTATTGCCATCATTCCGGCCGAAATCGAAGTGGAGATTATCACAGTGGAACCCAGAATTCCGGAGGCCGAAATTGAATCCATCAAGGAACGCCTGCGTGAATTCACCGAAAGAGTCAACAACGGCGAAAGATTTTCTACTCTCGCCGTTTTGTACTCTCAGCACGAAGCCACGGCTAAATTCGGAGGAGAAACCGGTTTTTACGGTAAAGGAGAACTGATGCCTGAATTTGCCGCCGTCGCCTTTAGTCTGACAGACCCCACCAAAGTGTCGCGCATTGTGGAAACCGACGACGGTTTTCATATCATTCAATTGATCGAGAAAAGAGGAGATCGCGTGAATTGCCGGCATATTTTGCTTAGACCCGAGGTTTCAGCTACCGAAAGAAACGAAGCAATGGTACGTCTGGATAGTATTGCCGATTTTATTCGCAAGGGTAAATTAAGTTTCGCGGATGCGGCCATGTTTTATTCGCAAGACAAAAACACCCGGAAAAACGGAGGATTGATGTTCAATCCCAATACGGGGACCGCTCATTTTCAACTCGAAGAATTGCCTCAAGAAGTCAGCAAGGTGGTTTACTCGATGAATATAGGCGAAATTTCTGCTCCCTTTAGTATGCGCAATCCCGACAACGACAGGGAAATATGCGCCATAGTGCGGGTCAAAAACAGAACCAAGGCCCATAAAGCAACGGTAGAAGAAGATTTCGTGAAATTAAAAGATATTGTCTTACAAAATAAACAAGAAAAGCTCATCCGGGAATGGATCGTAAACAAACAAAAGGGGATTTATGTTCGTATCGATGAAAGATGGCGGAACTGCGATTTCCAATATCCGGGATGGATTAAGTAATATGTTCAATGTTGCCGACATAAAGCCTGCATTGCGGCATATGAGCCTTGGTTTATTGTGCCTCTGTTCTCTTGTTTTGCAGGCTCAGGGGAACAGAATATTCCTTGAACACGCTAACAGCACCAATTTTGACAAGAACATCAGTCCCGACTATCATTTTTTGATAGGCGATGTACAATTCAGGCACGACAGTGCCCGTCTGTATTGCGATACGGCTCATTATTACAGAGCCGATAATTCTCTCCGGGCTTTTGGAAATGTCAGAATTGAACAGGGCGATACCCTGTTTATTTACGGTAAAACCCTTTTTTATGATGGAAATAAAAAACTGGCCCAACTCCGGAATAATGTTCGCATGGTCAACAAAGAGGTGACCTTATTTACCGACCACCTGGATTACGACAGAGTGGCCAACATTGGATATTACTACAGAGGCGGAAAAATCGTTGATGCTTCCAATACCCTTAGCTCAGATTACGGACGCTACAACCCCGACACCAAAATGGCTTTTTTCAAAAAGGATGTTGTTCTGACTCACCCTCAGTTTCTGTTGAAAACCGACACTTTAAATTATAACACCGAAACAGGAACGGCCTCCATTATTTCCAGAACCGAAATCGAAGCCGAAAATGCAGATATAATAGCCTACCGGGGCTGGTACAATACCAAAACCGATAAAAGCCTCTTGTTGGATCGTTCCTATATTATCAGTGAAAAACGCAGCCTAACTGCAGATTCCATTCTTTACGAACAGTCGCTCGACATCGGTGAAGCCTTTGTGAACATTGAATTGATAGATTCTTCGAGAAATACTACGCTAACTTCCGATTACGCCTTTTACGATCAAAGCAACAATTACGTCCTCTTAACCAAAAAGGCCCTGCTCAGAGAATACTCCGGCCAGGACACCTTTTATTTGCATGCCGACACCCTGCTGGGAAAACAAGACTCTATTTACGACACCTTCAGAGCTTATTACAATGTCAGGAGCTATCGGAGAGATTTACAGGGACTCTGCGATTCTGCCTTTTATTCAACGCGCGACTCCGTACTCCAGCTTTTCGGCAATCCCATCCTTTGGGCGGACAATCAGCAAATCAGTGGACAACAGATCCTTCTGTACACCAAAAATCAACAACCCGACTATATGGAGGTGGAGGGCTTGGCTTTGCTGGCATCCAAAGAGGACAGCGGCCTCTTTAATCAATCCTCGGGCAGAAAGCTTACCGCCTATTTTCTGGACAACAAGGTGCGACGGGTTGTTATAGAAGGTAATCCGGAATCCATCTACCTTCCCCGCGACGAAAAACAAAAGATATTAGGTATGAACCGCCTGGAAAACGGTTCTTTGTACATATTCATGGACGAAGAGGGCAAAGTGGAAAGACTTAAAGTGAGCCCTCAACCCAAAGGAAAGTTTTATCCTTTACAACTGCTCACCGAGGAAGTGAAGTATCTTGAGCACTTCAGCTGGCCTATACACCTGCGCCCGACAGATCCTGCGGATGTTTTCCGTCTGACCGACCGGCCAAGAGCCGAAAACATGAGCACCAACATTGGAGGTGCTACCGGCGACGCTGCAAACGCTCCCGGCAGGACAGCACTCAGAACATTTAAAAGTAAAAACAGTAAGTAATATGTCGTTTTTTAAACAAAGAAAGCCCAGAAAATTTGATCATCAACCTATTTATTACGATGCTCAAAAAGAAGCCCGCCAGGAGCGCTTGCAAAAAGTCAGAGTAGAGCTGGGGCTGATGGATGAAAAAGAGCTAAAAAAAGATTATGAAAAAATCATTCGAGGCAGTTTCAAAGACGCTGTCCCGGGTGGAAGTCGCACCAAGCAAAAAAGAGACGGTGGCAAAACGATGAGAATCCTTGTAGTACTTTTCATAATCATCGTTGTGGTTTATTTTTTAGCTTCTCGCTATGCTGGATAAAAACCTGGCCGGCAACACTATACGGGTTTTGCCCGAATCGGTAGCCAACCAAATTGCCGCCGGAGAGGTGATTCAGCGTCCTGCCTCCGCTGTAAAAGAGCTGATGGAAAATGCCATCGACGCAGGAGCCAGCCAGATCGACGTGCTGGTAAAAGATGCCGGAAAGAGCCTAATCCAGGTAACAGACAACGGTAAGGGCATGTCGCCCCAGGATGCAATACTGGCTTTCGAAAGGCATGCTACCTCCAAATTGAGTGTAGCAACTGACTTACTCAAAATTCGCAGCATGGGTTTTCGGGGCGAAGCTCTGGCTTCTATAGCCTCGGTAGCCCAGGTGGAATTGCAAAGCAAAAGACCTGAAGACGAATTGGGAACCAAAGTATCGATCGCCGGCTCCAAAATCGAAAATCAAGAAACAGTGCTTTGTGCTTCAGGCTCACGCTTTTCGGTACGTAATCTATTTTACAATTTACCGGCTCGTCGAAAATTTCTGGGTAGTAACGCCAAAGAATGGCTGCACGTACGTAATGAATTCATTCAAATTGCCCTGGCCTACCCCGAATTACAACTCAGCCTTGTCCACAATGGCGAAAGCATTTTCAGGCTATCTCCTTCGGGATTGAGACAACGCATTGTTGCTATTTATGGTGAACAGCTCAACAAAAAAATATTCCCCATCGAAGTGGAAACGGAAATCGTTCGAATCAGCGGTTTTGTAGGATCACCCGATGCAGCACGCAAAAGAGCCTCCGAGCAGTTTTTCTTTGTAAACCGGCGATTTATAAGACACCCCTATTTCAGAAAATCCATTTTGAGCGTATTTGAGCCCCTGGTGCCTCCGTCGTATCAACCGATCTTTTTTGTTTATCTTGAAGCTGCTCCCGACAGTATTGACGTGAACATACATCCCACAAAAACCGAAGTAAAGTTTGAACACGAACAAATCATCTGGCCCATCCTAAATGCCGCCGTACGTCAAAGTCTGGGAAAATTTCACGCCGTTCCCTCACTGGACTTTGACAAAGAAAATGCTCCCGAAATCCGGGTATTCACCGGAGAAAAAGACGTGCCTCCTCCCAAAGTGGACTTTGATCCCAGCTACAATCCTTTTCAGCGCAAAAGCGACAGCGTGCACAAAGCGGGGATATCATTTCCGGACAGGGACAAACAAATAAGCCATTGGGAACAATTGTATCGCGATTTCAAGGCGGAAGGTAAAAGTGCTGTAGAATTACCGCAAACAGAATCCGGCCCGATAAGCAAAATTCAGGAGGAAAAAGAATCTTACCTAAAAGAGGAATTAGACCTTCTTTTCGATGAAAACTCTCAGATTGAGGCCTTACAAACCCTGTTTTCAGCCTCGGAAACCCTGGACGAAATCGGCTCAAATCTCTTTCAGGTTTTCGGTCGCTATATTGTCCTGGTTACGGCAGATGCACTTTTGCTGATAGATCAGCACAGAGCCCAAACCAGGATTTTGTTTGAACAATACAGCAACCAACTCGACACGGGGCAATCTTTTTCGCAAACCTTGCTTTTCCCGGAAATCCTCGTACTGGACAAAAACCGGCTGATCGAATTTGAGAGCATCAAACCCGATTTAATCAGTTTGGGCTTTCAATTTGAAAAAAACGGCGAAAACTATCTGATAACAGCCACTCCCGAACATACTCAGGGTTTACATCCGGTAGCCATTGTCACCGATTTGCTCGATGCCTCCATGGAGTCTTTGCCCAACTTTTCGAATGAACTGAAAGATAAGCTGGCCCTGCGTTTGGCCAAATCGACCGCCATACCCTACGGACAAAAATTGAGTCTGATAGAGATGAAGAATTTGTGCCAGCATTTCTTCGACTGCGCCATCAGGAATCATACTCCCGAGGGCAAAAAAATCATCCTGCGCGTGTCGGCCCAGGAAATAATAAAACGACTAAACTAAGTAAAATGGCCAAAAAAAAGACCAATGTCCGAATCAGAAAAAAAGACCTGAAATCGGATGTTATACGGTTTTTTCAGGAAAACCGGCAAAAAAAATACGACTACCTGCAACTGGCCGGGACTTTTAATTTGAAAAGACAAACCCAGCAACTGATGCTCTTCGATATTTTGGAAGAACTCCACAGGCAGGGTTTTTTGGATAAAGCTGCCGGGAATCGCTATTCAACTTCCAAACAAAAACTCACAAACAACGGTACTCACCCGGATAGCTACGAAAATATTCTCGAGGAATTCGACATTAGCGAAGATTATCCTGAAAAAGCGCTGCAGGCCGCCGAATTATTATCGGATAGTATTCCCGGAGAAGAGTATGCGTACAGAGAAGATTTCAGGACAGTCTGCACCTTTACCATCGATCCCTGGGATGCCAAAGATTTCGACGACGCCCTCTCTCTTAGAAAGTTGCCCAACGGCAACTGGGAAGTCGGCGTTCATATTGCCGATGTCACTTACTACGTAAAACAAGGCTCAGCCATCGACCGGGAGGCCGAAAAAAGGGGCACTTCGATCTACTTGGTCGACCGCACCATCCCTATGCTGCCTGAACGCTTGAGTAACGGGCTATGTTCGCTCAGACCGGATGAAGATAAACGCTGTTTTTCCTGCATCTTTGAAATGAACGAGGCCGCTCAGGTTAAAAATCATCGCATTGTACGCACGGTAATACGCTCTGACAGGCGCCTGAACTACGAAGAAGCCTTAGACATTATTCAGGGGAAAAACGATCCCGTTCAGGAAGAAATCCGTGTTTTAAACGAATTAGCCAAGAAACTGCAAAGTAAACGCTTCAAAAACGGAGCCATCCGTTTCGAGAGTTCAGAAATCTGCTTCAAAGTGGACGAAAAAGGGAAGCCCCTGGAAATTCATTTCAAGACCCCCACCGAAGCCAACAACCTGATCGAGGAATTTATGCTTTTGGCCAACAAAACGGTGGCCGAATTCATAGGTAAAAAAAGCAAAAAAACCTTTGTCTACAGAATTCACGACAGCCCCGACCTGGAGAAGCTCGAGGATGTAGCCCGCTTTATCAGGCGCTTCGGACATAATTTAAAACTGCAGGGAGGCAAAAAGGCCGTAGCAGCTTCCATCAATCAATTGCTGGGCGAAGTACAAGGCCGCAAAGAAGGTGATGTTATTTCTGCCATAACCATACGAGCCATGGCCAAAGCCGTCTATTCCACCGACAACATCGGACATTACGGACTGGCTTTTGATCATTATACCCATTTTACCTCACCAATACGCCGTTATCCCGATATGATGGTGCACCGCCTGCTGGAACGCTATATGTCGGGGGGAAACAGCGTCAATAAACAGAAGTGGGAAGAAAAATGTCGCCACTGTTCCGATATGGAAATGAATGCAGCCCAGGCCGAAAGGGCTTCGGTTAAATACAAACAGATTGAATTTATGTCCGAACGCATCGGCAATAGTTATGAAGGTGTGATTTCGGGTATCACCGATTTCGGCTTTTTTGTGGAAATCGTCGAAAATAAATGCGAAGGTCTGGTACCCATGCGCGACCTCAACGATGATTACTATGAATTCGACGAACAAAACTACTGCCTCAGGGGAAGACGCGAAAAAAAGGTCTACAGGCTGGGAGATCCTGTCAAGGTGCAGGTGTTAAGAGCCAATCTCGAAAAAAGGCAATTGGACTTTAAGTTGATAAATCGAGAAGAAAATAAGTGATCCCTTTTATTAAAACAAACCGCCTCAACTCACGTTGAGACGGCTTGCATATATAGAGGAAATTAAAAAGAGTTGCCTATCACAATATGTTTCAAGCACAAACTCATCGGTATAGATGTATGCTTCGAAAAAAACGCTACAAAAAAAATGCATTTTTTTTCTTAAAGTTTAATCTCAGCGTTAAAAAACCGATTTGCCGGCTTTTTTTGTATCTTTGCACACCGAAAAAGTGTTAATAATTAATCGATTAAAACCATATAACTTATTTACATCATGAATGAGCTGTTTTCTTCAATTCCTTATAAAATAGCCGACATTAATCTGGCCGATTTTGGCCGCAAAGAAATTAAACTGGCAGAGCACGAAATGCCCGGCCTTATGGCCATCCGTCGTAAATACGGCGAAAGCAAACCCCTGAAGGGCGCCCGCATTACCGGTTCGCTACATATGACCATCCAAACGGCTGTATTGATCGAAACTCTCACCGCCCTCGGAGCAGAAGTTCGCTGGGCAAGTTGTAATATCTATTCCACTCAGGATCACGCCGCTGCGGCCATCGCCGCGGCCGGTGTGCCGGTTTTTGCCTGGAAAGGCGAAACCCTCGAAGACTATTGGTGGTGCACTCTGCAGGCATTGAATTTTCCCGGAGGTAAAGGCCCCAACCTGATTGTGGACGACGGAGGCGATGCCACGCTGATGATTCATTTGGGCTACAAGGCCGAACATAATGCTGCCCTTTTAGACAAAGCTGCAGAAGCCGAAGATGAAATTGAATTGAATGCTATCCTGAAAAAAGTACTCAGTTCCGATGCCTCTTACTGGAAGAAACGGGTAAAAGATATCCGCGGTGTTTCGGAAGAAACCACCACCGGCGTTCATCGTCTCTACCAAATGCTCGAAGCCAAAGAATTGCTTTTCCCCGCTTTCAATGTGAACGATTCGGTGACCAAATCGAAATTTGACAACCTTTACGGCTGCCGTGAATCCCTGGCCGACGGAATAAAAAGAGCCACCGATGTTATGCTGGCCGGCAAGGTGGTGGTAGTTTGTGGTTACGGCGATGTGGGCAAAGGTTGCGCCCACTCCATGCGAAGCTACGGATCAAGAGTAATTGTGACGGAAATCGATCCCATTTGCGCCTTGCAGGCCGCCATGGAAGGTTTCGAGGTAAAAACCGTCGAAGAAAGCCTCGACGAAGGCAATATTTACGTTACTACCACCGGCAATTGCGATGTCATCACCATAGACCACATGCGCAAGATGAAAGACAATGCTATCGTCTGTAACATAGGTCACTTCGACAATGAAATACAGGTGGACAAACTCAAGCATTATCCCGGCATTAAGCGGATCAATATTAAACCTCAAGTTGATCAATACTTTTTCCCCGAAGGCCATTCCATCATTTTGTTGGCCGACGGCCGCCTGGTCAATCTGGGTTGTGCCACCGGTCATCCATCGTTCGTGATGAGTAATTCGTTCAGCAACCAGACCTTGGCCCAAATTGAATTATGGAGCAAGCAGCATGAAATTGCCGTTTACCGCCTGCCCAAAAAACTCGACGAAGAGGTAGCCCGGCTCCATCTCGAACAGATTGGAGTAAAACTGACCAAACTCAACAAAAAACAGGCAGACTACTTAGGCGTACCCATCGAAGGACCCTATAAAGCGGAGCATTACAGATATTGATTATACAATGAGCCTGACTTCGGTATATCGTCGATTGTTTTTTGAAACCTCCAAATCTTTGCATCTGTTTAGCGGATTGCTTCGTGCCCGTTACAAACAAAAGGGACTCAAAGCAACCAGCGGGATGCAGAGTTATCCCTGTACCTTTATGACTCCCGAAAAACAGGCTATTATTGATGCAATAAATAAATACTGCTGACTCTATGTTGATGAAAGTGTACGAAATACTCATTAAACTGTTTGAGACGTTTCTGTCGATAATTCGAATCATCGGGCATACTTCCTTTCGAAGAACCGGAAAAATGGCACGTACATCTAATGCTTGCCTGATTATGGGGAATGGCCCCTCACTGACATCTTCTCTGGAAAAGAATAAAGATAAGCTCAAAAAAACAGATTTATTGGCGGTAAACTTTATGGGCCTCACGCCTGAGTTTATGATATACAGGCCTAATCTGTATGTTTTATGTGATCCCGGTTTCTGGATCGAATCTCCCGACACAGTACTTGGTGAAAAAGTAAGGAAATTGTATCAAGTACTGGCCGACACAATAAACTGGGATTTACAGTTATACCTTCCGCACGATGCCAGAAAAAGCAAATTTATCAAGGCTATTCTTTCATCTAACAAATTCATTCATGTCAACTATTTCAATAAAACAAAAATTGAAGGACTTAGATGCTTTACATATTTTACTTATTCAGCTCAATGGGGTATGCCTCGTGCACAAAATGTGCTTTGTGCCGCTTTGATGCTTTGCATTTATTCGGGATACAAAACTATTTATCTTGCCGGTGCAGAAAACGACTGGATAAAAAACCTTTGGGTTGATGCTAATAATAGGCTGCGACTGGATGACCTTCATTTTTACGACAATACAAATCAGGGTAATGCCATTGTTATTAACACTAAAATGTATGAGCAATTTTTATCCTGGTATTACGCCTTTAAGAGTTATGCAGAAATTGCGGCCTTTGCCCACAACCGGGGGATAAATGTGATTAATACTAATCTTACCTCCTTTATTGATGTATTTGAAAAACAAGAATTGATAGATTGATGCTTTTATTATAAAGGATATGCCTGTTTGTAAGATATGCCAAAAAGAAACCCTTTTCGCATTTAAGGCAGAAATTTTAGGGAAATATATAATCAGCTACTACAACTGTCCTCACTGTAATTTTACTCAAACCGAACAAGCATATTGGCTTGAAGAGTCTTATAAGAATCCGATAAATACCACCGATACCGGGCTGGTTCAGAGGAATTTGCTCTGTTCCAGAATGACAAGGAGTCTGATCAGACTTTTTTTCACAAAAAAAGCGTCATATTTGGATATGGCAGGAGGTTACGGCCTGTTCGTCCGCCTGATGAGGGATAAAGGCTATAATTTTTATTGGCACGATTTATACGCACCCAATTTGTTATCCGCGGGTTTTGAATATGATTCCCATAATCCCGAAAAAATTGAACTAATTACTTCTTTCGAATCGTTCGAGCATTTTGATGACCCTTTAAAAGAACTGGAAAAAATGTTTCCCATCAGCAAGAACATATTTTTTTCCACTCTATTAAAGCCTACAGATGTTCCGGATAAACAGTGGTGGTATTATGCCTTTGAACATGGACAACATATATCTTTCTACTCCGGGAAAACTTTGAAATTTATTGCAGAAAAATATCATCTGCATTTTTACTCCAACGGCAAAGATTTTCATCTTTTCACAGAAAAAGCCATTTCTACTTTCAGATGGAATTTTTATTCATTAATTTTCAAACTCTTGCATTATTTCTGTTATAACTCCATCTTCACAAAACGAGATAATTTGTTTCTTGAAAAATCCACGTGCTGAAATGCTAAGAATTCTTTACGATCACCAAATGTTTAGCTTGCAAAAATACGGAGGAATTACCCGTTATTTTGCAGATCTAATGTCCAATCTCCCTGAAGGTTTCAGCAAAGAAATCCCCATTCGATATTCGGAAAACCATTATCTGCAAAAGCTAAGTGGAGTAAAATACGAACGCATACAATGCATAAAAAATTTTCGAATCAAAAGGCAATTTTATTATTTCAAGAATCAGTCTTTATCGCTGAAAACAATCAAAAAAAACGAATTCGACCTTTTTCATCCTACTTATTACGACCCCTCATTCCTGAAATACCTGAAGAAGCCTTTCATCTTGACTATTCACGACATGATACATGAACGTTATGCCGATATGTTTTTGTTTTACGACAAAGAAGCAAAAACAAAAAAAATTCTTGCGCATAAAGCTCAGCATATCATAGCTGTCAGTGAGAATACCAAGAAAGACATAATCGAATTTTACAACATCGATCCGGCTAAAATCAGCGTTGTTCACCATGGATATGCCCAAGCTAAAACTTCTTTTAATCAATTGTACGAAAATTATATTCTTTTCATAGGTGAACGCAGTTATTATAAAAATTTCATTCCCTTTATCCAAGCTGTAGCACCTTTGCTTCACAAGGACAAACAACTTAAGGTAATTTGTACGGGAAAACCCTTTTCTAAAAAAGAAATCGATTTGTTCATTAGCCTGGGAATCAACACTCAATTAATTCATTGCAATGCCTCCGACCAGGTGTTATTTTCTTTATATCAGCATGCCCTGGTTTTTGTTTTTCCATCTTTATACGAAGGTTTCGGTATTCCTATCATTGAGGCCTTTGCAAATAACTGTCCGGTATGCTTGAGCAACACCAGTTGTTTCCCCGAAGTAGCGGGAGAGGCAGCAATTTATTTTGATCCCCTGGATAAAGATTCTATTCGTACGGCAATTTCATCAGTTATCTACGATCCAATAAAAGCAGAGAAATTACGAAAAGCAGGACAAATAAGAATCAGGCAATTCAGTATTGAAAAAATGGTTCGAGAAACCTGTGCCATTTACAGCCAAACTTGCCTCTGAAAAAATATCTACAAATGCCAAGAATCTGTATGGAAGCCTATTTTTACTGTCATTCCCATCCCAATCCATCCTTTGTCTATCACGATTATATTTGTTTGGCCGAGGGGTTGAGAGCTTTAGGGATACAGTGTTATGGAGACAGGTCACTGTATAAATCCGGAGAAAAGAACAAATTTTTAATTCAATATAAAAAAGGATACCGTTGGTATAATGCGACTTTGATCTTTTTCCATTCTAATCTTTATAAGCTTATTGGGAAAAAGAAGGCAGATGACATTATAATGAAGATAACCCGACAGCCTCGAAACGAGTCAAAAATTATTTTTATCGATGCCTCCGACGGAGTACGCACCCCCGGTTTCGAAAAAGGAGCTCAAAGTTGCGATGTTGTTCTTAAAAGTCATTACAACCGCAAATACAAGTATCCCAAGAACTTTATTCCCTGGCAATTTGGTTTGTCCAACAGAATGATAGAGGCGGTACACCCTCTGCCGTTCAAGCAACGAGAACAGGCTTTTTTGGTAAACTTCAGGGTAAAACATCAATTGCGGGACTATTTGAACAATCGAATAAGGGCTATTGTCGAAAAGAGCCTGATCTGGGATAACAGCATCAGCGATCCTGAAAAAGAAAAATTGACGGGCAAGGACTTATTGTTTTGGAAACAAACCGGAGGCAGACACTACCCCTCGTACTACGATAAATTGTCCAAAACAGTTGCCTGCGCCTGTTATGGAGGAGTATTTGCCATCCCCTGGGGTAATTACAACAAATACACGGCCAAAATTGCCCGGTTATTTAACAATCTTATTCCTCTGTTTTCCTGGGACAGAGTGAGGCAATGGGATTCCTGGAGGCTTTGGGAAAGTTGGGTGGCCGGCTGCTGCGTGGTGCATGTGGATTTCGATAAGTATGGTTGTCAACTGCCTGTGATGCCTCAAAACAAAATTCATTACCTGGGCATTGATCTGGACAATCTTGAAGATTTCGAAGCCTCTATCTGCGACAAGGCGCTTCTGGAACATATCGCCGAAAACGGAAAAAAATTTGTATTACAACATTATTCCCCGGAGGCTGTCGCCGGAAGATTATTACAAACATTGAATTTAAAATCGGGCTGATTCTCTACATTTTGCCTATTTTTGTTTTTGTATACGAAATATTGCCCTATGAAAACCAAGCCTTTCCATCTTGCACTGCCTCATCTGATTGCAGTCGCAGTGTTTTTAATCATTACTCTGATCTATTTTGCTCCTGCTGCTTTCGAAGGCAAAGACCTGGTTCAGGGAGATATAACCAATGCCAAAGCCACAGGCGTTGACATTAGAGAACATTTTAAGGCCACCGGCGAACACGTTTTTTGGTCTAACACGATGTTCGGCGGCATGCCTGCCAATTATACGGCTATGCCTCCAACCACCAACGTTTTTCGCGTTTTCGGAGAAATATTCACACTGGGCTTACCAAAATCACACCTCGGACAATTTTTTTTAGCCCTGCTGGGATTTTATATTTTTCTGCTGGCTCTTAACTGCAAGCCCTGGTTAAGCATGATCGGAGCCATTGCCTATGCCTTTGCCTCCTACAATTTAATTATTATTGGAGCAGGACACATGAACAAAGGCCTGGTTATGGCCACCATGGCACCCATCCTGGGAGGCATTATACTTTGCTACCGGAAGAAATTTTTATGGGGAGGGTTGATTACCTTGATATTTACCGGACTCAATATCTTGTGGGGACATCAGCAAATCACTTATTATCTCATCTTGACCATAGTCATCTTGGCGTTGGTTTACCTGTATTATGCCTTTAAAGAAAAACAGTTAAAGCATTTTGTACTTTCTTCTGCGGTATTGCTCGTACTAGCGGGTTTAGCCGTTCTTCCGGCTCTGGGATTTCTTATTCCGTCGGCCGATTATGCCAAAGAAAGCATGCGAGGAGGAGCCGTCTTGCAAACCGACACCGAAGGCAAAAAAGAAAGCTCCGGGCTGGAAATCGATTATGCTTTTGCCTGGAGCTACGGGAAGGCCGAAACCATGACCTTGCTTATTCCCAATTTTTACGGAGGTAGTTCGCATTATGCCTTAGGAACCGATTCCGAGTGCTATAAAAAATTGAGAAGTACAGGTCAGGCCAGGCAATTTTGTCGGGCGGCTCCCACTTATTGGGGTGCTCAACCTTTTACATCGGGACCTGTGTATGCCGGCGCCATTATCTGTTTCCTTTTTGTTCTGGGATTATTCATAGTAAAAGGCCCCGAAAAATGGTGGCTATTGCTGGCCACCGTTTTGGCTATATTGATGTCCTGGGGGCATAATTTTATGGCTTTCAATGAATTCCTTTTTAATCATTTGCCTTTGTACAATAAATTCAGGGTGCCCTCCATGTCGCTGGTTATAGCCAGTCTGGCCATGGCTGCCCTGGGAATTCTTGCCGTAAAAGAGCTCTTAGATCATCGCAAAGACGCACAATTTGCACAGACTTATTTTAAACCCTTATACTTATCCTTTGCAATTGTTGGGGGATTATCCCTGATTATTGCCTTGTTTGGAAGCAGTATGTTCGATTTTTCGGGCAATTCCGATGCCAACTTCCCTGCCTGGCTGGTAGAGGCACTAAAGGCCGACAGGCAACAATTACTGCGTTCCGATGCCTGGCGCTCTTTTCTGTATATTCTGTTGGCCTTTGCTTTGATCTGGTTCTTTATCAAAAAACCTTTCAAAGAGATCTACGTTATTCTGGGCTTAGGTTTGCTTATAACACTGGATTTGTGGACCGTAGACAAACGCTTCTTAAACCACAGCGATTTTGTACCCAAACAAAAAGCCAAAGAAATACTGCCCAGCGAAGCCGACTTACAAATTTTACAAGATAAGGATCCCAATTACCGAGTGCTCAATTTAACGACCAGCACTTTTAACGATGCCCGTACTTCGTATTTTCACAAATCCATTGGAGGTTACAGTGGAGCCAAACTCAGGAGATACCAGGATATAATCGATTATCATTTCTCGAAGGGCATCAACACGAATGTATTAAATATGCTCAATACCCGTTATATTATTCTGCCTTCGCAGGAGCAGCAGGGTAAAACCGTGGTCCAGCGAAACTCGCAGGCATTGGGGAATGCCTGGTTTGTGGAGAAAATCACCTGGGTTGACGGCCCCAACGCCGAAATTGTCGCCTTGAACGATTTCAACCCCGCCAAAGAGGTGTTTATCGACAAAGCCTGGCAACACTTACTGCCCAACAGCTCTACCCTGGAACAGACGACCGATTCAAGCGCCTATATTCGTCTATCTGATTATCGGAGTCCCGGCAACCTGTTCTACGAAAGCAATAATCCCCAGGCACAGTTGGCAGTCTTTTCCGAAGTGTACTATAAAACCTGGCAAGTTTTTATTGACGACGAACGGGTACCCTTGTTGCGGGTGAACTATATTCTGCGCGGACTGGAAATTCCGGCCGGCCAACATATCATTGAATTTAAATGCGTGGATGAGGTTTACGAACGAAGCGCCGCTTTATCCAAATGGTCGTCCGTAATAGTGGGATTACTGATCCTGGGCTTTACAGGCTTTGCCGGGTTTAAAACCATCAAGAAATCCACCAAAAGAAAGTCTGAGTAAAAAGCAACTCTCTTTGCAAAATGCCACCTAAAGTCAGCGTCATAACCATCACCTACAACGCCGGGGAGTTTTTGGAAAAAACCCTCCTGAGCGTACTGAACCAAACCAGCTCCGATTTGGAATATGTACTGGTAGACGGAGCTTCTACAGACAACACAACCGATCTGATCCGGCAGTACGAAGACTTGGTGAATAAGGGACAATTTGCTATCGGGGCCGGTCAATTCCGCTGGATCAGCGAAGCAGACCGGGGTTTATACGACGCTATGAACAAAGGCCTGAAAATGGCCCGTGGAGAGTTTGTATGGTTTATTAATGCCGGCGATAAAATGTACGACAACAACAGCCTCGAACTCATACTGAACAAACTGGAAGATTGTCCCCAAAGCGATGTGCTGTACGGACAATCGCTGATTATCGATCAAAACGATAATGCCCTAGGCGAAAGACACAAAACCGCTCCCGCTAAATTAAATAAAACAAGCCTGCTCATGGGCCTGGTCGTCTGCCATCAGTCCATTTTGGTACGTAGAAGCCTGGCTCCCCGGTACGACTTGCGTTACCGCATCTCGGCCGACTACGATTGGGTTTGTAAAGTTCTTTCCCTGTCCGGGCAAAACACCTATATTGACGCTTATATTTCCCGCTTTATGGTGTCGGGCATTTCTGCCCGGCAGCGTAAAAAATCCTTGAAGGAACGTTTTCACATCATGCGTAAACATTTTGGACTTGGTGCTACACTGGGAGCCCATTTTATACTGGCACTGCGTTATCCCTTTACCCGAAAATACCATTGACATGAAGAAAATAATAGGCTTTTTTACAGCCCGTATACCCAGGCAATGGTTGATACGCTTCAGCTATATCTTCAGTTTTCTGATCAGGCCATTCTATATTGGTAATAAAGTAGAATGCCCTATTTGTGAAAGTCGATTCAGAAAATTTTTACCATATGGTTACGGGGAGAGTGCCGACAACCGACTTTGTCCCAAATGTTTATCCTTAGAGAGACATCGCTTGTTGTGGCTCTATCTGAAACAAAAAACTTTGTTTTTTGAAGCTAAGCTCAAGGTTTTGCACTTTGCACCGGAACAACCCTTTCTCAGGCGCTTTAGAGCTTTGAAAAACCTGGACTACACAACGGCCGACCTAGACTCGCCTATTGCAGATCTCAAGCTGGATCTTTGTGATATCGCCTTGCCCGACAACAGTTACGATGTCTTGCTATGCAACCACGTATTGGAGCATGTCCCCGATCTGGACAAGGCTCTTGCCGAAATCAAACGGGTGCTGAGGCCGGGGGGCTGGGCCATTTTGCTGGTTCCACTTAATATGAACGTTAATACTTTTGGCGATCCGTCGATAACAGACCCCAAAGAACGTCAGCGTCTGTTTGGTCAGTACGACCACGTACGCCAGTTTGGAAAAGATTACCCCGACATACTAAGAAAAGCCGGCTTTCTGGTGACAGAAGACCGACTTTACTACGAATTAAGTGCCTGGCAGAGGGAAAGGCAGCACCTGGCCAGAGCGGGCGAGGAAATTATTTATCGTTGCGATAAATCACTTTCACTTTAATCGTTTTCCGGAGAGTTTATTTTAAGATGGAATCGAAATATTCGATGGTGCGCATCAAACCTTCCCTGAGTTGTATGCGCGGTTCCCAGTTGAGGACCTGCTTAGCCTTTTCTATAACAGGTTTGCGCTGCATAGGATCGTCCGAAACTGCCGGCTTGTAAACAATATCCGATTTGGTGCCGGTCAATTCTATTACCAGTTCTGCCAGCTGCTTTATGGTAAATTCTGTAGGGTTGCCTAAATTGATGGGGCCGGTTACGGAATCTCCGGTATCCATCATGGTTATGAGGCCTGCAATCAAATCGTCGCAATAACAAAAACTACGGGTCTGCAGCCCATCTCCGTATATGGTGATGTCCTGTCCTTTCAGTGCCTGCACTATGAAATTGGAAACCACCCTGCCGTCGTTGGGATGCATTCTGGGCCCATAGGTATTGAAAATCCTGACTACCTTGATTTTGACTTTATTTTGTCTGTAATAGTCAAAAAACAAAGTTTCTGCGCAACGTTTGCCCTCGTCGTAACAGGAACGAATACCAATGGGATTGACATTGCCCCAATACTCTTCGGGCTGCGGATGCACAATGGGATCTCCGTAAACTTCGCTGGTAGAAGCCTGTAAGACTTTGGCTTCTGTGCGTTTTGCCAAGCCCAGCATATTGATGGCTCCCATCACGGAAGTCTGAATTGTTTTAATGGCGTCGTATTGATAATGTACCGGCGAAGCGGGACAGGCCAGATTGTAGATTTCGTCGATTTCCACATATACGGGGTTGGTGATGTCGTGCCGCAACAATTCAAAATAGGGATTGTCCAGCAAATGGATCACATTTTGCTTGGATCCGGTAAAATAGTTATCAAGACAGATGACTTCGTTACCACGGGCCAATAATTGATCACAAAGGTGAGAACCCAAAAATCCGGCTCCGCCGGTAACCAATATTCTTTTCATAACGTATTATTTATACAATTCTTCTTGTGTCGATGTATAAGCTTTCTTTGTTAAAAGTTCATTGCCGAGCCCCAGTCCGTAGCCAAACAGCTGAATATAGGCGGCCAGCACCGATAAGGCTGCGATGCCTGCGTGTTTGTTTTTGAACAAGGAGTCAATGAAAAGGATGAGCATGTAGACCGGCAGAGGCAACAAAAACCAGGGATTCAAAAAAACCAGGCTCAGCAGGAGCAAGAGCACATGAGCCAGGACAAATATCAGAGGCAACAGGTGTAGCAATTTCATTGAACCCGGATGCATACGGGAAATAAGCACCCGGCCTTTGCCAAAAGTTTTTACCTGCCTGTAAAAGCTCTTTAAATCTACTCTGCGTTTATGATAAACAAAAGCATCCGAAAGTAAACCGGTACTGAAACCGGCCTTTTTGATTCGAATACTCAGATCGATGTCTTCGCCCACTATGTTTTTAAAACCTCCCACCTGCCGGAAAACTTCTTTCGAGATTCCCATATTAAAGGACCGTGGCGTAAAGGAAGCCTTCTTTTTATCTCCACCGCGTATACCACCGGTAGTCAGAAAAGAAGTCATGGCGTAATTGATGGCCTTTTGTCTATTTGTAAAATCGCCGGCTGCTTTGTCGGGACCTCCATAGCAATCTAGGTAATGCTCCCGCAAGTGAGTTCTGACTTTTTGTATATAGTCGGGAGGTAAGAGGCAATCGGAATCGAAGATTAAAAAATAATTGCCCCGGGCTCTCTCCATACCGTAGTTCCGGCTGTCGCTCCGACCCGAATTGGGCTTAAAAAGGTAGTTTAGTTGCAGTTTTTCGCTGTATTGCCTGCAAACCTCTTCACAGTCGAGCGTTGATCCGTCTTCCACTATCAGGACTTCGAAATCGGGGTCCGTCTGGGCGCACAAGCTTTCGAGGAGCTCTCCAATTTCGCCCGGTCTGTTGTAAACCGGAACAACGATAGATAGCTGCAATTCTTTATTCATGAATACCTAGGTAGATAATCCGCAAAAATAGGAAAAAAAACAATCTAAGCGTTTATTCGTCTAAAATACGTACATTCGCAACGGAAACAGAGTGCATTTATGGGCATAATCATCCGGCAAAGTGTCAAAGGAACCGTAGTGAGTTATGTGGGTATCGCCATCGGCTTTTTCACCACCTTTTTTGTCCTTACCAATTTCCTTACTGCCGAAGAGATAGGGCTAACACGTGTGTTGGTCGATGCCGCCACTGTATTTGCCGGTCTTGCTCAATTGGGCACCACTTCGTCGGCCATTCGCTATTACCCTTATTTCAAAGAAGGAGAAAAAGATCATGGATTCTTCTTCTGGACCCTGGTTATCCCTTTTATAGGGTTTTTAATCTACGGTATAGTTTTTTGGTTGCTCAAAGAGCCCATTTCGGGGTTCTTTGCCGAGAATTCCCCGTTGTTTGTCGATTACTACAACTTTATCTTTCCGGTAGGCTTCTTCTTACTTTACATGTCTGTTTTTGAGGTGAATTCCAATTTGCTTCTCAGAATTGTGGTGCCTAAATTTATCAGGGAAGTAGTTGTCAGGCTATTGTCGCTGGCTGCCTATCTCCTTTATGCCTTCGATCTGATCAATCTGGACGGTTTTATTATTGCTTTCAGCTCGGTATACGGCATAGCAACCATTTTAAACATCGTTTATATATTCAGCCTTAAAAAAATTTCTCTCAAGCCCGATTTTAAGTTTTTGAAGAAATCCTTGGTCAAGGATTATCTCCTTTACACCTTATTTTTAATCGCAGCGGCCTTGGGAGGCGTTATCGCTCCCAGCATAAATTCTTTTTTCATCAGCGCCAAGATGGGTTTGAATTTTGCCGGCATTTTTGCTATTGCAGGCTATATGGCTTCCATGATTGAAATGCCCTACAGATCGTTGGGAACCATTTCGGGGCCACACATCTCTCAGGCCATAAAAGATCAAGATTTCACAAAAATAAACGCCTTGTGTAAGAGTATTTCTTTACATCAGTTGCTGGGGGGCTTCTTTATCTTTTTGGCTATCTGGATTAATATCGATTTGATTTTCGAGCTTTTACCCAATGGGGAAATTTATGCGGCGGGAAAATGGGTGGTATTTATCCTTGGACTAAGTCGATTGTTGAATTCTGTTTTTAATGTGAGTGAAATCGTGTTGCGCTACTCAAAATTTTACTACGTATCGCTCATCTTAACTGTTATTTTGACGACCAGCGCAATTATTCTCAACAATTCACTGATACCGGTCTGGGGCATGAACGGAGCTGCAATAGCTTCTTTGTTGTCGTATCTGATTTTTTATTTTTTGTTGCTTAGTTTGGTACGTTGGAAAATAAAAACCTCCATTTTTTCATGGAAACAAGCTCAGGTTGTCTTATTGGTTTTGTTGCTATTCTTGTGCGACCGGTTGTGGACGAGCTTCCTGACCCCCCTATTTTTGAAATTACCTCTGAAGGTAATTTATGCTCAGGTGATCGACGCTATCGTTAAAAGCTCTACATTGCTCGGTTCAGGTATTTTACTGACTTATTTATGGAGAATTTCCGAGGATGCCAATGCGCTCATAAGAAACATTCTGAACCGCTTCCGGTTGAGGAAATAACTAAACCTTAAACAATTCTGTTTTTAAGACATCCAGAATTTTGGCAGTACCTCCCGATTTTTCTTTTACATAATTCCGGGCATTTTCTCCGGCCTGAGTCAGAGTCTTATTGCTTGCGAGAAATTTATCCAACTCGTCTTCCAAATCGTTTTGAGAACTTATGCAAAAAGCGGCTCCCGCCTCTATCAAAGCCTGCGCTTCTTCGAATTTGGTATGATTGGGACCAAACAAAACCGGGATACCGTAAACGGCAGCTTCCAAAGTGTTGTGTATGCCGACTCCAAAACCGCCCCCTATATATGCTGCCTGCCCGTAACGATATACCGAAGACAATAGTCCAAAACTGTCGATAATGATACATTCAACCCGACCTGCGTCTTCGTTTTTCATTGCCGAATAGCGTACAAAGGGCCGATTCAGAAGCTTTTCTATCCCCCTAAGACGATTTTCGTCAATTTCATGCGGAGCAATGATTAGTTTCCATTCCGTGTGTACATTATTTATGTAGGGAATTAGTATTTCTTCGTCTTCGGGCCAGGTACTGCCGGCAACCAATACCATAGAATCATAGGCAAATTCCTTAATCAGTTCTTGTTCAGAGGCATGAGCCGCTATGTCTATAACGCGGTCGCAGCGGGTATCTCCGGTGATGAAGACCTTGTTGTTCACACCTATAGAGTTAAGTAAGACCTTGGAAGTTTCGTTTTGAACAAAGAAAGCACTGAAGTATCTAAGCAGTCTGCGATAAAATCCACCCCAAGGTTTGAAAAACAACTGGTTCTTGCGAAACACGCCGGAAACAAGGTAAACAGGAACGCCCTCTTTATTTAATTCTTTCAGATAATGGGGCCAGAATTCATACTTAATAAAAAAGGCAGCTCTGGGCTGTACCAATTCTATAAAACGCCTGACGTTACACATCGTATCGAAAGGCAGGTAACAAACCACATCGGCTCCCCGGTAGTTTTTTTGCACCTCAAAACCCGAGGGTGAATAAAAAGTCAACAAGACAGAATACCGTGGATACGTACAGGTAATAGCCTCCATCAAAGGGCGTCCCTGTTCAAACTCGCCCAGCGAAGAGGCATGAAACCAAAGATAATTCTTTTTGGGATTCAGGTTTTTCAAAATATCCCAACTGTCTCGTTGGCCTTTGACTATTTTACCGGCTTTTTTGTAAAAAAGCGCAACTATGTGGAACAAAGCTACATAAAGCGAAAAAAGGAGGCGATACATAATAAGCAGATTAATTAACAACAAATCGTACTAGCCCAGCGTTATTATGGCTTTACGTAAACGCTGTAGCGTTTCTTCTTTCCCCAGCAGGCAAACGATGTCAAACATGCCCGGACCCTTGCCTTCGCCCACTAAAGCCAAACGAAAAGCATTCATAATCAAACCCATCTTGTATGATTTTTGTTCTATCCAGGCTTTTACTTCGCTTTCGATGGCTTCGGGATTGGAATAATCGTTGATGCGTTCGAGCAAATCGACCAATTCGGTAAGTTGAGCTGCAGATTCTGGCTTCCAACGCTTGGCCACCGTCTTAGCATCGTATTGATCGGGGGCGGCAAAAAAATAGGCAGCCTGATCCCAAAAATCATGCGGAAAAACCATTCTTTCCTTAATGTGGACCAAAATAGCCTCGACAAAACCGGGAGATGTTTTGTATCCTTTTGCTTCTATCAAGGGTAACAAGCTCTCTGCCAAGGTACTGTTGTCCAGCTCCTGCATATATTGATGGTTGAACCAGCGAGCTTTTTCGTAATCGAACTTGGCTCCGCTTTTGCTGCAACGTTCTATGGTAAAAGCTTCTATCAATTGGTCCATCGAAAACATCTCCCTATTGTCTCCGGGATTCCAGCCCAACAACGCGAGAAAATTGATGACTGCCTGGGGGAAATAGCCGGCTTCGCGATAACCTTTGCTTATTTCTCCGCTTTGAGGATCTTCCCAGTTTAAGGGAAAAACCGGAAAATCCAGACGGTCTCCGTCACGCTTGCTCAGTTTCCCTTTGCCATCAGGTTTAAGCAACAAGGGTAAATGAGCAAAGAGGGGCATTTGTTTGTCCCAACCAAGGGCTTCGTACAGTAAAACATGCAAAGGGGTGGAGGGCAGCCATTCTTCTCCCCTGATCACATGGCTGATTTTCATCAAATGATCGTCCACCACATTGGCCAGGTGGTAGGTGGGCAATTGATCGGCCGACTTGTACAAGACCTTGTCGTCCAGAACACTCGAATTAAAAACCACCCTTCCTCTGATCATATCTTGCACCTCTATGCTACGATCGGGTTCTATCTTGAAACGAACGGTATAATCTTCACCTCCCTGCAATCTTTCTTCGACCTCGGTGGCGGACAAAGTAAGCGAGTTGAGCATGCTTAGTCGGCTTGAAGCATCGTATTGAAAATTAGGGTCTTCTGCTCGTTTTGCCTCAAGCTGTTCGGGAGAATCAAAAGCCAGATAGGCCTTGTCTTGTTCGAGCAATTGATCTATGTATTTTTTGTAAATTTCTTTCCGTTCCGATTGACGATAAGGGCCATAGTCGCCTCCCTGCGAAACACCCTCGTCAATTTGGATATTGAGCCATTGCAGTGCTTCCACAATATATGCTTCGGATCCGGGTACATAACGTTTGCTGTCGGTATCTTCTATGCGTAAAATCATGGTGCCGCCGGCGTGGCGGGCAAATAAATAATTATAAAGAGCGGTCCTTACGCCTCCTATGTGCAGAGGACCGGTAGGGCTGGGAGCAAAACGGACACGGACAGTATTGGATTCAGACATAACACAAACATTTTGAGGGCAAAAGTACAAGATATTTTTAAAATTCGACCTTAGTTATTGCCGCCAAGGGTTTTTTTTGTAATTTTCGCCCCTGTTCACAGGCTTCCGGCCGAAAAATCAGATTGAAAGCCATGGCTAAATTTAAACCTAAACTAAATACTGCATCCACGATATTCAAAATCTTCCTTTTCGTTGTTGCAGCCGGCCTGATCCTTTACGCTTTCCCCAGAGAAGGCAGATTCCGCTATCAGTTTCAAGAAGGCAAACCTTGGCGCTACGGCTTGCTCACGGCTCCCTACAGTTTCCCCGTTATTAAAGACCAGAAAGAACTGGCTGCCGAAAAGGACAGCCTGTTGAGGACGCACAAACCTTACGTTGTAGTGGATGCAACGGTCTCAACAGAAATGATTGGTAACTTCAACCGCAATTACGACTTGTACTTAAGAGCTACCGTACCCCCACGTTACAAAACTTATATAAACGATCAACTTGCTCTGGTCTATGGAGCCGGTATCATTTCGGCTTCCGTCCGAAACGAATTCCAAAAGGAAAAGTTGAAATCGCTGCTGATGGTTACTAAGCCTATAGCCGAAACCCGCGATCTGTCTTCGGTTTTCACTATTAAAGAAGCCTATTCTGCCATTTTGAGCAACTTGCCGGCACGTATACATCGAGATACCTTGGTCAGGATATGCAAGATAGAGGAATACCTCCGGGAAAACCTAAGCTATGATCGGGAAACTTCTGAACAATCGAAAGAAGCAATGATTGGTGAGCTGTCTGAAACCTCGGGATTGGTCCAGCGAGGAGAACGCATCATTGATAAAGGCGAAATTGTTAACGCAATCACTTTTTTAAAACTTTCTTCGTTAAAAAAGGCAGCAGAAGAACGTAATATAAATTCAACGGAAAACTGGGTGCTGACCGGCCAGATTATATGGGTAGCCGGCCTGTTTTTGATGCTGTTCCTATTTATTAGGTATTTTACACCCGAAATCTACAACAAAACCCACAACATCCTCTTTTTACTGATTCTTGTCACAAGTCTTAGTTTATTGAGCGCCTTAGTGGTGAGAAACAGCACCTTGAATCTCTATATGATTCCCTATGCCATACTGCCTGTGATAATCTGTACCTTCTTCAATGCCAGAACGGCTTATTTCACCCATCTCATCACCGTATTAATCTGTTCTGTCATTGCTCCCTTCCCCTTTGAGTTTTTAACGCTGCAACTCACTGTTGGTATGGCTGTTGTCCTCTCACTCAAAGAGCTTACTCAGCGTTCACAATTGTTTTTGTGTATCGTCTGGAGTTTTGTCTGCTATTCGGTATTTTACACCGGCATAGCTTTTATTCAAGAGGGAGCGCCCAATCAACTTCAATGGCAAATGTATGTCTTTTTTGCCATTAACGCAGTACTGATGTTCACCGCCTACCTCCTGATATATTTGTTTGAATGGATATTCGGCTATACTTCCAATGTCACTCTAATGGAGCTCTCCAACATTAACTCCCCCTTGCTCCGCTTGTTTTCAGAAAGCTCTCCGGGCACTTTCCAACATTCCATGCAGGTTTCCAACCTGGCTGCCGCCGCCGCTCAGGAAATAAACGCCAATGCACAACTGGTAAGAACAGGGGCCTTGTATCACGACCTGGGCAAAATGCAAAATCCCGCCTATTTTACCGAGAACCAGGCAAACGGACAAAATCCCTTAGACCAAATGGAAACAGAAAAAGCAGCCAAAATAATAGTGGATCATGTCAACAATGGTCTCAAACTGGCCAATCAATACCACCTGCCCAAAGTGGTGAAAGACTTTATTGCAACTCATCACGGTACCGGACCGACACGCTATTTCTACACTATCTACAAAAACGAACATCCCGACCAGGAGCCTCCAAAAGAAGCATTTTATTATCCGGGCCCAAATCCTTTTTCTAAAGAGACAGCTATCCTAATGATGGCCGATACTATTGAGGCCGCTTCGCATAGTTTAACGGAATATTCCGAAAGCAGCATTTCGGATCTGGTAGAGAAGCTGATCGGCCGGCAAATTCAGGAAGGGGCTTATAAAAATGTACCCATCACCTTCCAGGAATTGGAGATCATTAAATCGGTCTTTAAACAAAAATTAAAAAGCATTTATCATACACGAATAGCCTATCCTGAAGAAAAGAAGAGGGCTGTTCGTAACACTTCGGATAAAAGAACTAACAGGAAGTAGAATTAATCGATTCTGTTAATCGGATGACCTTCCACGAAGGCTCTGACGTTTTCGACTGCCTGGGTAATCAAACGCGCCCGGGCTTCTTTGGTTGCCCAGGCAATATGAGGGGTGATATAACAGTTCTTAGCTGTCAGTAAGGGGTTGTCGGGGCATGGAGGTTCTTTAGATAATACATCAACAGCTGCTGCATAGAGTCTGTCGTTATTCAAAGCCCAAGCAAGGTCTTCTTCGTTAACCAATGGTCCCCGGCTTAAATTTACCAGTATAGCTCCTGTTTTCATTAAAGCCAATTTTTCCTTTTGCACAAAGCCCTTGTTTTCGGGTGTTAGGGGGCAATGCAGGCTCAGCACATCGCTTTGTCGAAACAATTCATCTTCACTGACCGGAGAAATACCGGCAGGTAAATCGTCTTTGGTCTTGCTTGTCAGGGCAATAACTTCCATTCCAAAAGCCAGGGCCAATTGGGCAGTAGCCATTCCTATTCTACCCAAACCCACAATACCCATTGTTTTGCCTTTGAGTTCCATCAAAGGTTTATCGAAAAAAGAAAAATCACGGCAGCCCGACCAACGGCCTTTTTTCACTTCCTGCGCGTGATATTGTACTTGGTTGTATATGTTCAGTACGTGAGCAAACACCATCTGAGCCACCGAATCGGTGCTGTAAGCAGGAATATTGGTCACCACTATGTTGTGGGCTTTGGCAGCGTGTATGTCAACCACATTATAACCGGTAGCCAGCACTCCGATATACTTAAGCCTTGGCAGTTTTTTTATCAGATCCTCGTCCAGAATCACTTTGTTAGTCAACAAAATGTCGGCATCTTTCGCCCGCTCAATAACTTTTTCCTCGGGACTGCGCTCGTACACCTGTATTTCTCCAAATTGACGGAGAGCATCCCAGGACAAGTCTCCGGGATTGGAGGTAAAAGCGTCCAACACGCAAATGGAATAATTCTTTTTCATGGCCTTTTATTCAACAGCAAACTGTATTGGAGCTACTTTACCTTCCAATCAGATTCATAAATTCCTGCCTGGTCTTTGCCTGGTTAAAGACACCGGTAAAATCGGAGGTGACAGCAACTGAATTTTGTTTTTCAACTCCCCGCATTTGCATACAAAGATGTTGTGCCTCAATCACAACCATCACCCCCAGAGGATTGAGGGTTTTCTGAATGCATTCTTTGATCTGCGTAGTCATGCGTTCCTGCAACTGCAAGCGGCGTGAAAAAATATCCACCACCCGGGCAATCTTACTCAGGCCTGTAATATGCTGATTGGGAATATAAGCCACATGGGCTTTACCGTAAAAGGGCAGCATGTGGTGTTCGCACAAGGAATAAAAATCTATATCCCTGACGATAACCATTTGCCGGTATTCCTCATGAAATTTGGCCAATCTTAACACTTCTTCGGGATCCAACTGATAACCGTAAGTAAGAAATTGCATGGCTTTAGCTATGCGCTTAGGTGTTTTCAACAAACCTTCACGTTCCGTGTCTTCTCCCAGCAAACGTAAAATTTCCAAGTAATGTCCGGCTATTTCATCCTGAACAGGATTAGGTTCAGTTCCAAGAATTAATCGTTTATCTATCATAGACTTAGTTCTTTATCCCGACTTTAAGTATAATAGCTTTCTCAGCTAAGGTTCAACCTGTATTTTTTCGCGAACTATCGACATTTCGCGTCCGAACACGAAACTCCTTCTCAGATCGAGTAAGACCTCATAAGCTTCTTCGTAAGTAAAAAAATCTCCGACACGCACCCTCCAGAAAGGAGCGTTATAAATGACATATGTGTTCAAATCAGGCAGTTTGGCCTTCACTAAAGCCTCCTTGCTGAAAGCTTCTTCTTTGGCAGTAGCCTGATTATTACCAGAAAATATTTGAATACGCCAGCCATTCAAGCTGACCAGGGTTTTGTCTCCGTCTTTGATTATGTTGGCCGACATTTGCTTACTGCCAACTAAGTCTACAATGCGCCTGTCTTGAAAAATCCGTACCGTGCCCTTGTTTTTTTCGGAAGTTTGCAAAAACTGTATAAAACGTTCGCCGGATTGATCGATGCTATCCCGATGGGCACACAACCTCTGGGCCGTTCCGCAACAAAACAGCACAACAAGGCTAAACGCCATTTTCCGGCAGATATCGGATGTTTTCAGCATTTTAAAAATTAAAAGGGGATGTCTCAAAATTAACTATTCAAGCACAAAACATAAGGTGTCTTAGAAGCGTCCAAATGCAAGGGCTGAGATTGAGGGCAAAGGAGCATACTGAAGTATGTGACTGAGCCTGAATATCGAAAGCAACGCAGCAGTTGGGCACTTATGAGACACCGTCGATAAAATTACAGTACAGAGCTCAGTACTTTGTTGGTAGACCGGACAGCCTCAGCGCTTTTATCGAACAAAGCCTGTTCCGCGGCGTTAAGTTTGAAGTCCACGACTTTCTCCCAGCCGTTTTTTCCAATAACTACCGGAACACCAATGCAAATGTCTTTTTGCCCGTATTCGCCTTCGAGGTAAACGCTGCATGGCAACACCTTTTTCTGGTCGTGCAAAATGGATTCTACCAGGTAAGCTCCGGCAGCTCCTGGAGCATACCAGGCCGAAGTGCCCAGCAATTTGGTAAGTGTTGCTCCACCAACCATGGTGTCGGCTGCAACCTTATTCAAAGTTTCTTCGCTAAGAAATTCCGAAACCGGAATGCCCTTGTAGGTGGCGTACCGGGTAAGAGGAATCATGGTGGTGTCTCCATGTCCGCCAATCACACAAGCCTGGATGTCGTTCAGGTTAACATCACCCAGAGCCATGCTCAAATAGGTTTTAAAACGGGAACTGTCCAAAACTCCTCCCATTCCGATAATTCGATTTTTAGGAAGGCCCGATGTTTTCTGGACCAGGTAAGTCATAGTGTCCATGGGATTACTGATGATAACCAGTATGGCATCGGGAGAATATTTCAAGACATTGGATACAACGTCTTTCACTATACCGGCATTAACACCAATAAGTTCTTCTCTGGTCATTCCGGGCTTACGGGGAATACCCGAAGTAATCACTACCACATCAGAACCGGCCGTTTTAGAATAATCTCCTGTAGTACCTGAAATTCTGGTGTCTATACTCATCAAACAGGATGCTTGTTTCATGTCGAGAGCTTTGCCCTCGGCAATCCCTTCTTTAACGTCCAAGAGGACAATTTCATCTGCTACTTCGTTGATGGTCATTATGCTCGCATAAGTTGCACCTACATTTCCTACTCCTATTACACTTACTTTTGACATAAAATTTAGATCTAAATTAACTTATTATCTTATTAAAAACTATCCTTATAAAAGGATTGGCAAAGATACAATTTGTTTTTGCTTTCAAAGCTCTAAGTCGCAACTTTTTGGATGCTCTGAACTTTATTGCTGTCTTTCGGACTTGAATTCCTCGTATATCAACGAAGCCTGAATAAATGGGCCCACGGCCTTGCAGTCGTTTTCGATGATAATGGTTTCGTTGATGTAATAATCGTATTTTCCACTGCGATTTTGTGAACCGCCCAGTCCTGCTCCCGCACAACAGTCGGTAATGCTGATGGTTCCGTCGAGATTCTCTTTTACAAAACGATCCACGAACTTCTCGTACCATTGCAGCGCCGTTTCACGGTAAGAGGCATCAAAAACTCCTGTTTTAACCCCTTTGAGCAGGCCATACACAAACATGATGGATGCGGTAGATTCCTGATAATTACCCTCCCTTTCGGGAAACTCCAGAACTTGATACCACATGCCGGTTTGGGGATCTGCGTATTTTGGCAGCACCTCGTATATCCCCTTGAGAATATCGATCAAAGCCTGACGCTGTTCTTGTCCCGGTATGTAATCCAAAGCATCCACCAGGCCCATTACATACCAGCCCAAACCTCTGCCCCAGCAATGGGCCGATTGCCCTGTTTCCTTATCTGCCCAAAACATAGCGCGGCTTTCGTCCCAGCCATGCCTGTACACTCCGGTAACAGCATCGTAGGTGTGTTTACCCACAGTGACAAACTGGTGAACAACGTCCTCAAATAAGTCTTGCTGATTTGAAGCATCGACATAGCGGCTAATGTATTCCGCATAAAAAGGCTGGCCCATGTACAAACCGTCCAGCCACATTTGATAAGGATACACTTTTTTATGCCAGAAACCCCCGTCGGAGGTGCGTGGGTGTGTTTGCAACTGCGAAAACAAGGTGTCCATAGCCATTTTGTACTTAGCTTCTCCGGTTCTGTCGTACATGCGGAACAATATCCGGCCGGGGCAGATATGGTCGATATTGTAGTTGGTCTTTTTATAGGAAACAATCTCGGCCTGCGCGTTGATCATGGTATCGGCATAACGGGCGGCATAATTCCAGAAACGCTCATCTCCGCTCGCATCGTATAAATCCATAAAAGCCAGCAACTCCAATCCGTGCGTATAATTCCATTTGAGGCGACCCTCGCATGCATCCAAGTCGGTTGGTACGGGTGTTCTGATCATCTCGCTCTCGGCCATGCGAACCGAAAGTGGTTTGGTGGTATTTTTTTGTCCACAGGCGGCAAATAAAAGCGTGCTTACAACAAGAAACCATATCGCTCCGCCTTGTTTTTTTAATTGAACATTTTTCATTGTACAGATTTAATTACAGTTATTAAATTTCGACAAACAAGTCTCCAGACTGTCTGTCCACAAGGGAACAGCCACTCCGTAATCTCTGCGGATTTTGCTTTTGTCCAGCAGGCTGAAGGAGGGCCTTTGGGCCGCCGTAGGATATTCGGCAGTAGTCACCGGTATTATTTTACAATTTGTAATTCCGGCCAGTTGATGAATCTTTTGAGCAAATTCGTACCAGGAACATTTTCCTTCATTGCTGAAATGGTAAATGCCGGGGGTAAAATGCCCGTCTTCGGCGTTTAATACGATTTTCATCAAAGCCTTCGCCAGATCGGCCGCATAGGTGGGGCTGCCCCATTGATCATTCACCACTCTGAGTTCCGATTTTTCCCGTCCCAAACGAATCATGGTCTTTACAAAATTATTCCCAAACGCAGAATAAAGCCAGGCGGTACGAACTATCACCGAAGAAGAAGGACAGATTTCATTCAACACCTGCTCCCCCTGTAATTTACTCTTGCCATAGACCGAAACAGGACAAACCGCATCGTTTTCGCGATAAGGCCTGGCTTGTTTTCCATCAAAAACATAGTCCGTGGAAACATGCAAAACAATAGTATTCTGTTGCTTAGCAGCTAAGGCAAGGTTTCTGACCGCAGCACTGTTTATGGAATAACACAGCTCTATGTCGCTTTCTGCTTTGTCTACAGCCGTATAAGCGGCACAATTGATTAAATAATCCGGCTTCAACCGGCTGAAGCAGTCAATAACTGCTTGGGAGTTTTGCAAATCCAACTCCTGAATGTCGGTAAAAGTGAACGCAAATTGAGGATATTGATTTTCCAACAGTCTGATTTCACTACCCAATTGCCCGTTGGCTCCGGTAATAAGAACTACTTTCCGCGTCATAATTTTTATAACTTTGTCGCAAAATTAGGTAAATATATGAACTTCTTCAGCATAGACACGGGCTTTTTTTCGACCGAGGCAGGAGCCATGTTCGGTATCATGTCCCAAAAAGTCTGGTCAAAAAAATACCCGGCCGACCGGGAAAATCGCAGTCCTTTGAGCATGCGTTGCCTTTTTGTTGATTTTGGCGAACGAAAAGTGCTCTTTGATACCGGGGTGGGAAACAAACAACTCAGAGGTATGGCTTATTACCGCTTTCGCGAACTGATCGACATCAGAGATGCCCTAAAAAGCAAAGGCTACGATGCCATGCAAATCACCGATGTGGTACTGAGTCATCTGCACTTTGACCATTGCGGAGGCTGCACAAGGGAAGGGGACAATGGAGAACTTGAACTTTGCTTTCCCAAGGCCCGACACTGGGCAAGCGCAGCTCAGTGGAAAAATTCCCTGCAACCCTCCAGTTGGGAAGCCGATGCCTATCTGCCCGAAAACATGCAGGCCGTGAAAGATGCCGGCAAGTTACATCTTATCGACAAAGACCAGATCTTATTTCCGGGACTGGAACTTAAACTCTATCAAGGCCATACCTACGATCAGATAGTATCCTTTATCCGCACAGAACGTGGTAATCTTATTTTCTCCGGCGATGTGGTCCCAATGGCTACTCATATTGCACAGGGTTGTATCGCGGCCGTGGACAATCACGCCTTGCTGGCCGTGGAAGAAAAAATGCGGCTTTTGGAAGAAGCCTGCGAGTTAAAGGCCGGACTGGTCTTTTACCACGACTTCTACACCAAAATTGCCGGTCTCAAAAAAAGCAACGGCCGTATTTGGGAGGCAGCTTCGCCCCTGGCTTTAGACTGACAGATAATCCATATTGTCCGGGTACAATCTCTAAAGATAGCTTACAGATTTGTTTGGCTCCGAGCTATGTTATCGACTCACCACACTGTTACTGCTCTCCGACAAATAAGAATCCAAAATCCTCCGGACGGTGAAAATCGGGTTTTGCCGAATGAACAGGGCTCCAGCTCAGGTAATGCTTTTCGGAACAGGCCGAACAACACTTATAAAAATTTGCTTTCAAGACAGAAGGTAAACTCTCACAATCAATGCCCAATAACCTAAAGGGTATGTATACCGTCAGAGACCAAACCAGGCCAGGCTTGCCAACGCCCTTCGGGAAAAGTCCGGCGGTCTTGTCGGCAATCCCCGGTTTAAACACCTGTTGTTTGGCAGATCCGGCGACGACCGCGTCCGGACTGACAGATTCACCCCCGGGGCAGCGTTTGATCAATGCCAGTTGTTCAGGAGCGAGAGTCACATAATCTTCGCGACTTTTCCGTTTGGCCGCCAGGCAATAACCCAAAGAGTTGAATTCAAAATTATAATAGTGCTTTCCGGAGGGCAGGGCAACAAAAAACTCAACACAACTGTCTTCCCAAACAGGAGAGTTATCGCTTTGGTGAATTGTTCTTTTTTCTTTTTCTTCGACCGAGAAATGAAGATAAATGCCGGACTCGCTCCTTCCCAGCCAAAGCAGTGTTTTGGGAGCATAAGGAAAATCCTTCGGCCAGTTGAGGCAGTCCAGTTTCAGGGAGGAACCCTGCCTATAGAGCAATTCGCGTATGCTATCGCTTTCTAATTCAAAGCTTAGAGCATCTAAAGACTGAATTAAAGGTAAGGAGGTTTGTTTCTTCATAAAAACCGGCTATTCTTGATTGCAAATATAAGTTCGTATGTTGATTTTTTAGCTAACTTTGCGGCAGGATTTTGAGAGTCCTGCTGTAAACCATCCCCTTATGATTCATTTCTTTAAAACCCCCACCGGAAACGTGCTTGCTGTGCAAGCCGACCGTAATTTTTCCCAAGAGGAAAGCAGTAAACTGACCTGGTTGTTTAACCAGGCCCAATACCTGAATTCTCCACAAATCGAAGGCGTTTTTATCGGCCCGAGGCGCGAGATGATTACCCCCTGGAGTACCAATGCCGTAGAAATAGCCTTGAATCTTGGTGTTAAAGACATCGTCCGCATCGAAGAATTTATTCCCGTAGCCAGCGATAAAGCCGAACACGATCCTATGTTGCAACGCGTTTACAAAACGCTGGATCAGAAAGTGTTCAGTATTGACAAAAAACCCGAACCCATACTTTACATTCAAGATATTGCTGCCTACAACGAACAGGAAGGCCTGGCTTTAAGTCCCGATGAAATAGAATACCTGGAAAAAGTATCCGAAAAAATTGGCCGCGACCTCACCGACAGCGAAGTTTTCGGTTTTTCTCAAGTTAATTCCGAACATTGCAGGCACAAAATTTTTAATGGTACATTTATCATTGATGGAGAAACCAAACAAGATTCCCTGTTCAAATTGATTCGCAAAACTTCGGAAACCAATCCCAATAAATTGGTTTCTGCTTATAAAGATAACGTGGCTTTCAACCAGGGCCCCCGCATTGAACAATTTGCTCCCGCCAGCGGAGACAAAGCCGATTTTTTCGAAACCCGCGACATTGAATCGGTGATTTCGCTCAAAGCCGAAACTCACAACTTCCCCACCACTGTAGAACCCTTCAACGGAGCCTCCACCGGAACCGGCGGAGAAATCAGAGATCGTCTGGGAGGCGGCAAAGCTTCTTTGCCAATTGCCGGCACAGCAGTTTACATGACCGCCTACACCCGCAACGACAAAAACCGCAGTTGGGAACAAGCCCTACAGGCAAGGCCCTGGCTTTACCAAACCCCGGAACAGATCCTGCTCAAAGCCTCAAACGGAGCCAGCGATTTCGGTAACAAATTTGGCCAGCCCCTGATCTGCGGATCTTTGCTGACCTTCGAACACGAAGAGAATCAAAAAAAATACGCCTACGACAAGGTCATCATGCTGGCCGGAGGAGTGGGCTATGCCAACAAAAAAAATGCGCTGAAAGAAACTCCCCATGCAGGACAAAAAATAGTAGTGTTGGGTGGAGACAATTACCGCATCGGGATGGGCGGAGGAGCAGTTTCGTCGGTGGACACAGGGAAATTCTCCAACGCTATAGAATTGAACGCAGTGCAAAGAGCCAACCCTGAAATGCAAAAAAGGGTGGCCAATGTAATCAGGACTTTGGCCGAATCCGATCAGAACCCTATTGTCTCCATACACGATCACGGAGCAGGCGGGCATCTGAACTGCCTTTCGGAACTGGTGGAATCCACCGGAGGCCTCATTGAAATGGATAAATTGCCCATAGGCGACCCCACTCTCTCGGCCAAAGAAATAATCGGAAACGAAAGCCAGGAAAGAATGGGACTGCTGGTGAATGAAGAAGATTTGGATCTTATTCGCCGGATTGCCGACCGCGAACGTGCCCCGATGTACGTAGTGGGCGAAACCACCGGCGACATGCGTCTGGTTTTCAAAGAGAAAAACGGAGACCGCCCCATAGATTTGCAACTCGACCATATGTTCGGCAAAGCACCGCGCACGGTTATTACCGACCAAACCGTCGACGAATCGTTCAGCGCTCTGAATTACGATCCGGCCAAACTAAATGAATATATTCAACGGGTTTTACAGCTCGATGCCGTTGCCTGCAAAGACTGGCTCACCAATAAAGTAGACCGCTCGGTGACCGGCAAGGTAGCCTGTCAGCAATGTGCCGGCGAAATACAGCTTCCTGTTTGTAATTTAGGAGCTGTTGCGCTCGATTACAGAGGCAAGTCGGGTATTGCCACTTCGATCGGGCATGCTCCCCAGGCAGCCATAATCGATCCGGAAGCCGGCTCTGTGCTTGCTATTGCCGAAGCGCTTACCAACATTGTTTGGGCTCCCCTGAGCGGCAATCTCTCCGCTGTTTCACTTTCGGCCAACTGGATGTGGCCCTGCAAGAATCCGGGCGAAGATGCACGCCTGTACAAGGCAGTACAAGCCGCCAGCGACTTTTCCATAGCTCTGGGTATCAATATCCCTACCGGAAAGGATTCCCTCTCGATGACCCAACAGTACGACAAGGAGAAGGTGTTCTCTCCGGGTACGGTTATTATTTCGGCAGGAGCCGAGGTTTCGGATATTCGCAAAATCGTTACTCCCGTACTAACATCCCAGGCCGATTACCCGCTTTATTACATCGATTTCTCGGGAGATCTGCCCAAACTCGGAGGCTCAGCCCTGGCTCAAAGCCTGAACAAACTGGGCAACGAAGTGCCCCAGGTGAAGAACGCAGCTTATTTTCGCGCCGCTTTCAACACCGTGCAAAGTATGCTGGAAAAGGGTTTGATTACTGCCGGGCACGACATTTCGGCCGGAGGTCTTATAACAGCTCTTCTCGAAATGTGCTTCCCCAATGCAAACGGAGGACTCGACATTGATTTAAATTCCCTGGCCGCCCTGCACGAAAGCAACAACGATCTGATCCACTTGCTTTTTGCTGAAAATCCTTCTGTGCTTATCCAGGTAAAGAATCCCGAAAAAACCGAAGAATACCTGACACAGGCCGGTATCCGTTTCTGCCGTCTGGGCAATTATATCCCCGAACGCAAACTCAATATACAGTTGGAAGACAAAAGAATACAACAGGATATCGACGCCTTGCGCGATATCTGGTATCGTCCCTCCTACTTATTCGATCGTAAGCAAAGCGGAGAAAAAGCGGCGCTGGAACGTTATTCCAATTACAAAAAACAAGCGCTGGAATTTAAATTCGACAAGAATTTCAAGGGTAGCTTCCATCAATACGGTATTTCTCCCGACCGCAAAGGCCGCAGCGGCATCAAAGCCGCCATCATACGCGAAAAAGGAGTCAACGGCGACCGCGAAATGGCTTATTGCCTCCACCTGGCCGGTTTTGATGTCAAGGATGTCCACATGACCGACCTGATGTCGGGCCGGGAAACACTCGAGGATATCAACATGCTCGTCTTCGTGGGAGGCTTTTCCAATTCCGATGTCCTGGGGCCGGCTAAGGGTTGGTCCGGAGGCTTTTTATTCAACCCCACAGCCAAGAAGAGTCTGGATACCTTTTACGCCCGTCCCGACACCCTGAGTCTGGGCGTCTGCAACGGCTGCCAATGTATGGTTGCTCTCGACCTGATTTATCCCGAACACAAGGATAAACCCAGGATGATGCGCAACAGTTCGCAAAAGTTTGAATCGGGATTTGTTTCCGCGATTATTCCCGAAAATCATTCCGTCATGTTCGGTTCTTTGTCCGGCAGTAAACTGGGCATTTGGGTAGCTCACGGAGAAGGTAGGTTTGATTTGCCTTATACCGAAGATAAGTACCATATCGTAGCCAAATTCAATTACGATGCCTATCCGGGCAATCCCAACGGATCAACATTTTCAACAGTCGCCATTTGTTCGACCAACGGCAGGCACCTGGCCATGATGCCTCATTTCGAAAGAGCTATCTTCCCCTGGCAATGGGCTCACTACCCGGCCGACAGAAGCAAAACAGACGAGGTAACACCATGGATAGAGGCCTTTGTCAACGCCAGGAAATGGATAGAAAAGAAACTGGTATAAAGGCAGGCTTAAGCGAGCTGTTTTTCACTTTTCTAAAGCTGGGAGCTTTCACCATAGGCGGAGGTTACGCTATGATTCCGCTTATAGAAAAAGAATTGATCGATAAGAAAGGCTGGTTCGACCGAGAAGAATTTTTGGAACTGCTGGCCCTGGCCCAAAGTGCTCCGGGAATTATCGCGATGAATATCGCCGTTTCGGTTGGCTACAAAGCCAGAGGAAGATCCGGCATGTATTTGGCCAGCCTGGGGGCAGTGCTGCCTTCTTTCCTGATCATCCTGCTTATAGCGTCTGTTTTTACTTCTTTCAGGGATAATCCCGTGGTTGAAAGCATCTTTAAAGGTGTACGGCCGGCAGTGGTCGCTTTGATTGCTGCACCCATCTTTCGATTGGCAAAATCAGCCCATATTACCCTTAAAACCATGTTTATTCCCATTGGCACGGCTATTTTAGTGGGCTTTCTGGGAGTGAACCCCGTCTGGATTATCCTTTTGGGTGCCATAGGCGGTATAGTCTGGTTTTCGATCGCAAAAAGAAAGCAAACATGATCTACTGGCAATTATTCATTACCTACTTAAAAATAGGCTTCTTCAATTTTGGAGGAGGATACGCCATGCTTTCGCTTATTGAGCACGAAATGGTACTGAAGCATCAGTGGGTCAGTCACGCTGAATTTACCGACATGGTGGCCATTTCTCAAGTCACTCCCGGCCCTATCGGTATCAATATGGCCACCTATGTCGGCTACACGGTAACCGGCAATGTTTGGGGATCTATGCTTGCCACTTTTGCCGTAAGCCTGCCTTCGCTGGTTGTTATGTACGCTATTGTACGTTTTATTCAGGCTTTCAGACAAAACAAATGGATCTCGGCGGCATTCGACGGCATTAAACCTGTTACGGTTGGGCTGGTGGGGTCTGCCGCAATTTTATTGATGAACGAACAAAATTTCTCCGATTATATCAGTCTGATCATCTTTGGTTGCAGCTTTTTGCTCAGCTGGGTGCTTAAGGTACATCCCATTTTGTTGATTGTTCTGGCCGGATTGACAGGACTGCTTGTTTACTGATCAATATACTCGCAACACAATACCTTCGGGAGCACTTTCACTATGTACACGACTCAGGGCTGTCACCACATACAGCCAATCGCCGGAATAGGGATGTGAGGGTAAGACAAAGTGATGATTTTGGGTAATTCCGATTATGTTTCTGGGATCTTCGATGTTTTCGGGTTCATAACCTTTTAAGAATCGATAGATGACAAAATAAGCCGGACGTTCAATCTCTGACCTTGGGCGTATGGTTTTCCAGGACAAATGTTTTCCGATTTTATAATCGTCTCTTAAGTCCAATTCATACACAGGCTCGGGAGCACGGTGTTCTGCCAGAAGATCTACCGGAGGTAAGGAAGGATAATAATGATAATTCATCACCAAGCTGTCCACAATACCTCCGGTGTTGTTTTCCAGTTCATAGGCCGGCCAGAAACAATTTCCCTTCAGACCGTCGTTGTTGCGGACGAGGGTCATTTTTTCGTGTAATTGGCCGGGATTCATCGTCCGGACGATGTCCTGCCCCACATAAATGGAGCTGGCGAAATTCAACTTACCCCACCATTCGACAAGAGTTTTATAATCTGCCCTGTTGTGCCCTATTTCCCAATACAACTGCGGCACACAATAATCAATCCAGCCTTCCTTCATCCAAAGCAAGGCATCGGCATAGAGGTCGTCGTAATTACTCAGGCCGTCGGTCTCACTACCTTGAGGATCTTGTTTAATATTGCGGTAAATACCAAAAGGGCTGATGCCGAAACGTACCCAGGGTTTGGTGTTGCGGATGGTTTCGTGCAATTCCCGCACCAAGGTGTTCACGTTGTTGCGGCGCCAGTCGTCTTTTTGCGATGAGTTGTAACCCTGCGATTTACCGTAATTCCTAAAACTGGCATCGTCGGAAAAATTCAAGCCGGCTATAGGATAGGGATAGAAATAATCGTCCATGTGGATACCGTCGATGTCGTAGTTTTGCACTATCTCAGTCACCACTTTGACGATGTGCTCCCGGCAGTCGGGAATTCCCGGATCGAACCAAAGGGAACTGCCGTAACGGACTATCCAATTACGGTTCTTGCGGATAAAAGTCTCTCTGAATGCGCCTTCGCGGGCAGTCAATTTCACACGGTAGGGGTTGATCCAGGCATGAATATCCATATTTCGATGATGGCATTCATCTACCATGTAAGCCAGGGGATCCCAGCCGGGATTTCGGCCCACTCTGCCTGTTATGAATTCACTCCAAGGCTCAAGCGAAGAATTATACCAGGCATCGGCTTGAGGACGAATCTGAAAAATGACCGTATTGATTCCGGCCTCGTGCAAAAGGTCGAGCAAACGGCTGAAATATTGCTTCATTCCACGTTCACTCATAGCAGCATACTTGGTTTGGGCAACCGTATGCAGCCAGGCTCCTCTGAACTCACGTTTGGGAGGCAAGTTCTCTGCCTGTCTCCGGCTAAAAAAAACCTCGGGCTCAGGCAGAGGAGTTTGCGGACTTTGACGATTTTGCGTTACGGCCTGCTGTAAAATCAGACTAAACGCTAAGCATATCAGAAGTCGCCCGGGCATGGTTTCGATTTTTTGAAGCTCAAATTAATGGATTATTCGTTTGTTTCTCTCAAAGCCGCCACATCAAAGCATTTTCCCTCATCTGCCAGCTCCGTGTTAGGGAAAATGGCCTGGGCCTGCTGCAATAGAATTTCCTCGTCGGCATAACGGGCAGAATAATGACCGATGATCAATTTCCCCACTCCGGCTTTCTGAGCTATCCGGGCTGCCTGTGAAGCTGTGGAGTGCAAGGTGGCCTCGGCCAGTTCTTCCAAATCGTCTCCAAACGTAGCTTCATGGTACAAAAGGTTTACACCCTCGATGTACTTTATTATGTTTTCGTCGTAGGCAGTGTCGGAACAAAAGGCATAAGACAAAGCTGCCTTAGGAGGCCGGGTCAGACGATCGTTGGCGATCAGCCTGCCTTCGGAATCTACAAAGTCGGCTCCTTCTTTTATGGCTGGAATCTCTTTGAGCGGGATCCCGTAAAAATCGATCATCTCTTTGATCATATGCCGCTGGCGAGGTTTTTCCCTGAACAAAAAACCGGCAGACTTAACCCTGTGCCTCAAAGGAAAACAATATACTTCCAGACTGCGGTCTTCGTAAACCAGAGAGTGACTGCCGGGATCGAACGAAACAAAATCCACCTGAAAGGGCAGATCTCTGCAAAAATAATCCAGCTGGGGCTGCATCAGCTCTTCGAGTTCCGGCCTGGCATGTATGCGCAGCGGAGCATTTCTGCCCAACAAACCCATGGTCGAAATTATGCCCAATAGGCCAAAACAGTGATCTCCGTGTAAATGAGAAATAAAAATATCGCCTATACGATTGTAATTCAAACCGGTTTGTCTGAACTGCAGTTGAGTGCCTTCCCCGCAATCTATCATAAACAACTTCCCCCGCAGATGTACGATTTGCGATGTGGGATAATGTCTTTTGGTAGGCAAAGCCGAACCGCAACCCAGAATATGTACATGAAAACAATCCATAGGCCGGCCGGTAGATTAAAAATCGGCGTTACGCGGCGTTCTCGGAAATGGGATTACATCGCGAATATTTGCCATGCCGGTTACAAAAAGCAACAAGCGCTCAAAGCCCAGCCCAAAACCCGAGTGAGGTGCTGTACCGTAGCGACGGGTATCCAAATACCAGTATATGTCTTTGTCGGGAACTCCCATTTCTTTGGCCCGGCTCAGTAGTTTATCGTAGTTTTCTTCACGCTGCGAGCCGCCTATGATTTCGCCTATTTTGGGAAACAACACATCCATAGCCCGTACCGTCTTGCCGTCGTCGTTTTGCTTCATATAAAACGACTTGATTTCCTTGGGATAATCGGTTAAGATTACCGGTTTTTTGAAATGTTCTTCCACCAGATATCGTTCGTGCTCCGATGCCAAGTCGGCACCCCAGTAAATAGGAAATTCAAACTTGTGTCCTTGAGCAACTGCTTCTTCCAGAATCTTGATCCCTTCGGTATAGGACAGGCGTACGAACTGGTTATCCACCACGAATTTGAGCCGGTTAAACAAGTCATCGTCGTACATCTTGCTCAAAAAAGCCAGATCGTCCTGACAACGGTCCAGAGCCCATTGTATGCAGTATTTTATGAAACGTTCGGCCAAATCCATATTATCCTGAATCTCGTTGAAAGCCACTTCGGGTTCTACCATCCAGAATTCTGCCAGGTGGCGAGGCGTATTGGAATTTTCGGCCCTGAATGTAGGACCGAAAGTATAGACAGCCCCCAAGGCCATCGCCGCCAATTCAGCTTCGAGCTGACCGGAAACAGTGAGGCTGGTATGTTTGCCAAAGAAGTCTTCGGAATAATCAATTTCATCCTTATCGTTCTTTTTTAAATTATTCAGATTCAGCGTAGTCACCTGAAACATTTGCCCCGCACCCTCGCAGTCGGAGGAAGTAATAATGGGTGAATGGAAATAATAAAAACCGTTGTCGTAAAAAAAACGATGTATGGCCTGGGCCATCTCATGCCTGATCCTGAAAATGGCTCCAAAGGTATTGGTCCTGGGACGTAAGTGAGCAATTTCCCTTAAAAATTCCAGGGTATGACCTTTCTTTTGCAGAGGATAAGTATTGGGATCGGCAACGCCGTACACTTCGATCTCTTGGGCCTGAATCTCCGCTTTTTGACCCTGAGCCGGCGATTCCGAAAGAATGCCGTCCACCCGGATGCAGGCGCCGGTGGTCAGCTGTTTGAGCAGTTCTTCATCAAAAGAGGCCAGTTCTACTACAATCTGAATGTTGTGAATAGTAGAACCGTCGTTCAATGCAATAAAACCCACTTGTTTGTTTCCACGCCGGGTCCTGATCCAGCCTTTGACCTGCACTAAACTTCCAAAATCTTCGCTCTGCAGTAAATCAACGATCTTTGTTCTTTGCAATTTATTCATGGCTCTAATTCAACTTTAAACAAAAGCACCCATTTTCAGCAGGGAAACTTCTCTATCACTAAGATATCTCCAGCGTCCGCGAGGCAGATTCTTTTTGGTCAAGCCTGCAAAATAAACCCTGTCCAATTTGTACACCTTGTAGCCGACCTGTTCAAAGATACGGCGCACCACCCTGTTCTGCCCGGAATGTATCTCTATGCCGATCACATTCCTTTGATCCGGAGATACAAAACTGATTTCGTCTACAGCTATTTTTTCACCGTCGAGCACTATGCCTTCGGCTACTTTTTTCATATCTTCTTCGGTAAGGTCCCTATCGAGAGTTGCCTGATATATTTTACGTTTTTCGTATTTGGGATGAGAAAGCTTGGAAGCCAACTCTCCATCGTTGGTAAGCAATAAAACTCCCGTTGTATTCCTGTCGAGCCTTCCTACGGGATATATTCTTTCGCGGCAGGCATTTTTTACCAAATCCATTACTGTCAAGCGTTCCTCGGGATCATCGGAGGTGGTTACGCAATCTTTGGGCTTGTTGAGCAAAACATAGACTTTGTGCTCAATGCTTACAGGTTGATCATGGAACAAAACTTCGTCGGTAGGCTTAATCTTGACTCCCAATTCGGAAACCACTTCTCCATTCACCTTGACAACTCCTGCCTGAATAAATTCATCGGCTTCCCTACGGGAACATATACCCGCGTTAGACAAAAATTTATTTAAACGAATCGGGGTATCCGGATCCAGGTCCGGAGCGTATTTTGGTATGGACGTTTCTTTAAAATAGCTGGGACCATCGGAAGAAGATTTTTTGATGCGGGGGCGTTTAGGTCGGCCATCGGAACGCAATTTTTCTGAGGGTTCGCTGAAATTCGGACGGGGACGATCCCGGTAGCCTTCGTTGCTGAAGCTGCGGCGAGGACGGTCTGAACCGTAATGTTCAAAACTATTGCCACGGTCGCCATAACTGCGGCGAGGACGATCCTGATAACCCTCAGAACCGTAAGGACGACGCGGACGATCCTGGGAACCTTCACTGCCGAAAGAACGGCGGGGACGATCCTGGGAGCCTTCGCTGCCGAAGCTGCGACGGGGACGGTCCGAACCGTAATGCTCAAAACTATTCCCCCGGTCAACGTAACTGCGACGAGGACGATCTTGATAACCCTCAGAACCATAGGGTCGGCGGGGACGGTCTTGAGAACCTTCGCTGTCAAAAGGACGACGAGGACGATCCTGAGAACCTTCGCTGCTAAAAGGACGGCGGGGACGGTCCTGAGAGTCTTCGCTACTGAAGTTGCGGCGGGGACGGTCTGAACCGTAATGCTCAAAACTATTGCCACGGTCACCATAACTGCGGCGAGGACGATCCTGATAAGCCTCCGAACCGTAGGAACGGCGGGGACGGTCCTGGGAACTTTCACTGTCGAAAGAACGGCGGGGACGGTCCTGAGAGTCTTCGCCGTCGAAAGAACGGCGGTGGTAGTGATCGTGCGAGCTTTGATCTGAACTTGTTTTCTTGTTTTGCTCTTCCCGGTTGACAGATGCACCTTCGTCAGGCTTTGCTGTCCGGTTTTCATTGTTTGTTGTCATTGTTGTTTTCTAAAAAAATAATAAGGAATAACCTCTGCGGTTAGGACTGTTTGTATGTGTTAATTTCCTGTATATGTGCCGGGGGTTATGTTTCTGAGCTCTGCCTTTACGGCATCGGAAACATTCAATTTTGAAATAAATTCCTGAATAGAGGCTTCTGTAATGTTCTGACCGGTACGTGTCAAAGCTTTTAGCGCTTCGTAAGGCTCCGGATAGGCTTCACGCCTAAGTATGGTTTGTATACCTTCGGCAACCACAGCCCAGTGATTGTCCAAATCTTGTTGTATGACCGATGGATTCAGCAGTAATTTATCCAAACCTTTCATAGTACTCTGAATGGCAATAAAGGTATGCGCCAGGGGTACACCAATATTCCTCAACACCGTGGAATCGCTTAAATCCCTTTGCAGACGTGACACCGGCAATTTGTCGGCCAAATGGACAAACAAAGCATTGGCCAAACCTATGTTGCCCTCGGAATTTTCAAAATCTATCGGGTTCACTTTGTGGGGCATAGCCGATGAGCCGACCTCGTTTGCTTTGATTTTCTGCTTAAAGTAATCCATAGAAATGTACAGCCACATATCTCTATCAAGATCGAGTAATATCGTATTGATGCGCCTTAGGGCATCAAAAAGGGCGGCTAGGTTGTCGTAATTGGAAATTTGCGTGGTAAATTCTTCGCGCTTAAGACCCAGCGTGTTCTCTAAGAAATCTACTGCAAAGGCCTTCCAGCAGTAGGCGGGGTATGCGGCATAATGGGCATTGAAATTACCGGTAGCTCCTCCAAACTTAGCAGAATACGGTACCGCTTTCAGAAACTTTAGTTGTTCTTTGAGCCTGTAAACAAAGACCATCAGCTCTTTACCCAAACGGGTGGGCGAAGCAGGCTGACCATGAGTTCTGGCCAACATGGGAACATCTTTCCATTCTTGCGCCAGATTTTCCAGCCGTCCGCACAAGCCTTCAATCAAGGGATAGTATTGCTCCTCTACTGCTTCTTTTATGGAAAGAGGCACGGCGGTATTGTTGATATCCTGTGATGTCAGGCCGAAATGGATGAATTCTTTGTAAGGATGTAGGCCCAGTTTGTCGAAACCCTCCTTGATAAAATATTCAACAGCCTTGACGTCGTGGTTGGTAACCTGTTCAATCTCTTTTATGCGCTGAGCATCTCCGGCATTAAAGTCTTTGTATATTTCACGGAGAAGCTCAAATTTCTCATGCGGAACTTGTTTTAATTGTTCCAAGGGCAAACGGCAGAGGGCGATAAAATATTCCACTTCGACCTGTATGCGATATCGCATTAGGGCCAACTCAGAAAAATAGTCCGCCAAACCTGAAGCTTTGCTGCGATACCTGCCATCTACGGGAGATATGGCCGTCAATTCAGTTAAATCCATTCCCTTTTGTTCGTTTTATAAAAGAAGCGGCGCAAAGATACTATTTTGCAACGACATAGCCACATATTCCACCATTTTTCGTTCTTTTTTTTATAAAAAGACCATCAGCTGTCTGAAAATTTATCAAATAATAATTTGCCGGGATAAAAATTCAAATTATCTTTGCCGCGTTTTTTAAAAGCCAAGGGCGTTTAGCTCAGCTGGTTCAGAGCATCTGCCTTACAAGCAGAGGGTCGGCGGTTCGAATCCGTCAACGCCCACAGAAAAAGCACCCGCCGATTTTTTCGGTGGGTGCTTTTTTGTTGGCCGCACATAATTCGTACACACTGCTGTTTTATAATCTTTAACATTACGATCATCAAAACCAACGAGGTCAATGCTGGTTTCTCTTTATTTAATCTACTGTATTTTAGATATTTGTATTTATATACACATAAAATATTGCTAATTGTCAACCCGCTCTAATTATAATTGAACTTTGAAACTTTTTTTTAAATCAATAGCTTTGAGAAAAAAAGAAATTATGGAAAAAAAAGAAGTAGTAATTGTTTCAGCAGCAAGGACTCCAATAGGTAATTTTAATGGAGCTTTATCCGGTTTCTCTGCCGTAGATTTGGGTGTAATTGCCGCACAAGCAGCTATCCAACGGGCAGGAATTGACCCGAAAGAAATTAACGAAACTCTTGTTGGCAATATTTTATCGGCGGGGCTTGGACAGAATGTTGCTCGCCAGATTGCCGTAAAATCAGGTGCGCCTGTAACTAGCCCGGCTATGACGATCAACTTGGTCTGTGGCTCCGGTCTTCGTGCCGTTTCACTGGCTTCACAAATGATTCAGGCCGGCGACTCGGATGTGGTGCTTGCAGGAGGAACGGAAAGTATGACTAATGCGCCTTACCTGCTCACCAAAGCACGTGGTGGCTACCGTATGGGACACGGTGAACTGATTGACAGTATGATAAAAGATGGTCTGACCGATGTTTTCAATGATTATCACATGGGGATAACGGCCGAAAATATCGCTGAACGGTGGAATATTACCCGCAAAGAGCAGGATGAGTTTGCCGTAACAAGTCAGAACAGATGTGAAGCGGCCCAAAAAGCAGGAAAATTCTCGGATGAAATCGTTCCTGTTACCATTCCGCAACGTAAGGGTGATCCGATTATCTTTGACACCGATGAATTCCCACGCCACGGAGCCAATATCGGACAACTGGAAAAACTACGGCCTGCATTTAAAAAAGACGGAACTGTAACGGCGGGAAATGCTTCAGGTATAAATGATGGGGCAGCTATGTTGGTGGTTATGTCAGCCGAAAAAGCCAAAGCATGGGGGTTAAAACCGTTAGTTCGAATTAAATCACACGCTACCGTAGCCCTGGAACCGGAAATTATGGGTTACGGACCGGCACCTGCTACCAAAAAAGCACTCGCTAACGCCGGGATATCTATTTCAGATGTTGATCTGATAGAAGCCAATGAAGCATTTGCATCTCAATCCATTGCCGTAATGCGTGATTTAAATTTGAATCCCGACATTGTTAACGTTAATGGAGGCGCCATTGCCCTCGGACACCCGGTCGGTGCTTCCGGAGCACGCATTCTCACCACTTTAATTTATGAAATGAAACGTAGAAATGCTGCAACCGGTTTGGCTACGCTATGTATCGGCGGCGGACAGGGAACAGCGTTGATTGTGGAAAATATCAATTAAATACATCATTAATCTTCTGCCTTACAGAATAGGCAAGTCAATATTTTTTATCATGAAACTTAAAAACAAAATTGCAATTGTTACCGGCGGTGCTGACGGAATTGGGAAAGCGACTGCCATTCGTTTTGCGCAAGAAGGCGCAGTAGTTGTGATCTGGGACCTCAATGAAGAAAAAGGGAATGAAACTGTAAAACTGATTAAAGATGCGGGAGGTAAAGCGACTTTTGCAAAAGTGAACACTGCTGTTTACGCAGAAGTAGAAGCGGCTACAAAACAGGTTGTTGAGCAATTCGGAACATTGGATATTATTATCAACAATGCAGGAATTACCCGCGACAGTACCCTTAAAAAAATGACTCCTGAATCCTGGCAACAGGTAATTGATGTAAACCTTACAGGTGTTTTCAATTGTTGTAAATGTGCGTCGGAAGTTATGGTGGAAAAAGGTTGGGGAAGAATCATCAGCGCTTCGTCTGTAGTAGCACTTTACGGTAATTTCGGACAGACGAATTATGTGGCCACCAAAGCCGGATTGATAGGAATGACCAAAACGTTGGCACGTGAACTCGGTCGTAAAGGCGTAACAGTAAACGCTGTTGCACCCGGATTTATCGCCACCGACATGGTTAAAAAAATGCCTGCCGAAGTGTTGAAATCAATGGAAGAAAAAGTGCCTTTGAAACGCCTCGGTCAGCCGGAAGAGATTGCAGCAGCCTATCTTTTCCTTGCAAGCGACGATGCGAACTACATCAATGGAACTGTTTTAAGTGTTGACGGTGGAATGACTGTTTAAAATTAAGGTCTATGGCAACATCAGCACAAGTTATTGGCGCATCCATACTCTTTGCGGTTTATGCGGTGTTCGTACTCTACTTTGTTGTTAAAGGTGCACGCGGAACGAAAAACATTAATGACTACGCGGTCGGAAGTTTTACCTTTTCGCCTGTTTACGTAGCGTTGTCGTTGGCTGCTGCCATGACAAGCGCTGCTACTTTCGTTATAAATCCCGGCTTGATAGCTACTTACGGTTTGAGTGCCTATATTTCGTATGGATTGGTGTTCCCGTTTGCATCATTGGCATCGCTGGTTATTCTGACCAAAAGTTTTAGAAAATACGGTCAATCAGTACAAGCACTAACTTTGTCGAGCTGGGTCGGAAACAAGTATAACAGTAAAGGATACGCACTTTTTATTGCTTTCCTTACAGTTTTGCTGTTGACATTTATCGTGTTGATTTTAGTTGCTTTGGTAAAGGTAGCCGCACAAGCATTGAATGCCAATCAGATTGTGGTTCTTGCCGTTGTGGTTGTCTTTACATTTGGGTATATGATGTTTGGCGGCGCTAACTCCATGGTTTATACCAACGTGATCCAGGCTTCGCTGATGATTTTGGTGGCACTTATTTTACTTGGTTCAGGATTCCAATTTTTCAAAGACGGATTCTTCGCTTTCTTCGAAAAGTTGAAGATAATTGACCCACAACTGGTGAAATTCCCAAACGAGCAAAGTCCGCTCTTCCGTGATTTCTTTGAAATAGTTATTGCACAATTAGTTGTAGGAGCAGCAGTGGTAGCTCAGCCACACATCATCACCAAATCTTTGTTGCTGAAAAAAGAGAGCGATGTAAATAAATTCCTAATTGTCGCGGTTATTGTTCAATTTTTATTCTATTCGGTGGTATTTGTAGGACTGTTTGCCCGTTTGCTTTTTCCGGATTTAACATTGAATGGAGAGCATATCAATGTGGATAGTGTCATATCCAATTATGTAATTACTGTCTTCTCTGGTGGAGTAGGTTCGTTGCTGGTTGGGCTTTTGGTAATTCTTGGTTTGATCAGTGCCGGTTTTTCAACCATTGAAGGTTTAATTCAATCATTAAGCACCACAATAACCACAGATATTATCAAACCACTTTTCGGAAAATCGATAAAAAACGAAAACAGTTATATTACCATCAATCGATTGGTAATAGCCGTAATGGCAGTAGTAGCGTTTCTAATGTCGAGAGAGCAGATCATCAATCCCAATGTGAGCGTAGCTATTTTTGCTCAAAACGGAACATATTCTTATTTCTCGATATTAATTGTACCGTTGGTGTTTGGAATTTTCCTGAAAAACGCGAAGATGAAGTCTGCGCTTTCAGGTTCAATCACTGCTCTTGTGGTCTATTTTATTGTGTACTACCTGCTTCCTTATCTTTACAAGTCAGGTGTAGCCAGCTTTGGTTTTGCCAACCGTTATTTCGGTGACCAGGTGCAAAATCCGGGCATTGCAGCTGCCATCGCTATATTAGCAGCATTTGCTGTAGGGCTCAGCGTTCATTTTTTCAGTAAGAATAAAGAGAGAGTATAGTGATGCATGAAGTACGAAGATAAGCGTATAAAAGAACACTGTAACTACCCAATCGCAAATCTAAAATTGTAAATCTAAAATTGTAAATCTAAAATTTGAATATATTATGGCCAAATTCAAAGAAATTTATCAAAGTAAATTAATACCACTGGAAAAAATGCCCGATCTGCTCCAGAGTGATACGGATGTGATTGTAGCGCAATGTGCATCTGAACCACAAGGCTGTATGTCGGTATTTCACTTGGCAAAAGAGCGTGTGAGAGATGTGAAAGTATTTTCCGTTCTCACTTTGAAACCCTATGAATTCTATATGAAACCGGAAATGAAAGGGCATTTTGAACTTTGCAGTTGGTTTCATGCACCCGGCTCGCGCAAAGCATTAAAGGAAAAAACAGGAACCGTTACTTATGTTCCGAATATGCTCCACCGTGCCGCATCCGATCGAATGAAAGTGCGTCGTCCGCATATGTTTGTGGGCACCTGTACACCGCCCGATGATAAAGGATTTGTTTCGCTTTCGCTGGGAATAACGTATGAGAAAGACATCCTGGAAGTAGCTGAAGTTGTTGTGTTGGAAGTGAACGATAAACTCCCAAGGACGCTAGGTGATACTCAGGTACATGTCTCCCAGGTAGATTATTTTGTGGAATATTCTCAAAATCCGCCTACAATACCGGAGCCTCAACCGGATGAAGTAGCAATGAAAATAGGGAAACACATTGCCGATTTGATTGAAGACGGCTCTACCATTCAACTGGGAATTGGTGAAATTCCAAACGCTGCTGCACTGATGCTGAGAAACAAGAAAGATCTGGGCGTTCATACTGAAATGATGGTAGACAGCATGATGGAACTGTACGATATGGGCGTTATCACCAATCAGAAAAAGAGCATACACAAAGGAAAGTTTATCTGTACGTTTGCTATGGGAAGTGATAGACTTTATCAATGGCTGGATAATAATCCGGCTGTTGAATTTCTGCGTGGTGCCTATGTGAATGACCCGTGTCTGATCCGTCAAAACTCGAAAATGGTTTCCATCAATACTTGTATGGCGATTGATTTTACCGGTCAGGTGGCAAGTGAAGGTGTCGGCACACGACAATATTCCGGAACCGGTGGGCAGAGTGATACCGCTGTTGGAGCTATTGATGGTCTGGATGGAAAAGGAAAATCCATTATTGCCTGCCGTTCGACTGCCAAGGGCGGAACAATCTCCACCATTGTTCCCGTATTGGCTCCCGGAACGGGAGTTACGCTTCATCGCAGCGACACAGACTACATTGTTACTGAATACGGAAGTGTAAGACTGACCGGTCGTACCGTTCGTGAACGTACCGAACTGCTGATTTCCATTGCTCATCCCGATTTTAGAGAAGAGCTGAGAAAACAAGCAGAAGAGATTGGGTATTTGTAGAGAAAGGCGGAAAGCACGAAGCACGAAGTAGTTAGCAAACAGCTTGTACTAAAAAGTAGGATGCAAAGCAGTTGGATGCTTGCAACTTCTAATTTCTAATCAATATCCAAAAGTCTAATATCTAACAGTCTAAAAAAATCGCAAATCGTAAATAAAAATGTTACCAATAAAAATAGTTGCTACCGGGCTGTACGCACCGGGTGAGCCAATAGGAAATGAAGAATTGAAACAGTTGGCTGGAATTGAGTTCAATCACGAAAAAACTGAAGGAAAAATCGGAATCAAACAGCGCCACATTGCTCATTTCAGAAACCTGAATGAAACTACGGCAGATTTCGTAACCAAATCAGCGGAAGTTGCCTTGAAAAATGCCGGATTATCAGCCGATGAAATCGGTCTGTTTATCGTAGCAACCGATACTCCCGAATACGTTACTCCTGCAACAGCTATTATTCAGCAAGGACGATTGCAGAAAGGTGAAAAATGGAGTATGTCTTTTGATATTTCAGCATCATGTGCAAGCTTCACAATGGCTTTTGATACGGCTTCGAGGATTCTTGCAAACAACCCGAAGATCAAATATGCACTGATAACCGGGGTGTATAACATGCCTGCATTTATTCGTCCGGGTGATAAGTTTGCTTATCCGATTTTTGCCGATGGAGCCGGTTCGTTTATTCTTACAAAAGATGAAACCGGACAATCAGGCTATATCGGTAATCAAATGTTGACCGACGGAACTCAGTATGACTTTATCGGTATTTATGCCGGTGGTTCTAAAATGCCTGTAACCAAAAAAGTTTTAGAAGAAGAGAAAAACGGTCTTTTAAGTCTTAAACCCATGCCGGGCGACCGAAATGTGCGGCTTTGGCCTATGGTAGTAGAGAAACTTCTTACCGAATACAGTGTGAAAGCTGACGAGATTGATCATTATATTTTCACACAAATCAATCGCTCGGTGATTATACAAGTTATGGAAGCCATCCATCAGCCCCTAGAAAAAGCAATGATGATAATGGATAAATACGGTTATACCGGATCCGGTTGTGTACCAATGGCAATGCACGAAGGAGTTAAGTCGGGCAAGATCAAGCGTGGAGACAAAGTGCTTTTCATGGCATCAGGTGCAGGCTTGTCGGTAGGAAGTAATTTGTTGGTGTATTAGTTGTCGGATGACGGATGTTGGGTGTTGGATGTTCCTAAACTAGTGATTAAGGCTTATCTTGACAACGTCTAAGGGCTTGTCAGCGTTTAACGCTAGAAGGACATTGGATATCAGACGTTGAAATCAAATACATCTAATAATCTAACATCTTAAAGTCTGTAAGTCTAAAATAATCGTCAATCTAAAAATCGCAGATAAAAACAATAAGATATGGTAAATGTAGGAATAGTTGGAACCGGAATTTACATGCCGGAAACAAAGATGACTGCTAAACAGATTTCAGAAGCCACAAAAGGTGTATGGAGTGAAGCAGCGGTAATAGAAAAATTGGGAATTGTAGAAAAAACAATTGCCGGTCCCGGTGATGGCACGCAAGAAATGGGTGTACGTGCTGCGTTGGATTGTTTGAAAAACACAGGTGTCGATCCGATGGAGATAGACCTGATCCTCTGTATTGGTGAAGAATGGAAAGAATATCCGCTCACCACATCGGGGATTTATATCCAGGAAAAAATCGGAGCCAACAATGCCTGGGCAATCGACATTCAGCAACGTTGCGGAACAACGGTAGCAGCCATGAAAATAGCCAAAGATATGATGATAGCCGACGAGAAGATGAAAACAATTATGATTGTAGGCGGTTATAGAAACGGAGATTTCATCGATTTTGAAGACAGTGCTGTCTCGTTTATGTTTAATCTGGGTGCCGGTGCCGGAGCGATGATCTTAAAACGCAATTACGGGAAAAACTTAGTTTTAGGCACGCATATCATCACAGATGGAACAATGGCGCGCGATGCAGGTGTGCTTTATGGTGGAACGGAAAACCCGATTACAGCAGAAAATGCTCACCTGGCTTATAAATCGCTGAAAGTTTTCAATGTAGAACACATGAAAGACCGCTTAAATGAAGTTTCAATGAAAAACTGGTTTCATTGCATTGATAAAGCATTCGAGAAATCAGGGATTCAAAAAAGCGAACTTGGCTTCCTTTGTTGTCTCCATTTCAAGCGCAGCATGTTTGGCTATATGCTGACTGAACTTGGACTTACCTGGGAGCAGAGCATTTATCTTGAGAATTACGGACACATTGGTCAAATAGACCAAATTTTGTTACTCCATTTAGCACAGGAGCGTAATTTATTGAAACCCGGAACGGTAGTTTCCATGATAGCAGCCGGAATCGGATATGCTTGGGGTGCTAATGTAATCCGATGGGGATAAGGATCGGTCAGACAGATAATTGCTGTTTTTAATCGATTGTATATCATTTTTTTATGTTAAAAATAAAACAAAACCCTATCAAAGTCAACCCTGTTATTTTTAATATCCTTTTTTTTTCAGTTACTAATTATCTAAATTTGTGTTTATAACTAAAATATTCATTTTTAAATTTTTGAAATCATGAAAAAATTAATTTTTATTTTAATTGCAGTAGCAACTCTCTTTTCTGCATGTGACAGAAGTGAAGTAGAAGATGTTTACAATCCGGCAGAAGACGGAATTGTGGGAAACTGGCTGTCAAAAGGTGCTGACGTGGCTCCATTGTTGGCAACATATTTCAAGGTGGATAGTATCACAGCCGACTTCAAAAGTAACAACACATATGCTGTGACATCTTATGCAGCAGGTGTGCCAACCAATTATGTAGGTACTTACGCTCAGAAAAAATCCGGAACGGGAGCTATTTGGACAATCGAACTGAACCAATCTACTCCAACGGCCGTAACCAGTGAAGGTATTTTTGAAATAACCAAAGCCGGCACGGGTTACACAATGAAGTATGAAGTTGTACAAACTGAGCCTAACATTGGTGCAACTCCTCCTACAGCAAGCGCAGGTTTCGGAAGTAGTAACGGTGGTGCTTTGGGACAGAGTAACATTCAGAAATTTGTAAAAAGATAATACTGTATTATTCATTCAAAAAGGTCAGGAGAAATAATGGTTTTACCCTGACCTTTTTAATTTTTAAAAAGAAATAAGCTATCATTATTTCGTGTTTTTTAAATGACAAAATTTAATAAAATGAAGAAAATACCATTGCTTCTTTTTTCAGTTCTTATTTCTTTTTCCATTTTGGCTCAATTACCAACCAATCAGTATTTTACAAAAGAAATACCTGAAAAAGCAAATAAAGAACTTCAGTTTCTGGCATTTTTCATCAATCAGGCAGTTTCATCCAATATTTATCCTGAGAATGACTTCCTGAAAGGTCAGACGGTAGGACGTTTATTTGGGGGAAATACTACCACCACATCCAACGAGCGAATGAGCGCTTATGTGGAGCAACGCATTATCCCGTTTTTCATTTACAAGCCTAATCTTTTCAACGGCAAAGCAATATTAAGAGCGGCGTTTGAAATTGACTGGACCTGGGGTGATGTGGCTTACGGTGTGGGCGGTAACTTCGGTGGAGGTTTTTCCGCTGACCAGGTCAACCTGCAAACACAAAACCTGGAAGTGGAGCTTAATCCGGCAAAAGGTTATTATATTAACCTGGGTTTGCAACGGATTTTTGATACTCCTTACAATCCTTATACTACGCTATTCGATAAAATGACGCAGACGGGTTACCGGCTGGCGTACTTTGGAACAGACGGTGTGGGAATTTCAGCCCGCAAAGACTGGGATTTTTCACGAATAAAAGCAGGCTATTATAAATTGTATGAAAACTATGTTCAGCTGGATGACGATGTAACATTGATGGAACTGAACGGTGAAAAAGATGTGAGCCGTGCCTGGAAGGTGGGAGGCTCAGCATATTATCTGCGTGACCGTGGAAGTGGTGCCGGCGGTGTTTCCATCCTCGGGCAAGGTTTCAATAGCCTTCTGGCAAGCCACAACGGAACGTTCCGCTTCAACTATGGTGCAGCGCCTTATCGTGCCGACGTGGTATGGATAGGAACGTTTTTTAGCAGAAATGCCGACACCTGGCTTGATCCGTGGACCGTAAGCGGGTTCGTGAATGTGAATCTGGGTAAAGCAGACACATTGCAGCTGTCGACCGATGAATATAGCGAAGCGACAAGTATTTTCGGCTTTGCAGCGAACGGACGGGTTTCATATCGTTACGGACAAACTCCCAACGACAACATATCTTTGGATCTGCTTTATACATCCGGCGATGCCAACGCATTAAAAGATGGAAAATACAGCGGTGTAATCACGGGAAATCAATGGGGAGCACCTGGTGCAATTTTTGTAAGCTCGGGGTCTTATTTATTGATGCCTCACGGCAATGTAGTAAATCGCTTTACACCTGCCGTAATGGACATTTCCAATATGGGGTACGGTTTGACTTATGCTAATTTGAGCGCATCAAAAGGCTTTATTCCCAATAGATTGAATGCAAAAGTAGGAGTTTCTGCAGGAATAAGTAATGTTCAACCGGCCGGTGGAGGAGCAATTATCGGTACGGAAGCCAATGGAAATATTCAGTATAATTTCGGACCGTACATGAGCCTGGAACTGCATGGTGCATACCTTTTGCTGGGAGATTTCTACGACAGCAAGCAATCGGCCTACGGAAGTCCGGTGAACGGCGGAATAGATGGCCGTCCGGCAAATCCATGGACAGCGTTTTTAGTTTTCAAATGGTTGATGTTCTAAAACAAGGAAAGGAGAAACAAAACATGAAAATTAAATTATTAAGTATACTAATTATGGCTATTGGTTTTGGAGCGTGCAGCACACCTTATTCTGCTCTCAAAGACATTAGTTCTTTCGAAGAGCTGGATTACAAATATCCGGTAAAAAAAGTTTATCTGCCCGAAAGTGAATTTACCATTGCATATACCGACGAGGGAAAAGGTGATAACACCATTATTCTTATACACGGTTTGGGTAGCTATCTTCGCGCCTGGGAGAAAAATATAGGTGAACTAAGTAAAACCAGCCGTGTAATAGCCATAGACCTTCCGGGCTACGGAAAATCAAGCAAGGAGCCTCACAGCGGCATGATGACTTTTTATGCAGGAATTGTGAATGAACTTGTCAAAGAACTGAAACTGGATAAAGTGGTTATCGGTGGTCACTCCATGGGTGGACAAATCGGTATGACAACTTATCTGCAATATCCTCAAATTGTAAAAGGACTTGTGTTGGTGGCACCCGCCGGTTTTGAGCGTTTCACAAAAGGGCAAAAACAATGGTTCCGCGACGTGATGACTGTTGACGGGGTACGACTCACCACTCCCGAAGCCATTCAAAACAACCTGGCAACCAACTTTTACCGCGTACCGAAAGACGCTGAATTTATGATTTCCGAACGCATGCAAATGCGCTCAGCAGATGAATTTATCCCCTATTGTTATGCAGTGGTGCAGTCTGTTTACGGAATGGTGGGTGAACCTGTGATTGACTATCTGCAAGATATCAAAGTTCCGACACTTATATTCTTCGGAGAAAAAGACAACCTTATCCCGAATCGTTATTTGAATCCGGGACGTACGGCGGATATTGCCAATTATGGGGCATCTAAAATTCCAAATAACAAACTGGTAATGATTCCAAAAACGGGACATTTCCTGATGTTTGAAAAAGCTGAAATATTTAACAGAGAGACGATTGAGTTTTTAAAAGGCTTGAAATAATAGGATGGTTAATAATTATATTTGGTAAAGAGGTTTTCTCAAAAGTCACATTTAACAAAAAACCGGTAAGGTGTCTCGGAAGTGTCTAAATGCAAGGCACTGAGATTGAGGGCGAAGGAGCGTACATAAAATACGTGACTGAGTCCGAGTATCGAAGTAACGAAGCAGTTGGGCACTTCTGAGACACCATCTTTTTTTGTACCTTTAGAGTCCTAAAAACAACTTAAAATGCGTCCCAAGCTTTCAATATTTACCGATTTTGCCAATACACTTTTCCCGCATGAATTAGAGTATTTGATGGCTGTGCAGAATTTTTCCAAACCATTGAATTTAAAGATATTGAAACAAATATACTCTAATAATACATCGAGTGGGAAACAACGGAAACCCTTCGATGAGAGTATCGATAAACGCACCTATTCCTACCTGAAAAAATGGATAACAGAAACCTTGCTTAAAATTGATGTCGATTATTTTTTCGATTGGCTAATTGAGACTGAGAAAAAGATCTTGACTGACGTGATTGTGCCTTCAGACGAAACGGTGATTTTGAGCAACATGAATAAAATGCATCCCACAAACTATAATTACATCCGGTTTTACGAACTTTTACAATATTACCGTGATTACTTAGTGGTACGAAGCCGTACAAGACACAATAAGGTGGTGACTGATTTTCTTGAAGTTCATCATGAACAATATCACAAACTAAAAAATCTGAATATTAAGCTCGACGATGTCACGGCAAGAATTGTAAAAAAAACAGAATTCCATCCGGAAGAAAAAGAATATTTCGAAAATTTTCTTTGGGAAATATTTTTTGATGAGACCTTGGATGGATACACGCGATACCGGGCGGTGGTTAGGCTCACCATTCATTACTACAACAACAGGGAGTTTGAAAAGCAAGCTGTTGTATATCAACATCTTGACGGGTATTTTAAAACACCTGTATTCTACTCGAAACGTATTCTGTCAAACTATTATGCTAATCGTACCATGATGCATTCCAAACTTAATGAACTGGAAGAAGCGGAAAAATACGGTTACCTTTCCATACAAAACAAGAACAGTGATTACCTCTTTTACCTCATTAATTTGTGTGGGGTACTCTTGAAACAGGAAAAAAACAGTGAAGCTCTGAAGTTAATGCGCAAATCTATTCCTGAGCTGAAAAACACAAACAATAATTATTATAAAATCGGTTTTGCATCGTTTTACATACTTACTTTCATTGCCAACAAACAAATTGAAAAAGCGGTGCATTATGCTTCCCAATATTTTCAAACTTACCGGAAAGAAATATTTGAGCATCGTTGGCATTTGTACTTTACAACCTATCTATTCGCACTGATTAATGCCGAAAAATACGACAAAGTAGTTTCAATCTGCAAGCGCTACAATCTCTTGGTTAAAGAAAAACAACGTATTGACCTGCCTGATTATTTGCCTATTATAGAAAACTATTACTACCTTTCCGAGTATATGGAGGGAAAAATAGATCAAGACAAATTAATTTCATCCATTGTTAAGTCAGTAAAACCACTAATGAAAAACAACTATCGCTCTCGCCGAATGCTGGACATGATTGATGAACTGGGAGAATTTCTATACGATGAAATGAGGAAGGTAAAAACACAATTATTGGAATAAAAAAGAGAGCAGTTATCGAATATTCAACACATCCCAACAATCTATTTCTATCAAGCACAAGGGTAGTAAAATGGAAAATTAGGGGAAATTTTCCTCTAATTTCCCCTAATTGTCTTAAAATCCCGGTTGGCTTATTTGCCGATTCCCATAGTACCGCCGTCAAAATGGCCATGATCGTGGTAAGATTTTGCCATATTTTATAAAATCCTAAAAAACGTTAAGTGGTTTTTACGTTTTCTCCTGTTTTTTTAACTTCGGAGCGGTTTGTTAGGCAAATAGGCTTCCATACTTCTTCTCTATTTTGTTGTAAGTCGCTAAAAGTCAACTTGCTACATTTGTATTTGTCCTGATAGGACAATTGTATTGTTTTACAACGTTTAAAAACATAATAGGTATGACACATCAACTCAAAACCTACACCTTACGCAATTATAAAAGCATTCCGCAAATTACAAACTTATCGGATGAAATGATCGAAGCGATCGAAGTTGTAGGGCGTGTACTTCCCTTCAAGACAAACAATTATGTTATAGATGAGCTTATCGATTGGACACAAATAGATACTGACCCGATATTTACGCTCACCTTTCCCAGAAAGGAGATGCTTGAAAGAAGGCATTATAATGCGGTGAAGAAACTACTGGACCAAAGTGCGGATCAGGCGACACTCGATAAAAGGGTGCGGGAAATCCGCATGGAATTGAATCCAAACCCGGCCGGACAGGAACAAAATGTACCGGAAATAAACAACATCAAATTAAAAGGCGTTCAACATAAATATTCCGAGACGGTCTTGTTTTTCCCCAGTCAGGGGCAAACTTGCCATGCTTATTGTTCATTTTGCTTTCGGTGGCCACAATTCAGCGGAATGTCTAACTTGAAATTTGCTATGAAAGAGACAAACCTCCTTGCTCAATACCTGCTTCGGAATAATAAAGTGACAGACGTTCTGTTTACAGGCGGCGATCCAATGACCATGAGCACGCGAGTTCTAGCATCCTATATCGATGTTCTTTTGCAGCCGGAATTTAGAAATATACATAGTATTCGAATTGGAACCAAAGCACTGAGTTATTGGCCTTATCGCTTTACAGAAGACAAGGACAGCAAAGAATTGTTCGAATTGTTTGAACAAATAATCAAAGCAGGTAAAAATTTGGCTGTCCAGGCACATTTTAATCATCCGGCGGAACTGAAAACCGACGCAGTTAAGAAGGCAATCAAACAAATTCGAGCTACAGGAGCGCAAATCCGCACACAATCCCCCTTGTTAAAGAACATCAACGATAAACCCGAGATATGGGCCGAAATGTGGAGAAAGCAGGTAGATTTGGGATGTATTCCCTATTATATGTTTGTAGCACGCGATACGGGTTCAAAGCGATACTTTGAGCTTCCTTTGGATAAATGCTGGAATATCTTCCGAAAGGCATACAGACAGGTAAGCGGACTTTGTAGAACGGTAAGAGGTCCAAGCATGAGCTGTGAGCCCGGCAAAATTCAAGTGCTTGGAGTTCAAGAAGTAAAAGGTGAAAAAGTGTATGTGCTACGATTTCTGCAAGGGCGAAATGCAAAATGGGTGGATATTCCATTTTTTGCAAAATACGACCCGGAAGCAACCTGGTTCGACCAATTGAAACCCGCATTTGGAGAAGAAAAATTCTTTTTTGAAAAGGGAAGACGAAGACCGAAAACAAATGAAATATTATTCGAATGATCAAAATAAAACGACAAGAAAATCAGCAACTAAAGCCAAAAGCACCCACGGTGGTTGAAAGCATGGAGGGCTTTAAACAGGCCGTATGCTCGTGGGCGTCCAAGAACCGCAGCCGGTGTCGAAAGCATAGATAGAGCTAAACTCTCCTAAAGCCTCGAAGGATTTTTCGAGGCTTTTTTTTCCAGATTATATGCACTATCTTTCGGCCGTTTATCTCTACCCTGCCCCATAATGAAAGACTTTATACGACTGCTGTTTCGTTTGGTCCCGCCTTACAAAAAAAGTGTGTTCCTCAATGTGCTGAACAATTTCTTTTCGACTTTGTTCAGCCTGTTTTCCTTTGCCCTGGTTATTCCCATACTGGAAATCTTATTCCGGATCAACGAACAGACCTACACCTACCACGAAAACGCCTGGAGCCTACCCGCAGCCGATATTGCCGGAGCACTGAAGGATAACTTCTACTTTTTTGTTTCCACCACCATCGAAAAAAGCGGGGGAGGTGCTACCTTATTGATATTGGGAGCCTTTCTGATAGCCATGACTTTCCTGAAGACAGGTTTTGCGTATATGGCCTCGCTCAACATGATTACCATACGAACTTCCGTCTTGAGGGACTTACGCAATACGATCTTCGAAAAAGTACTGAATTTACCCCTGGGGTTTTTCTCTGAAGAAAAAAAAGGCGATATAATTTCGCGCATGTCAAATGATGTAACAGAGGTGGAGAATTCGGTGATGAGTTCACTGGATATGACCTTTAAGAACTTCATTATGATCATCATTTATTTTACCACCCTGTTGATTATCAGTTGGGAGCTTACGCTTTTTGTGCTCGTATTGTTACCCGTAGCGGGCTTCCTGATGGGTAGGGTAAGCAAACAATTGAAAAAACCCTCGCGCGAAAGCCAAGCACAATGGGGAGAACTACTTAGTCAAATAGAAGAAACACTGACCGGCCTCAGAATAATCAAGGCTTTTAATGCAGAGAACAAAATAAAGGCCAATTTCAACCGGCAAAACGAGACCTTGAAACGCACAACCAAAAGGATTATCCGCCGGCAGCAACTAGCTCACCCCATGAGCGAATTTCTGGGTACAACCATTATTGCCATCGTACTATGGTTTGGTGGTTCGCTGATTTTATCCGAATCGTCTCATACCATTACAGCACCGGTATTCATCTATTACCTTATTATTTTTTATAGCATCATCAATCCGGCCAAAGCCTTTTCGCAAGCCTGGTACAATGTACAGAAGGGTCTGGCCTCCATGGAAAGAATCGACCGGATACTCTTGACGGAAAATCATATTGCCGATCCCGAACATCCTGTTGATATAAAAGGATTTACCGAGGCCATCGAATACAAAAACGTCAGCTTTAAATACCAGACCGAACCCGTGTTGGAAAACATCGATCTCAAAATATCCAAAGGACAGACCGTGGCTTTAGTCGGGCAATCGGGTTCAGGAAAGTCGACACTGGTTGATTTGCTTCCTCGATTCTACGATGTGAACTCCGGCCAGATTCTGATCGACGGAATTGATATCCGACAAGTAAGAGTCAAAGACCTCAGAGCTCTAATGGGCAATGTCAATCAGGAAGCGATTCTGTTTAACGACAGCTTTTACAACAACATTGCTTTTGGGGTAAAAAACGCCAGCATCGAACAAGTGGTACAAGCTGCTAAAATCGCCAATGCCCACGATTTTATCATAGCCACCGAACAGGGTTACGACACCAATATCGGAGACCGCGGCAGTAAATTATCGGGCGGTCAACGTCAACGCATCAGCATAGCCCGGGCTATTCTGAAAAATCCGCCTATTCTGATACTGGACGAAGCCACTTCGGCCTTGGATACGGAATCCGAAAAATTGGTTCAGGAGGCTCTGGAAAACCTGATGAAAAACCGCACAACCATTGTGATTGCACACCGGCTATCGACTATCCGGAATGCCGATCTGATCTGCGTGCTGCACGAAGGCCGTATTGTCGAAAGAGGCACCCACAAAGCCTTGCTCAGAAAGAAGGGTCACTTCAAAAAACTGTACGACCTCCAGGCGCTCAAAGAGGAGCCAACCAGTCAAGAGTAAACACAGCAACAGCTATCCAGGCAGTCTTGATCGGATAACTTATAGAATCAATGAATCAAAACTAAACGCAGCGGATGTGGTCAACTGCTGACGCGATCGTCTCCTCAAAGGGTTAACGAGACAAGAGGAAACCCGCTTATTTTCTGTCGAAGTAGGGGCTTTTACCCGAAATGGAAAGCGGAATGGACAAAGCATAGAAACAATCTTTCAGCCAACCCAGCTCCAGGGCGGCCAGACCGGCGGTATACATTACGCGACTGTCCACCCGGCTGTCTGCGGCTACAGCGCAAGCCGAACCCAGGGCAATTCCAAGATCGGTAACCGGAAAGACACAGGGAAATGCCGGATGTTTACGTTTTTCGGCACAGTTGGGAAAACCGCAATATGCGCAATCCAACTCTTGTTCTCCCTGACGGCTGCCGATCAGTACTACAGCTTGTGACTGCCTTATGTTTTGGGCGTCTCTGGCAAAAGAAGGCCGCCGGTTTTTCAATCCAATCTCTTCCATTTTTTTAGCCAGGATTTCTAATTCTTCACCGCTGACACAACAGAGCTCCAAGCGGTCTATTCCTCTGGCTTTGGGAGCGGTACGTGCTGCGGTCATCATGCGCCGGGCCACCTCAAGGGCAGCCTGAATGGTGGTAGTTTTTTCGTTTTCGATCATAGTTTTAAATTATTTAGTTTTATCATAGATGTTATTAGTCGCTCTCTGCAAATCGGCATGAGCCGGTTTGCAGAGAATCCTCAAAGTTACAACAATCGTTTGCCGTAAAGAAATACTTTGCTTTCATCGGCTAAAGTGCAGGCAAAAACGAAATCCTCTCCCCCCTCTTTGAGGTTGAGCTTTTTTCGCAAGGCCTCCACACTCATCGGAACATTGCGGACGACCAAATTAGCCTGTTGCAGACCGGGCAATTTTTTGTGAAAATCTTTGGTTTTAGCTGACGATATTGTTTTGACTTCGAATATTTTCCCCGGAAAATCGGATTTGAATTTGTTTGACGTGTATAAATGAGTGTTTTTATGCAATTTTTCCAGCCCATAGGCTTGGGCGGGCATGATAAACGCTCCGGCTTTTAACAGGGAAACGTTGGGCTCGTACAAATAATCCCCTACTTGCGCCGTGTAAACGCAGCTTGCATTTGCCTCATCGCTTCTTCTGAATTTTAAAACCTGATCAGCGGCGTTATTCTTCAGATTGACGGCAGTGATCTCGGGTTCTGCCGTTTGATACTTTGCGTCAAGAAGAAACAAGACTTCTTTGCAATCGTTGTCAAGCGCAACCACATGAATCTGTCGGGTATGGGGCAAAGCTTTCAGCGCAAGCGACAAATCGATCATGGGCGAAAGTTTAATCAACACCAGGCCGGCTTTCTTAATTAAATCCTCGTACAATGTTGCCGGGTCGGGACTACAATCCCGAAGAGCTGTTACTTTGTTTCCATCCCGGTTTCGCCTTGAGGGATCCAGGTAAACAAAATCCAGCTTGCCGCTTTGTTGTAAAAATTCTTCCGATTCATTTTCGAACACTTGTATCCCCGGGCGGTTTAAAGCCTTGAAATTATGACTTGCTATCCGGCATAATTCAGGTTGTTTCTCCACGTAAAAGAACCGATCGAATACTTCCGACAGGTAATAGGCATCTACCCCAAAACCTCCGGTTAAATCGGCTCCGCTTATCGTCTGTTCTTGCTTTTGCTTCCGAATTATCGTTTTCATCAGGTCTCTTTTGTAGCAAGCCGTTTGCTGCGAAGAACATTGCTCCAGCGACAAAGTTGGAGGAAAGAGAATATCGGGGCAGGCATACCAGTCCGGAATTTTATTCACGATATGCTGATATCCGGATATCTGCCTAATCGCGAAGGGATAATTCATATCCTTCATGCCGTGGGTTTGCAAAGCCAGTTTGCGAACATCCTCTTTGATATGTTCCCGGATAAAACGGTATTCCATACTCTCTTTAATGTATTCCGACGGGTGCATGAACGGGTTTTTTGCAAATATAAGGAAATCGTCCGGCCAATGCGGAACAAATTTAATTTGACAGCTCAAGTCTCTGATTCACGCTGTTTTTGCTTACATTTGTGTTCCATTTCAAATTAGGACCATGACCGCAGACGACCGCCTCAAAAAATTGGATTTTAAAGATACCTCTTTTGCCAATCTGATGGTAAAACGTATTTTCAACATTTTGCTGATTTCAAGTAAGTACGATTTCTTTATGCTCGAAGACGACAGCAGGGTCGACGAACAAATCTTCAACGAATACATTTCACTTAATCTGCGTTATCCGCCGCGGTTTACCCAGGTGTCTAACAAAAAGGAAGCTCTGGAACAACTCGGGCAAAACAATTACGAGCTTATCATTTATATGCCCAGCGACAAGAGCAACGAACATTTTGAAATTGCCAAGCAAATTAAACATAAATGGCCGGCTATCCCTATCGTAGTACTGACTCCTTTTTCACGCGAAGTTTCGCAATACCTGGCCAATGCCGATACCAGTGCCATCGATTATGTATTCAGTTGGTTAGGCAATTCCGATTTGCTGCTGGCCATTATCAAACTTATGGAAGATAAGATGAACGTGGAAGAAGACGTTGCCTCCGTAGGAGTGCAAGTAATAATGCTGGTCGAAGATTCCATCCGCTCCTATTCTTCCATTTTGCCCAATCTTTATAAATACGTGCTGGAGCAATCAAGAAATTTTGCCACCGAAGCCCTGAATGCTCACCAACGCACCCTCAGAATGAGGGGGCGTCCCAAAATTCTGCTGGCCCGCAGCTACGAGGAGGCCATGGAAATACACGATAAATACAAGGATTATATGCTGGGTATAATCTCGGATGTCAGTTTTATGAAAGAAGGCAAAAAAACCCAAAACGCCGGTTTCCTTTTGTGCAATGAATTCAGGAAATACGACAAGGCGCTTCCCGTCATCATTAATTCTTCGGAAGCTTCCAACCGTACTTATGCAGAGCAAAATGAAATGGGTTTTATTCAAAAAAGCTCCAAAACCTATTCTAAAGAACTCAGACACTTGCTGGCAGATACCTTTGGTTTCGGCGATTTTGTGTTCAAAAATCCGCAAACCGGCGAAGAAGTGGCTCGTATACAAAACATACAGGAGCTGCAGTCGGCCATTTTCGATATTCCCGACGACTCTTTACGTTATCATTTTGAACGCGATCACGCCTCCCGCTGGTTGTTCTCCAGGGCTATGTTCCCTATCGCCCGCTTTATGAAAGGTATTCTTATCCAGGATTATGAAGACACTGCTCCGGTGCGGAAAATGCTTTTTGACGCCATTGTTCTCTATCGCAGGGTAAAAAATCAAGGCATCGTGGCAGAATTTCAGAAAGGACGCTTCGACAAGTATTCCAATTTTGCCCGCATCGGTGAAGGCTCCCTGGGAGGCAAAGGCAGAGGCCTGGCTTTTCTGGATGTCATGCTCAAAAGCCATCCGGAACTGAATACTTACCGAAATGTACATATAGGCATTCCCAAAACCTTGGTTTTGTGCACGGATATTTTCGATGAATTCATGGATAATAACCATTTGCACGAGCTTGCCATGTCGGATCAGACGGACGAAATTATTTTAGAAAATTTTCTCAAAGCTTCCCTGCCGCCCCGTCTGCTCGAAAACCTGACGGCTTTTGTGGATGTTGTCCAAAAACCCATCGCCATCCGCTCTTCCAGCTTGCTCGAAGACGCTCATTATCAGCCCTTTGCCGGAATCTATTCCACCTACATGATCCCCTACAACGAGCACGCAGAAGACATGCTGATCATGCTAAAGTCCGCCATTAAAGCAGTTTACGCTTCAGCGTTTTTTCAACAAAGCAAGGCTTATATGCAAGCCACTTCCAACCTGATTGATCAGGAAAAAATGGCGATTATTCTCGAAGAAGTCTGCGGTACTGCGTTCGATGAGCGGTTTTATCCGACCTTCTCGGGAGTTGCCCGGTCGCTGAATTATTATCCCATAGGCGAAGAAGAGGCCGGCGACGGAATTGCCAATGTGGCTCTGGGTCTGGGTAAATACATTGTCGATGGCGGCACAACTCTAAGATTCTCGCCCAAGCATCCCAAGCATCTGTTGCAAATGAGCTCGCTGAATTATGCCCTGAGCGAAACCCAGACGCATTTTCTGGCTCTGGACCTCAAAAACAAATCCTTCCGGCTCAAAGTTGACGACGGGCAAAACTTGCTGGAGCTACCTATAAGTGAAGCCGAAAAAGACGGCAACCTTAAATTTCTAGCCTCCACTTTCGACCCACTCGATCAGGTAATAAGAGACGGATTATGGGAAGGAGGCCGAAAAATAATCTCCTTTGCTCATATTCTTCAAAACGATGTTTTCCCACTGGCAGACATTTTATCCAAGATTTTGAAATTGGGAGAACAGGAAATGGGACGACCCATCGAAATTGAATTTGCGGTCGACTTTCACCCACGCGACGAAGACGACAGCCCGGAACAAAGATACTTCTATCTTTTGCAGATTCGCCCCATTGTAGATACCAAAGAAATGTTGGACGAAGATCTGGACGAGATCCCCGAAGAACAATTGCTGATAAAAACCATTTCTGCACTGGGCCATGGCATAGTAGACGATATTTACGACCTGATCTTTATCAAACCCGAACTGTTTAGCTCCTCTAATAATCAACTTTGCGTACACGAAATTGAGAAAATAAATAAGCAGCTCGGCGACGAAGGACGTAATTACATTTTAATCGGACCGGGGCGTTGGGGATCGAGCGATTCCTGGATGGGCATCCCCGTTCGCTGGTCTCAAATAAGCAATGCCCGGCTGATAGTTGAAACAGGTCTAAGAAAATATCAGATCGATCCCAGTCAGGGCACGCACTTTTTTCAAAACCTCACTTCGTTTGGAGTCCATTACTACAGCCTGCCCAACAGCGATATGGCTTATAATTACGTTGATTACGAATACATACACAATCAACCGGCCTTGTTCGAAAACCAGTTCCTAAAACATGTAAGATTCGAAAATCCCCTGGTATTTAAAACGGACGGCAAAAAGGGGAAGGGCGTATTGTTAAAAGCAAATAGGCTCAGTGTAGCTTTCCCAAAAATGAGCTAAAAAGGGAAGGGTGTATTGTTAAAAGGCGATTAGGAGCCTTTCTGGAGATCGGTGAACCTGCTCATTAATTTGTTGCTAAAAGTTTTTGATACCGGTATATCCGGCACCAGGTCGCTGTCCAACTCGAGACTGAGGCCTTCTTCACTTTTGCGGAGTATTTTTATCTTGTCAAAATTAACGATATACGAACGATGGCAACGCACCAGGTATTTGTCTCCAAACAAATCATCGATGGTTTTGAGCGAGCTCCTCAACATAAAGTGCTGCATCTTGCCTTTGTTTAAATAATGAATCTTGACGTAATTGTCGGCCGATTCTATGTAATAGAGGCTGTTGATATCGACGGATAAACGTAAAACTCCCTTGTCATCGTAAAAAGAAATCAACCCGCTTTTTTGTTTCTCCGCCAGCAGGCTTTCCTGTTCACGGATACGTTTCAGCATTTTCTCGTTATCACGCCATGAAAAATACAACCATAGAATGGCATAAGGCAACAACAAAATCAAACTGGTATTGATGGTGGCATTTTTCCAAATTTCGAGGAAGGGACGCGTATCGTTGAGTGCAAAAAATTGGAAAAGTGTGTAAAACAAGGACATGGCAATGACTTCCATCACCACCCATGCCAGATACAAAAGGACGGAGATTTCGTGATTTTTGTTGTAATGGTACATGATGATACGGCTTATGGCCACCACACACATGCCCACCAAAATTACCAGGTTGGAAAAAAGAAAGTAAGTAAGATCCGAAACTCCCCCCTGCCAATTTTTTGAGCCGAAAGGCTCATAAATATTTATAAACAGTAGAGCAAAGACAGCAGTAAGTACCACCAAGCGCACCACATTGCCTTTTTCGTTAATGTAATCCGGAATCTTTCTGTCCATAAATCAGGGGCTTCCCTCTATTGAGAATAAGTACAAAGATAGAAATTTTACATTTTACCCGCAAGAGGTAAAGTAATTTCGTCCCACATAGAGGGTTTTCACCCTGTATTTGGACAAAAATCCCCCAAAATCCCCCTAAGTCCCTTTTTTTTGCTCAAGTAGAAAGACCTTTGTTTTTTTGTTTCGTTCTTAAAACGACAGGCTATGAATTTAGCGCAAAGACAAGAGGAACTTCAAAGACAATTTAAATTGGGAATAGATACCAAACTGGAGAATTCACCGGTTGAAATTCGTCATTTCCCTTATACATCTCTTGACGAAGATAAAGGGGAAAAGGCCCGAGGATCCGACTCCGATATTCTGGAAAATCGCGAATTTGTCTATCCCATATTCAAACTAAAAAGTCAGGATAAGTGCCCGGGAGCCATATTTCTGATGCACGGACTGAATGAACGCAGTTGGAACAAATACCTGTGCTGGGCAGAATATCTATGTATGCACACAGGGAAAGCAGTTGTCTTGCTGCCCATTGCCTTTCATATCAACCGGTCACCGCTGAGTTGGCTCAATCCCCGATTGATCTCTCCTATTTTGGAAAAACGAAGGCAAATCCTGGGCAAGGAACAATCTCAAAGCATTGCAAATACGATTTTGAGTGAACGCCTAAGCGAAGACCCTAAGCGTTTTTACCGTTCCGGCAAACAAAGTCTCAGCGATTTGACCGGCCTGGTGAGACAAATCAAAGAAGGGCGCCATCCTTTGTTTACTTCAGGAACCGGAGTGGATTTTTTTGCCTATTCCATCGGTGCTTTTTTAGTTCAAATAGCACTACTGAGCGATAAAGAGGGTTTATTGGAAGACTCCGGACTCTTTTTGTTTTGCGGAGGTTCTATTTTCAAGCAAATGAACGGAACATCGCGTTTTATTATGGACAAGCTCACCTTCGATAAATTATGCGATTATTATCTCTATCGCTTCGAAAGCGACAACCGGATTGACCAAACTTCGGAAGCCTCCATGATTGCTTTCAACACCATGATCGAGAAAGAGCGCGGTGCTGAAGAGCGCTACCGTATCTTCAATGAAATGGGGAACAAAATCCAGGTGATGGCCTTGAAAAAAGACAGCGTAATCCCCTACAACGGCATAGTAGAAGCTCTGGGTACAGAATGCGCTCAAAGACACAGTAGCCTGATTGACTTCCCCTACGAATACAGCCACGAACAACCCTTCCCCATTATAAAGGGGCAAAAAGAACAAAACGACCTGGTCAATTTGTGTTTCAATGGGGTGTTTTCACAGGCAGCAGCCTTTTTGAGTAAATAAAAATCCGCCTGGCCGGGAATGCAACCGGTTTATTTATACAGAAAACGTTTGATGCTGCGTTTGGGTGTTTTTTCAAATTCCTTCTTTACCAACTCTATTTTCATAATTCGGGCGAATGCCGGCAGAAGTTTATTCAGTGACAAACGATTTTGTTCCATGATTTCATTTATGGCTTCTTCCTTGGATTCTCCTCCGGCCGCATCGAAGTCGGGATAAACCAAGGCCACTAGCTTTTCATCTCTTTCTACTACCACCGATTCTACAACCAGAGGTAAATTGTTCAATTTATCCTCGATTTCTTCGGGGTAAATATTCTGCCCCGACGAACCTAAAATCATGCTTTTGCTTCGACCCTTAATGTAAATATTTCCCCGTTTGTCCAGCAAACCGAGGTCGCCGGTGCGCATCCAGCCATCCTGAGTGAAAGCAGCTTCAGTGGCTTCATCGTTTTTATAATACCCCAACATCACGTTGTCGCCCTTAACCTGGATTTCCCCCGCTTCCTTGTACGGATTGGCCGAGTCTATCCGCAATTCGATCCGATGCACCGGTTTTCCACAAGAAGCTTTTGCAAAATGTCTCCAGTCTTCGTAACCCAGCAAGGGGCCGCATTCGGTCATGCCGTAGCCCACCGTATAGGGGAAACGTATCTGCTTCAGGCAATTTTCAACCTCAAAGTTCAAAGCGGCACCTCCGATAATCAAATACCTAAGTTTGCCGCCAAAAGCCGTCATCAATTTTTTTCTGACCGCATTGCGTAACACAAGATTGATGCCGGGAGTATACCACAACACCTTCATAACAGGCTTGTGTATGACGGGGAAGACGGTCTTTTTGAAGATCTTTTCTATCACCAGCGGAACAGTGAGTATCATGTAAGGATTGGTATCTGCAAAGGCTTTCATCAAAACCTGAGGCGAAGGAGTTTTATTCAGGAAATACACATGGCAACCGCCGGCCAGTTGATACAAAAACTCAAAAGTAAGCCCGAACATATGCGCCAAAGGCAACATGGAGACAATATTCCAGCCCACCTGGTTGGGAATACGTGCCTGCCCAAATTCAACGTTGGAGCTTATGCTTCTGTGAGTAAGCATTACGCCTTTGGGTGCACTGGTGGTGCCCGAAGTGTAATTAATTACCGCAAGGTCATCGAAATTATTCTTTGGGTAAGAAATATCCTGCATTTGCAAACCATTGGGATAATGCCGGCCAAAAAGCTGATCTTTGATTGCAAAAGCCTGCTTTACGGCAGCCGATTTGGTTTGTATAAGTTCAAAATTTCTGAGCGACACTATGCTCTTCAATTGGGGCATTTTTTCTGCTTCGAGGTTTTCCCAAACCGAGGGTCCCACAAACAACAGCGATGCCTCTGAATGATTCACCAATGCATGAATGCTGTCTACATGAAAATCCGGCAAAATAGACACCACCACGGCTTCGTAGGTATTCGCCGCCAAAAAGGACATTGCCCAGTTAACACTGTTTCTGCCACAGATGGCAATTTTCTCTCCCTTTTGAAGACCCATTTCCTTAAACAACAAATGCAACTGGGCGATATGTTCAGCCAGTTCGCCATAGGTCATGGTGAAATCGGTTTCATAGTCGGTTATGGCCGGAGCGTCCCAATGGTTTTTGATGGTATCTTCCAGGAAGCTAAAAAAATGTTTGCTCATTGCGGTAAATTAATTTTGTTTTTTGAAGTTAGGTTCACTATCAGGGTTAACCGGTTCAAGGTTTTCCCTTTGAAATTTTTTGCCGGGCAAAAGTAGCCTCGTGCGCGGGCATTTAAAAAAAATGGGCTATGCCATCTCAAAACTGGGACGAAAACACAAATGTGTACGCCAAATGCCCTATTTAGGGACGAAAGTTCTGCGACTGCAGGCTTGAAAAAGCCTTCCCTAAATGAAATTATCAAAGCATATTCCAATTATTTGCTATATTTGTGCCTCTCAATTTGAATCATATTTTAATAATCTAACTATTACCCACTATGCAACTTAAAGGTTCCAAAACAGAACAAAACCTGCTTAAAGCTTTTGCAGGAGAATCTCAAGCTAAAACCCGTTATGAATTTTTTGCCGGCGTAGCAAAAAAAGAAGGTTACGAACAAATCAGCGCTTTCTTTACCGAAACTGCCCTCAACGAAAAAGAACATGCCGAATTGTTCTTTAAATATCTTGAGGGAGGAATGGTTGAAATCACAGCCTCCTATCCCGCCGGTGTAATCGGCACTACTGCCGAAAACCTGAAAGCTGCCGCCGACGGCGAACACGAAGAATGGGCCGAGTTATATCCTCTGTTTGCACAGATTGCCAAAGAGGAAGGTTTCAAAGATATTTCCGCCACTTTTACTCTGGTGGCCAAAGTGGAAGCCGAACACGAAAAACGCTATCGCAAGTTGTTGCAAAACATCGTCGAAAACAAAGTGTTCGAAGACGACGAAAACACCTCCTGGACCTGTCGCAATTGCGGCTACGTGCACAAGGGCAAAAACGTTCCCGATCTCTGCCCCGTTTGTAAACACGCTAAAGCCTATTTCGAAAGAAGGTGCGAAAATTATTAAAAGCGCTGAATTTGGTATAAATCAGTCTGTGGCTATTCTTACTTGAATCGCCACCAGTCGAAATTAAACAAATTCTTCCCTGTACCTCTGAAGACAAAATAGAGGTCGTGCGTTCCGCGCAATCTGGGTTTCAATTTACAACTTACCGTGTGATATTGTGATTCACCGCCGGTAGGTGATATGGGTAGTGTGCCCGCTAACGGACCATCCGGACTGTCGAGACGTATTTCAATGCGGGCCAGACTGTCGGTGGCAACCGAAGCATAGAACTTCCTGGCGCCTTTGTTCCCGAATTTTACACCGCTCACCTTTATGTGCTCACCATCATCAATATTGGTGACAAACATATTGGTAGAGTTTTTATTCTCCTCGTCCATGCGCTTGGTTTTCAAGCCATAGCCCCAGGACATGGTCTCAGCCTCTACACGACGATAGGGATCAAACGGTTTGATCTGCTCAACCACATTATCCATAAAATAGGGAACTTCCTGAATGGTGCCATCGGGATTATAGTGCATCTCGGCCAATGCTGCCGAACGCTGCTCGGCATGGGCAAATGTTGTAAGATGCATAATATCATAATTCAGGCCAAACACATAATGTTTGCCCTTATATGAGATTATTCCGGGGTGGTTGCCGCGGGTACGTACCGTATGGTCCATTATATGTCCTTTGTACTCCCAGGGTCCTTCCGGACCGTCACTCATAGCATAACCGATACCTTCCGGACAGCATGTCGATGCAAAAGCCAGATAGTAGCGTCCCTCATGCTTCCAAATCCAGGGTCCCTCCTGATAATCCTGTATTTTGGGATGTTTGACAATAGGACCGGCCAACGATATCATATCATTGCCCAATTTTACGGAATAGAGATCGGGGTTACCCCAATACATATATACCTGACCGTCGTCATCGATCAAAATCGTAGGATCAATATCATTCCAATGTTCTTTCTGCCATACCAGAGGTTCTCCCAGCGGATCCTTAAACGGTCCGTATGGCGAATCGGACATAAGTACGCCTATTCCGCGACCATGTATGGGGCAGTACATATAGTATGCTCCGTTGGCCTCGACCACCTCCTGGGCCCACGCACCGTTCTTTCCGTCATAGTACTTAAAGTCATCGAGCGAAGCTACAGCGCCATGGTCCTGCCAGTTTACCATATCGTCCGATGTGTAAAGCAGCCAGTCAAACATCTGGAATCCGCGGGCGCCGTCTTCATCGTGTGTGGTATAGAGGAATACCGTGTCGTTGATCACCACAGGGGCGGGGTCGGCAGTGAAGCTGGTCTGTATTATGGGCAGATTGGCATGAGAGTTAAACTGCCACCAGTCAAAGGTGAAAGGCTCGGGAATCTCGCACCGGAACACAATATACAGGTCATGTACACCGGTGACGTTTGTGTCAATCAGGTACGAGAAGGCTGCAGTGGGAAATCCCGCATTGTCCGTATTTACCGGAACAGTGCAGAACGGCTCACCTTCCATATTGTCTATATGGAACTCAATGGTTCCCTTGCCTCTCTGCCTTCCCACAACCACGGTAACAAGTTTCTGACCGCAATCCTTAAAATCAACCGAGCGCACGCGCATCCAGTCACCATCGTGTATATCAGTCACATAGTGATCCTTGCCGGCAAGACGGTCATTCTTCAGCCCGCGTGCCTCTGCCATCGTTTCGGCCTCAACACGTTTATATGGGTCAAGATTCTTGATTGGTGTTACCACACCCTCTTTTGTGAAGGGGATGAACGGAATTGAGCCATCCTCATTGAACTTGAACTCCTCTACACAGGCGGAGCGGTTAAAGCCGCCGCCTCCCGGGAGCATGCCGTTATGATAAAACATGAAGTCACGTCCCTTGAACGTTATATTTCCTCCGTGAATGGTAAAACTGTTTTCTGCCTCATCCATGATACGGCCCCGATAGGTCCAGGGACCATGCACGGTAGGCGCTGTCGAGTAAGCCATATGTTCAGGTACGCCGCCTGCCGGATAAGAGAGGTAGTAGATACCGTTCCGCTTCATAAGCCACGGTCCCTCCTCAAACTGGGTCATCATTTCATTACGGCCGCGCGCCCAATTCATTTTGGATTGCAACTCACCGAAAGATTTCGGATCACGATAGCCGGGCACCTCTTTCCATCCATCCTTAAACGAGACCATATCATCGTTCAGTTCACCGTACCAAAGACCTTTATTGCCCCAGAAAAGATAGGCACGACCGTCATCGTCAATGAATACCGTAGGGTCAATAAAACCGAATCCCTCGGCCAGAGGCTTGCCTATGGCATCCATCCATGGGCCTTGAGGATCGTCTGCAACAGCCACAGCCAGGGCATCGCCGCCGCCGGCTATATTGCAGCAGACATACCAGTACCACTTGCCGTCGCGCTCCACACCTTGTGAGGCCCAAGCCATCTTGCCCTGTCTTGCCCACGAGAAAGTGGCAGTTGTGACCTGTGTGCCCAGATAGGTCCAGTTCACCATATCCTCGGTGCTGAACAACAACCAGTCTTTCATGTTGAAGTCCGTATTGTGTCCGTCCTCATCATGGTCGGTAAACAGATAGACCTTGTCACCATATACGAAAGGCGCAGGGTCGGGAGTAAACATCGTGCTTATTATCGGATTTTGGGCAAAAACCGGTACCGTCAAAGCGACTGTAAAAGTCAATAATAGTTTTAAGGTTCTCATAGGTTTATATCATTCAGTTTAGTAATTCTTTAATCAGTCAAGATTACAAATCCGCCGCGAGGCTGCAAAATAAAAGTTTCGGGCAGGTCGACATTCTCATTGATCTCGAAACCCTGACCGGGTTCCTGACCCCTGTCGGTAAATACCGTCACCTTACCTTGCTGCTCCAGCCTGCTGAAATCGGGAGTGAGTTCAAGAACCTCGTCGGTACCGTTGATCCCGGCTATGTACCAGCGGTCTCCGCTGCGACGGGCTATGACCGCACTCTCGCCGGGATATCCCGCAAGCAAGCGGGTGTCGTCCCATACCGAAGGCAGCCCCATAAGCAGGTCTTTGACTTGGTAAGGCAGCGACAGATAGGATTCCGGACGGTCAGCCATATGTTGCAGACCCGACTCAAAGAGTATGGGAAGCGCCAACTCGTGACAATCGGTAGTGATATGCTTGTGCTGACTGTCCGAAAAGGTGCAGGGAGTATAGTCCATAGGGCCTATCACGTTGCGCGTAAAAGGCAGCGTGGCATTGTGTGAGGCTGCGGCTTTGGTCATACGGGGCGTGTTGTTGTACCACTCGGCGCCATAAACGCCCTCCATGGTCATAAGATTGGGCCAGGTGCGGTTCCATCCGCGCGGAACAGTGCAGCCGTGGAAATTTACCAGCAGCCGGTGGCGGGCAGCATCCTCAAGTATATCAAGGTAATAATCTATCATATCCGCACCATCGGGCAAGAAAAAGTCCACCTTGATGCCGCTTACTCCCATATTGTTCAAACGTGTCATCTCACTCTCGCGGGCCTCGGCCGTACGCAGACGATCCAGGGGAGTCGGAGCGCCCGGACCTACCCAGGAGGTGCCGGAGTTGTACCATAAGTTCACCTTTATACCCTTTTCCCGGGCGTATGCCATGGCATCCTCAATGTCGCCTCCTCCCGCCATCTCGTCCCACTCCCAATCTATCAGGGTGTAGGGCCAACTCATCTCGGCGGCCAGGTCAATGTATTCCTTTACCTTACCGAAATCTTTCGACGAGCGGTTGTATGCCCAATATATCCACGATGAGAGACCAGGGTGGATCCAGGAGATATCCTTAATTTGGCACGGGGTGGCCACATCGGTCACCAGAGTTGATTCCACAATATCGGCAAGCGAGCCTATAATAAGCACAAAAGCCGGAGAAATACCGTTTTCGGACTTACCTTCGGACATATATTTAATATGGTAAGCGTTATCATCCCGAACTTCCAGATGGGAGCCGCTCATACCGTGCTGTACGTCCGATTCAGAAATCAGTCCGAACAGACCATCGGCATACTCGGTAAGCAGCGGATAGCCGTAACTCCCGCTGCGTGCCTCCGTCCGCATGGGATAGAAGCCCTCATAATCGGTCCTCAGGTTCTGTGACCATCGTTTCTGGCCATCGGGAATTATATATGATATTTCCGGATCTGTCCCGTCAGTTATTTTTCTCAGAACAACGCCGTCGTTAAAAACTCTCAGGTCAAGAACAAGACCTTCACATCTTAACAACATCTGTCTGGAAACATTAGAGCAGTCACTTCTTTTGCCGCTAAGCATATGGTATTCGTGAGGCGTGTCACCGGTTTTCAATGCAACAGCGTTTTTGCCGACAGGAGTTATATCCATTTTTATGAATTGGATCGGCCTCTTTTCATAACTGACCATCAGTCCCGAATCGGTTACGCTGACCCCGATTTCGCCATCCGGAGATTTTAAAACATATCTCTTTCCCGCACCGGCACATGCCGACAGAAGAATGGAGGAAATGAGAATAAGATAAATTTTTGATTTCATGGTTAAGGTTCATTATTGGTTGCAAAGTTAATAAGCTCACGATACAAGCGCTGCGCCGGCAGACCCAAATTAGTTACCAGCCAAAGTTAGCAACTTTTGGGAGGTATTCGTATTTTCCCTTATTTGTCTTCGCGAACCGGTGTACTCAGGTGATACCACCACCCACGATTGGAATAAAGCACGAGGACAAGGCGGCCTTCCTGATCGTCCACACGGGTTAAATGAACGTTTTCATCGTAGGTATTGAGTACGTAATAACCCAAAGGATTTCTATAGATTTCTATGACATATTATGTGGATTTATTGTTTTTGAGGAGTACTATGATTGTATGATTAGATGAATAAGCTGATAATTTAAGTTTCTGTCTCCATCTCCATGAATAAAAAAGACCCTTAGGTTTGTCGAAAAAAACATAACCAAAGTGAACTTCATTTTCTCTCAAATAGAAAAAAGCAAAATTGCAAAGTATAATGTAACAATAAAGCCGGATTTCTCCGGCTTTATTGTTGTGACTCACTATTTCGTTGCATTATCCAGTTATAAAAATATTCGCAAGCTTCTGTTTCGCTACTAAACTCTTTTATATCAAACTTAGAGCCTCTTTCGGTATAAAAAACTTCCCATTTATTGTTTTTTTCTTCCAAGCAATAACTTTCTCCAGGAAGCATAAATTCAAAATAGTTAGCATACCTAAATTTTAATAAATCCCACGGATGTTTAAGACTTATTGGATATTTCTCTTTTTTAAGCTGTGTTTTAATCTTGCTTTTTAATTGCTTTATATTCATTAAGATACTCTTATTATATAACTATTCTGCAACAAATAATTGATATTATAATCAAACATGTACTGTGTACCACCTCCTGATGAATTGAACCAAAATGAGCCTGAGGATGTGCCTTGATACGCTGGAAGAGGATTAACTACTTTGTAGGTAGTAAGAGGCGATAATTTAGCATTAGGAGGTAGTGAACGTGAGTCAAATGGGGTACCATCAGGAGCTGCAAATCGACCTGTTTCATCCCCGTATCTATCAAAGGTTGTACCTCCTTTTAGTATTGTGCGTTCTGGACTACCGTTAAATCCATTATTTTTAGGCCACATTGTTTTGCCAGTTATAGGATTTACTCCCTTTGCAAAGCTCATTCCAACTGTTGTTGTTACTCCCAGTGCAGCACCCATTAGCATACTGTTTCCAATACCTTTAAACGAATTCTCAAAAGCAGTATTAAAACTTTGGCCTTGTAATAAACCAGCAGTAGTTCCTCCTGCGATGTGTCCAGCACCTGCGGCAAGTGGAGAAACAATGGCTGAACGTAAAATTGGACTATTAATACCATTTACAAGCATTGACGAATTTGCAGCCCAATATCCAGCAGCACTACCTGCAAAACCAGAAACACTGCCAATAGCGGAACTAATTCCAACCTGTCCCCAGTCAACATTTCCCATTCCTGAAAAATTATGACCTGTTTGGGCTATTATACTATTAGTTCCCATTGTTGCCGCACTTCCGGCTGCTGCAACTCCTGCAGTTGCCCAAAAACCAGCTCCTGCTGCTCCTCCTGTTGCAGCGGTTGCTGCCCCTGCTCCAGCTCCAACCACAAACGCTGCTGCATATTGTCAAAAACCATCACAATTGTTCCAATTCATGGCTAAGTTTACAACACCACCAACTACAGCACCAACTACAATATGAACCCATTCCCCATCGGGGTCAGTATATTTGAGCGGATTATTCAGGCAATACGCATACCGGTTGTAATTCAACCAATTGTCGGGGGCTTGTACAAAGGGGTCGGGGCTGAAGAATTGGGCGGTTAATGGGTCGTATACCCGGCCGTTCATGTTGATGATTTGGAAGGCGTCCAGGTGTTCGTGGCCGGTGTAGCCGCGGTTGTTGAGCTGGGAGGGCGATGTGTAGTCGACCTCTGTCCAGTTTTGGGGGTTGCGGTGGCGACCCCAGGGGTCGTAGGCTCGGCGTTCCACTACCGTTCCGCTCTGGTTGGTCCATGCTATCAAAGAACCCTGGTAATCGTGATATCCGTAATACAAGGACTTGGTGGCACCTTGTTGCAACATCATCGAACCGCCGCTAAGATAATGGATTTTTTGAATTGTTCCATCCGGTTTATACACTTCTTCGTAATCGCCCAAATAATAACGGGTAGTTGTGGCAGAGCCCTGAGTAAAGACAGACTTTCTGCGTTGGTCATCCACACCATAGCTTATTTCGTAAAGCCGGTTACTCCCCCCAACACCAAAATTAATTTTGTCGTTGGTTTCGCTTGCGCTATCTTTGCCCGGTGATGGAACTAAAGGGAATAAAGAATATTTTGTTTGATTTTGGGGGGGTGCTGGTCAAGCTCAATCCTCAGGCCTGCCTGGATGCTTTTGGGGCGCTGGGAGCGCCACAAGTGGCAGATTATCTCACGCCGTACGGGCATACCGGACCGTTTGGTCTTTTCGAAAACGGTAATATCGGCTTGGAGGAATTTCGGAAAGAAATCAGAAGAATCTTTGGCATCAAGTCCGGCGACGAAGAAATAGACCGGGCCTGGGCTGCTTTTCTCGAAGATATCCCACTCGAAAACACGACCATTGTTCATAACCTGAGCAAAAAGTATAGGCTCTTTTTGTTGAGTAATACCAATCCCATACATATCCGTAAACTTGAGCAGTTTGAGCAGGCGGGGCGGCCTCTAAACCAATGCTTTGAGAAATGCTATTTGTCCTACGAAATTGGCTTTTCCAAGCCCCACAAAGAGTTTTTTGAACACGTGCTCAAAGACAGCTGTCTCAAGGCGGAAGAATGTCTTCTTATCGACGACGGGCCGGCCAATTGTCGCAGTGCGGAAGCCCTGGGAATTAAAGCCCTTTGTCCCGGCAGCGTGGAGGATTTGAGCAAGTTTTTCCCCGAAATGCTAAACACGGTTACAGCGGAAAAAACAGTGGCCACCATCGGTTTTTTCGACGGTGTTCACCTTGGGCATAAACAACTGATAGCCTCGCTCCGTCAAGAGGCGGCGCAAAGAAACCTGGCCTCGCTGGTGCTGGCCTTTTGGCCTCACCCCAGAATGGTCTTACACAGCGATTATTGTCCGCAACTATTGAACGATTGTTCCGAAAAATTGGCTCTGCTGCGGGCCTGTGGCGCCGATCATACCCGACTTGTCCGTTTCGACAAACAATTGGCCCGAATGTCGGCTTTCGAATTTATGAACCAGGTCCTGAAAAAAGAATGGAACGTGGCTTGTTTGCTGGCCGGTTACGATCATCGCTTCGGTAAAAACAAGGAAAAAGACTTCGACGATTATCGCCGTTACGGCGATGTGTTGGGTATTGAAGTTTTAAAAGCCGGCCCGGCCTTACTTCCCGATTCTTCCAGGGCCATCAGTTCCTCTTACATCAGAGAGGCCCTGCTAAAAGGAGAAATAATGAAAGCAAACGCCGCCTTGGGTTACGATTACACCATCAAAGGCAGAGTAGGCGGCGGTTACGGAGTGGGTCGCAAACTTGGATTTCCCACGGCCAATATTATTCCTTCCGATCCTCATAAACTTATACCCTTGCCCGCCAGTTACATCGTTTTGGCAGAAGTCGAAAACAGGCTGTATCCCGGCATGTTGAATATAGGACAACGCCCCACCTTGCAGAATGGCTGTCAGAGGAGCATTGAGGTGCATTTAATCGACTTTTCGGGCGACCTCTACGATAAGGAAATCACCGTTCATTTCAAAAAACACCTTAGACCCGAAAAGCGTTTCCCATCCACTGAAGAGCTGTCGAATCAACTCAAACTCGACAGAGAGGCCGTATTACGCTTTTTTAAACAGTAAAAGAGTCGTCTCAAAGCGAACTTTAAGACGACTCCTGAAAATGTATGTTTTGTCTCCGGTAAGCTTGCCGGGCCAATAAAAACGGCTAACGAATTACCGTAAACAAATCATTCTTCTATTTAAGGATTTCGAGCAATTCTACTTCGAAAATCAACATGGCGCCCGGTTGGATAACATCGCCGGCACCGTTGTCACCGTAAGCCAAATCGGAAGGCAAATAAAATTTGTATTTGGAACCTACGCTCATTAATTGAATGCCTTCGGTCCATCCGGGTATAACACCGTTCAATGCAAATTGGGCAGGTTCGCCGCGATCGATGGAACTGTCAAAGACAGAACCGTCAAGCAGAGTACCGTGGTAATGCACACTAACTCGGTCTGTTGCTGTAGGCTTAGGACCTTCGGCCGCCAAGAGGACTTCGTATTGCAATCCGCTTTCGGTAGTTACAACGCCTTCTCTCTTAGCGTTTTCTTCCAGGAATTTACCGGCCTCTTCTTTGTTCTTTTGAGCGGATTCCATTTGTATGGCCGTCAAACAACTTTGGAATACCTGATAAGCCTGATCGGGCTGGATGCTGAGACCTTCGGTCTTTCCCTTGATGGTTTTCTCGAAAGCTTCCAAAAACAGATCCATATTCAGTTCGGCGGGAAAAGAGCTGAGGTTTTGCGCCAAATTGTCTCCCAGGCCTACGCCATAGGCATAGCTAAGGCTGTCTACGTTGGTTTTCATTGCTTTACTTCCACACTTGCAGTCGCAAGAGGTGAAACATAAGCTTAAACACATGGTGCCGGCAAAAACGACGGCTAACATTACATTTTTCTTCATAATTCTAATTTTTGATGTATTTGTTGTTGAAATTCTATCCGTGATAATCAAAAGTTTGCAAAGATAAGACAAAAACTTCGGATCAGACGAAATTGATGACCTTATTTAGATATGAGCAAACAATTTAGATCCTCCCGTATAAGCTTCCACCACATTGACAATGTAGTCGCCCAACCTTTCGCATTCGCGTATAATATCTATATAGTACAACGCTTCCTGATAGGTGTATTTTTTGGCCTCCAGATTGAGGTCATTTTCCTGGTACAACTGGTTGCGGTATTTGTTGATCTCTATCTCCGCATCTCTGATTTTGAGTAATTCGGCGGTGTCGTGACTATTTTTTAAAATCAGATTTGCCATGCCTTCCAACTGTTTATACACCAAACCGGACATAATTTCGACATGTTCGGTCATTTCATCGGTCAAAACCACCTTTGCGTCCCAGCGCCTCTTGATGGTGTTGGCAATGTTGTGGCAACTGTCGGCTATACTTTCTATCTCGGAGGTCATGCGAATCATTTGCCTGATTTGATGCTTACTTTTATCGCTCAGACGGCCTTCTGAAACATTATTCAGGAAGGTGGCTATTTCGAGTTCTACCCTATCGCTGATACTTTCATATTTCAATATGCGGGCATAGATCTTCTCAAAGTTGGACTCTTGTTTTTCATAGTATAAATCACGCACCATATCAAACATTCTCCGGGTTCTGGTAATGTAATCGTCGATTTCTTTTTTGGCTTCGGGTATGGCCAATTCCGAAGCAGACAGCAGATTGGTGCTGATGTATCTCAATTGGAATTCTTCGTCGGTCTTTTTACTGGGGATAACCTTGGTGACTATTTTGGCTATCGTTCCCGTAAACCAAATCAACAAACCGGTGTTGATAAGATTAAACATGGTATGGAACAACGAAAGCGCGTAAGATGTGCTGGCCTGCAAGGATACTAATTGGCTGCGTAAGCTTATTAATTGAGGATCGTCGAGGGTTATTCCGGGGTCGGAAATCAATTTAAGCACCCCAGGATCCAGGCTGGCAGTAAAAACATCCAGTTGCTTGGGGTCAACACCGGTTACATTAACGATGATTTTTTGGATCATGCCCACAAAAGGGAAAAACACAATCAACATCCAGATCACACCGATCACGTTGAAGGTGGTATGCGCCAAGGCTGCCCGCTTACCCGACACATTAGTGGAAATCGCTGCCAGGTTGGCCGTTACCGTAGTCCCTATGTTTTCGCCCAGGACCATGGCCGCTCCCATTTCAAAACTGATCCATCCCTTGGCACACATAATCAGGGTAACCGCCATAGTAGCGCTGGAAGACTGAATCACAATGGTCAGCAAGGTACCAAAGAGCAAAAAAATCAAAACGGAGCCGTAGCCCTTTTGGGTAAATTTGGATATAAATTCAAGCGCTTCCGGATTATTTTGAAGATCGGGCACGGAATCTTTCAAGTAAGAAAGCCCCATAAACAAAAGAGCAAAACCTATAATGAATTCTCCAATGTTTTTGTGATTGTTTTTCTTGGAAAACAGCAAAGGTATAATACCGATTCCAATCAGGGGAATCGAGAGTTCCGCTATGTTGAAATTAAATCCAAAGACCGAAATAATCCAGGCTGTCACGGTAGTACCAATATTGGCTCCCATAATAACGCTTATGGACTGCACCAGACTTATCAACCCCGCATTGACGAAACTAACCACCATCACCGTTGTGGCCGAAGAAGACTGGATAATGGCCGTTACCAACATTCCCATCAAGACTCCCGCGTAACGGTGCGAAGTCATAGCCGAAAGGAATTCTTTTAATTTCTTACTTGCTGCTTTTTGTAGCCCCTCGCTCATCATTTTCATCCCGAAAAGGAACAGGCCCAGGGAACCGACTAGCATGAGGAAATCATAAAAAGAATAATCCATAGAAGCTGTGTAAATCTGAATTTTGCTTTTGCGCCACAAAAGTAAGTGAAACTTTTTTAATTACAGAATCTATGGAAATTTAATTGTACCTTAGAGCCGATTTTTCACTATTGCTATGTCAAAAGCCGTTCGTATTTTTTGTGTAAATAACAACAAAAACATGCTCATGCCCATGGGGGTAAGCTTGCTGGAAGTTTACCAACAACTTTCGCAAGAGCTTAACATGGAGCCTATTGCAGCCAGAGTTAATAACAAGACCGAAAGTCTGAGCTATGAATTGTACAATCCCAAAAGGATCGAATTCATCGAAATGAATTCTGCTTCGGGTATGCGGGTATATGTACGCACCCTGACTTTTTTGATCTCCTCGGCCATTTACGAGCTTTATCCCGAGGGCAGTTTCAGTATTGAACATTCCGTTTCGAACGGCTATTATTGTGAGCTGGATCTGAAGCGGGAATGCACCCGGAAAGATCTTGACGCCATCAAGAAAAGGGTACTTGAACTTATTGAAGCCGGCAATCCTATAGATAGCGTAAAAGAAGAAACCTCCATAGTTATTGAATTGTTCCGAAAAAGAGGCAGAAAAGACATTGTTGATTTGCTGAGTACTTTTGGCAGCCTCTACACTACTTACTGCAAAATGGGGGAACATATCGATTATTATTACGGAGCTTTGGCCTATTCATCGGATATTAATAAGAATTTTGACCTGATTCCCTACCTGGACAATTATTTATTGCGCATCCCATCAAGGTCAAATCCCTCCGAACTGGCACCCTTGGTGCCCCAACCCAAAATGCAGGATGTTTTCAGAGAATTTGTCCGTTGGAACAAGATTATGGATCTTCGCTATGTGGGCGATTTGAATCTTATGTGCCGTCAGGGCAGAGCAACGGAGTTGATCAAGGTGGCCGAAGCCCTGCAGGAAAAAAAGATCGCTCAGTTGGCCGACACCATTGCCAAGGGGCTGGATAAAATTCGGATAGTGCTGATTTCAGGGCCTTCTTCGTCGGGCAAAACCACCTTTAGCAAACGTTTATCCGTACAATTGCTTGCTATGGGAATACGCCCTATAGCCATTTCTATGGATGATTATTTTTTGGAAAGAGAGCAAACACCTAAGGATGAAAAGGGCGAATTTGATTACGAATCGCTTTATGCCTTGGATTTGGATCTTTTCAATCGCGATCTGGGCAACATACTCGAAGGGCAGGAAGTGGAAATTCCCAGCTTTAATTTTGCCCTGGGAACCAAAGAATACAAAGGCAATAAAGTCAGACTGACGCCGCAAAACATCCTTATTCTGGAAGGCATTCACGCACTAAATCCCGAATTGTTGAAAAATGTTCCGCCTGAAGCCCAATTTAAATTGTATATTTCAGCCCTTACCGCCATTTCGCTGGATAAACACAACCGGATTCCAACCACAGACAACAGGCTGATCCGGAGAATTATCCGGGATTCCCGCTACCGGGGAACTTCGGCCAGAGAAACTATAGCCCGCTGGGATAGTGTCCGTGCCGGAGAAGAAAAATGGATTTTTCCCTTCCAGGAGAATGCCGATGCCATGTTTAATTCGGCACTGATCTTTGAATTCTCTGTATTAAAAAATTACATAGAACCCGTATTGAGAGAAGTCCCCCAGAATTGCGTCGAATACTCCGAAGCGAGACGTTTACTGCGCTTCCTGGATTACTTTGTCCCCATTACCGATTGGGAAATTCCTCCCACTTCGCTACTAAGAGAATTTGTCGGAGGCAGTAGTTTTCGTTATTAACCGAGTCACCGCTGATTCAATCGAAAAATGCTACTTTTGCACAAAGGTTTTAATTGACGGAACAACATGTTACACCAGGAACTTTCGTTAAAGCTTCAACAAAAACTTTCTCCTCAGCAAATTCTGAGAATCAAGCTGCTGGAGATTCCAGAATTGGAAATGGAGGAGCGTATTCTGCGGGAGTTAGACGAAAATCCTGCCCTGGAACTGGGAGGAGATCCTGAAAGCAAAGAAGAGAGCCTCGAGGAGGAAGTAGAAGAGCAGCAAGACGAATTAGACCTGGAAGATTATTTGCAAGACGACGACGATCTGTACGGAAACCGGGAATACGACAAAAACACCCCCGACCGCAGGGAGACTTTTTTTGGATCAAGTGCCTTGTCTTTGCGAGATTTTCTGATGCAGCAACTTGATATGCAGAATCTCACCGAAAATGAAAAAATAATCGGTGAATACCTCATAGGAAACATCGACGACGACGGCTATCTGCGCATTCCTCTCGAAACGGTTTCCGATCAGATTTCTTTTCAAGCATTCAAGGAAGTATCCTTGGACGAGATGCACAAAATGCTCAAGGTGATTCAGGATTTCGAACCCGCCGGTGTTGCCGCCCTGAATCTTAAAGATTGTCTATTGCTGCAACTTTACCGAAAACCCAAGACTGTTTTGACGGAGCAGGCTATCCACCTGCTGGAACAGTATTTTGAAGAATTTTCACACAAGCACCACGACCGCATCCTCCATAGATGGGGCATCACTCGCGAAGAATACGACGCAATAGTTGGAGAAATTCTTAAACTCAATCCCAAACCCGGCAACGCTTGGGAAGGAATGCCGGGCGAATCGGGCAAACAGATTATTCCGGATTTTATTATCGAGAATGTCGACGGTAATCTTGTTCTCAGTCTCAACGAAGGCAACCTACCCGAGATTCACGTAAGCAGCCGCTATCTTAGATTACTCCAGGACTACAACGCCAGTCCGCATAAACAAAGCGAAGAAACCAGAAATGCAGCCATTTTTGCCCGTCAAAAAGTCGAAGCGGCCTATTGGTTTATCGAGGCTATAAAACAACGACAGCAAACCCTGCTCAGCACTATGCAGGCCATCATGGACTATCAAAAGGAGTTCTTTCTGAGCGGCAATGAAAAAAAAATCAGGCCGATGATCCTTAAAGATATTGCCAACATCACCTCTTACGATATTTCCACCATATCGAGGGTTTCGAGCAGTAAATACGTGCAAACATCTTTTGGAATCTTTCCTTTGAAATATTTCTTTTCAGAATCACTGCTGACCGACTCCGGTGAAGAAGTTTCCACCATCAGGGTAAAAAATGTTTTGCAGGAAATCATCGACAACGAGGACAAGAGTAAGCCTTACACCGACGACGAGTTGGAGAAAATTATGCAGGACAAAGGATACAGGGTGGCCAGGCGCACCATTTCCAAATACCGTTCGCAGTTAAAAATCCCGGTAGCCAGGTTGCGTGTACAGTAAAACAGCTTTTCTATTTTAAATACTTATAAGAATATGAACGACCCTAAAACATTAAAATTTACCAAAAATCACGAATGGATTCGTGTAGAAGGGCAAGAAGCCTACGTAGGTATAAGTGATTTTGCACAATCTGAACTGGGAGAAATTGTCTACGTAGACATCACGACCGTAGGAGAGAGCTTGCAAAAAGAAGAAGTTTTTGGCAGTGTTGAGGCCGTCAAGGCCGTTTCGGACCTTTTTATTCCCGTAGGAGGAACCGTACTCGAAGCCAACGCTGAATTGGAAGATCATCCGGAACTCATCAACAAAGAACCTTACGACGCAGGCTGGATAATAAAAATCAGCTTGAATAATTCCGCAGAGCTGCAGGAACTGCTCAGTTATGAACAATATAAAGAAATGATAGGATAAACCTATGAAAGCAATTGTCAGCATAATTATGGGCAGTACTTCCGACTTACCTGTCATGGAAAAAGCAGCAGACTTACTGAACGAATTTCAAATTCCCTTTGAAATGCACGCTCTGTCGGCTCATCGCACCCCCGAGGCAGTCGAAAAGTTTTCGAGAACCGCAGCCGAAAGAGGAATCAAAGTAATTATTGCCGCTGCAGGCATGGCTGCACACCTGCCCGGAGTTATTGCAGCTTCCACTACTCTGCCCGTCATTGGAGTGCCTATTAAAGCCAGTCTCGAAGGCATGGATGCCTTACTGGCCATTGTACAGATGCCTCCGGGCATCCCCGTCGCCACCGTAGGCATCAACGGAGCAACGAACGCAGCCCTGCTGGCGGTGGAAATACTGGCGGTGGCAGACCAGGAATTGCAAGCCCGGCTTATCGCTTATAAAACCGGACTTAAAAACAAAATTGTAAAGGCCGACCGGGAATTGCAACAGCTTAAGTACGAATACAAAACCAATGACTTATTGTCGGAATCTCTTTAACTACCAACGTAGAAAAAGCTCCCCGGTAAACATCGCTCAGGTTCCTCTGGGCGGATCTTATCCTGTACGCATACAGTCGATGACCAACTGTTCCACCTTGGATACGGTCTGTTGTGTGGAACAGATAAAGAAAATAGTCGCCGCAGGAGCCGATTATGTGCGCCTAACGGCACAGGGAACCAAAGAGGCCGAAAATTTGGGCAATATTCGCAGGGTAATACGGAAACAGGGAGTTGAAGTCCCTTTGATCGCCGATATTCATTTCAATCCCAAGGCTGCCGAAATGGCTGCTTCCCAAGTAGAAAAAGTCCGGATCAATCCGGGTAATTTTGCCGATCCTCTGCACATTGAGCTGCCCGAGGGCGGGGTAAGTGATCTTGGGGGAGTAAGTATTCTTGAGCTCGAAAAACAAAAAGTCAGGGAACGACTGCTGCCTTTGCTTGCTATATGCAAAAAACGCGGTACCGCTCTGCGCATCGGCGTCAACCACGGATCGCTTTCGTCGAGAATGATGCTTCGTTACGGAGACAGTCCCCGGGGTATGGTGGAATCCTGCATGGAATATCTGCGCATTTGCGTGGAAGAAGATTTCAGTCGGGTAGTCATCTCCATTAAATCGTCCAACACCCTGGCTATGATCTATACTGTGCGCTTGCTGGTAAAGACCATGGAAGCCGAAGGGATGAGTTTCCCTTTGCACTTGGGTGTAACCGAAGCCGGAGACGGCGAAGACGGACGCATCAAATCGGCTGTGGGTATTGGTAGCCTGCTGTTGGACGGAATTGGAGATACCGTGCGGGTATCGCTTAGCGAAGATCCTGAGGTAGAAATTCCGGTAGCTCGCAAACTGGTGGAATACGTGGAAGAAAGAAAAGGGCACGCTTTAATCAATGCCAAGGCCTTCGAAGGTTTTGATCCCTACAGCTACAAGCGGCGCGAGAGTAAAAAAGCCGGAATTATCGGAAAGGAGCAGGTCCCTGTTGTCATACAAGATCATTCACAAGGGCTTACAACAGATTATTCTTTTGCCGACCCTATGCCCGATTTCATCTATCTGGGAACCAAAACTCCCGAAGCTCCCCGCAAGGACAACATTCCACAAATCTGTGATTACAGGGTATATCGAGAGCAGACCCAATGCTATCCTCTATTTGAAGTCGCACAAATCGAAGAATTATCGGGCTGTAAGGCAGCACTGCGTTTTCTGCGCGTCTGCCACACAGACCTGAACGAAGGATTATTGCAGCAACTTGAAAAAGAGCAAAATCTAGTACTTTGGCTGTACAGTTCCCATTTGAATGCCGCAGCAGAAATGCGGGCGGCTTTTCATACCCTATTAAATCTGGGCTCCTATTTGCCCGTCGTTGTTGCTGCCGCATACTCCACAGAAGATGTCGAGAATCTGCAAGTTCAGGCTGCAACCGATTTGGGTTTTTTGTTAGCCGACGGTTTTGGCGACGGTGTGTGCATCTCGGCAGGAGGCTTGCAGGCAGAGTGCCTCTCGTTAATGTTCGGTATTTTGCAGGCCACCCGCTCCAGAATCAGCAAAACCGAATACATCTCCTGTCCGGGTTGCGGACGGACTCTGTTCAATCTTCAAAGCACCCTGGCCAAAGTAAAAGCCGGCACCTCTCATCTGAAAGGCCTCAAGATTGCCGTAATGGGCTGTATCGTAAACGGTCCGGGCGAAATGGCCGATGCCGACTATGGTTATGTGGGGGCAGGCAGAGGCCGGATTAGCCTCTACAAAGGCAAGCTTTGCGTCGAAAAGAACATTCCCGAAGAAGAAGCGTTGGAGCGCTTGCTGAACTTGATTCAGAAAGACCGCTGATACAGCAGTTCTGCGGATGTGTTTTTTTGCGCATAAGAAAACCCCGAAAGTCTTTTATTTAACTTTCGGGGTTCTGTCATTTTTAAAAGCACCCTTTGGGGGAATTGTATCGTGCTTAGCTCAGAAGGCTTGCAACTTCGGCGTCGACCAGATATTTTGCAAACTCAATGTCGTTGGCCGCTTTTTTAGCCATGCCCGGATCTTGGGCTATGGACTTCTTCAAACCATCCACGATTTCAGCCTTATTATTGGTGCGCGCACCCACAATAGCCTGAAGATAATAGGTCTCAGCATCGGGTTTTTCAACTCCGGCCAGAGTAGCTTTGGCTTTGCTGTAATCTTTGGCCAAAATCTGAGCCAGAGCGGCGTTATTGCTCTTCTGATCTCCAAAGGCTTTAACGGCATTGGCATAATCGCCTTTCTTAATGTAAAGCAGACCCAGGGCTCCTTCGTAATTTTCGGCACCGGCAGCCTGATTCAGATAGGCTTCGACGGTAGCATTGTCAGCTCCTTCGGAAATGGCACACAGGGCCAGGTTGAGAGAAGATTCTTTGGATTTATCGATCGTATAGGCTTTTTCGAACCAGGTTTTGGCTCCGGCAACATCTCCGGCCTCAAATTTTATCATCCCTATGTTGTTGAATGCACGGGAATCGTTGGGATATAGTTGCGTTGTTTTTTGGTAAACTTTTTCCTTTTCGGCAGGAGTACTGTACAGAGTGGCAGCGTAAAGTATTTCTTCTACGTTGAGCTCAGAGGGATTGGAGCCGAACAACGCCTTGATTTCTTCGTCTGATTTACCGATAACGTCAACAGTCAAAGCTATTTTTGAACGTCTGAGTTTGGGCAGAATTTCATCGGCCAACACCTTGTAGGCAGACGACAACTTTTTGATTTCTGCTTCGCGTTGTTCAGGATCGGAATACATAGACAAAACACGCAGTATAAGAGCTTTGTCCTGTACGTCGGAAGCTTCCAGCAGTTTCTTAAATCCATCCCAGTCTTCGGCGGTAAACTCAGCATTGATATCACCTTGGGCTTTGGCTTTTCTCAATTCTCTATTCAGATAGTTGACCGTGTTTTTTTCACGATTGCCTGCCAAAGATTCGTTCAGCTTAACGGGGCCGTCGGGAGACGCGTAAGAAGCAACATTAATGCCGGAAATTTCTTTATTTTCAGTCTGAGTAGCATTTGAAATAGCAGAAACCAGGGCCTTAATTTCATCGCTTCTGAGTTCGCTGGTGCGAACATTGGATTGTTGAATAAGGAAAAGGATTTGAGCTTCGGTTACTTCAGAAATGATACGCTGAAACTTGTCTGCGCCGGGTGAAGGTTTAGCCTTTTGAGCATTCAACAGATTTTCTGTGGATACCACACCATCGGCCAGTTTAATTTCGGGGTGATCTTGTGTTTTATTGCCCGTAACTGAATTAATGCGGACAAAAAGCTCTGAGCGTTTCATCTCGGGCTTGTAGTCGAAGGAGGATTTCATGCTGAAGTTACCACCGGCAGCCGTAGGTATAACTTTGTTGTTGCCAACGGCCTTTTCTCCCTGGAAGCTCATCGGTGCTCCCTCGACTTCACCACCTTCGTATTTCAAAACGGGGGTAATAGTAACTATACCCTTAGCCGGAAACATTTTGGCAGGGAAAACACCATCGATGGTTGCATCCACTTTCCCACCTACGGCTTCAAGAACCTGGGGTGTAACTGTAAAATGCTCACGATCTAATGCTAACTTAGAGCCGCATCCCGATAAAATCAACAAAAGGGATACTAGGATTGAAAGTTTAAAGGTTTTGTTCATGGATCAATGTATTATGTTGTTAGTAAAAATTTCAACCCACAAATATACATTTAAAATGAAACATTTAATTGAATCCTTCGGTATTTGGGCAAGAAAATTAACAATTTAACAGATTTTAGTCCTTAAAGCCGTGTGTTTTGGCTATTTACACGCTTCAGAAAACAATTTTTTGCACATATCGCCGCCTGCGCTCGGTTAACTGAATGATATAAAATCCTTTGAAACTTTCAGGAATATACAACGTCATAGTTTCCTGTTCGGTCGAAGTAAAGTGCATCAGACGACCGGCCGGGTCGAAAATGCGAATTTCAAAGGGGCTGCGCCAGCCCGTCGGGAACGAGATATGCAGCAATCTGTCCTGCAAAGAATAATACAGCGGAATTCGTTGACTGAGCGTATCGACAACAAGAGGAGGCTCTACGACAGGGAGCGTGTCTTTCATTACCACAGGCTCGAGCCACAGTGAACTCGAATGAGCTCTGCGGTTCATCGCTGTGAAAAATTCCCAGTCTGTTCCATTGTTTACCCATACGGTATTTTTGGCCGTTCTCTCCTTATGGTAGGCTGAATACAAAGCAAAGCTGTCAATGGCGGCCACCGTTTTGGAAGGATAGACTAAGCGAATAGCCACATAAAAATGTTTACCTACCGACAGAGGGGGATCAAAACAGACATAATTCTCGGCGTTGGCAAAATGCACTTTAGATGTTTCATGGAAATTGCGGTTACGGTATTCGAGATAATAGGGATTCAACTCAACGGAAGCCAAAGTTTCTTCCGGCACAAACCCTCCTTTCATAACGTCTATGTAAACAGGATAGGAGCTACTTTTAACACCCTTCGAAGGCATCAGATACACCCCCTTCAGCATGGAATTGCTATCCTGGCGAAATTCTTCGGCAAAGACTTTATACTCAAAACTGTTGTGCCCGAAAAGAAAACCGTTTTCCGGATTTTCATGCCGTAACCCGGCGATAGAATCCGTAGGTCTGAGATTGGTTATACGCCTGGCCGGATTAAGCTGGTTTGGATCCAGACCGCTTATCGTGAGTGCATCGCTCGAAAGCGGGTCAAGCCAGTGTGCCAATTGGTTAAGGCTATCGCTTTCGTAATCCCAGGCCTTTTGGAAGCGGACAAAAAAATCACCCAACTGATAGGGGCCGCAACCGCTGCTTCCCCCGGAATCGCCTCCGGTCAGAAATCCGATCAGTTGATGGTGTTTGTTCAGCAAGGGGGCTCCCGAAGAGCCGGTCCAGGTGTGTCCCTCCTGCCATTGCCTTACAGACCAGTGGCTGTCGGGATCGAATCCGTCTCCGGGATAAGGCCAGGTAGCATAGGTCAAAGAGTCTGTGGTCTGCGCGTAGCGTTTTCCTTCTCCGTAAGGATGGTGAAGGCAGGCAAAGGGTGACTCGTAACGCGCTGACGTATCCCGGCTCCAGCCGGCCAGATACAAGCGGTAGTCGGGTGGTATTTTTTCCTTCAGTTCCATCAAAAGGTAATCGGTTTCTTCCGAAAAGGCCAGGGCCTGACAACCCGAAAGGGAAAACTCTTCGGAACCCCTGATTTGATGCATGCATCGAGGAGAAAGGTAATTCATAAAGACCACTGTCCTGCCGGCCAATGAGGGATTGTTTTCGAGGCAATGAGCAGCCGTAAGTAAAAGAGGACGTCCGTCGCAGGCTGTATTGTTTACAAAAGTTCCGGTACAATAAGTGGTGCCGTTAAGTATCAACAGGCAAATGCTGCGCCCGATGCTGTCGTACTCTGCCTGACAACTCAACTCGGGCACGCAGGGCAAATTCAATTTATCAAATTTGGTTCCTAAAAGCATCGGGCCACGGTAGTCGTGATTCACTTCGGTGAGACGGAGTCTGCCGGGAAAGGCCGCATCGGCCGGTTCATGATATTCTATCATAATTTCTTCGCCGGAAACCGGAGCAATGGCAAATTCACCACTCTCCTGCATATTGTCCGAAGTGAAAGATCCTAACACTTGTGTCTTATCGGGGTTATACAAATAGAGCCGGGCCCCCGGAGGCACAATATACTCTTCAAAAATCACATTCAAGCTGTAGGCTCCTTCGGAGCGCAAGCCCAGTTTCCATATCTTGGTACCGTCTTCCAGATTAAAGGTAATGCCGGAATTCTCAGGACTCAGATTTACAAACATTTTATGGGCAAAACGCAACGCCCCGTTGGGATTGTGATAAATCGAATCCTCACGAAGCAGAGAGTCTACGTCAAAGGAAGGTAATTCCACCAAATAATCGGCCAGGGCTCGAACATACGCCACTTCCTCTTCCATGGACAAAGGTCTGCCTCCATAAGAACGCTGGGCTTGCAAAGGAGAAAAATCCAAAACAAACAACCAGGAGATTAGACCTGTGATCACCAGAGTTCTCCCATAAGCGATCTTAAGGAAGTTCGTCATTTTTAAAATAATAATGTACCGGCCACCACACAGAGGGCAGACTGACAGCTAAGACGGTGAGCAAAATAAAAAACAAATCGCTTGCCTTAACAAGCACAGGATAGGAACCAACAATAAAATTACCGCTCCCTAGTTTGAGAAGCCCAAAATGTTGCTGAATCAGGCAAAGCAAAACTCCCAGCAAAATGCCCGAAAAAGCTCCCAAAAAAGCGATCATAACGCCTTCGTACAAAAACACTTTACGGATGGTCTTATGATCGGCACCAAGACGCTTAAGAATGCCGGCGTCCTGCTTTTTTTCGAGGATCAACATAGACAGGGAGCCGATCACGTTAAACAGGGCAATAAGCAAAATAAAACACAAAATCAGGTAGGTGATCCATTTTTCTACCCGGTTAATTCGGTAAATATCTGCTTTTTGTTCTTTTAGGTCTTCTACAATAAAATCCGGGCCCAAAAGCTGACGAAAATCCTCTTTTACCCGTTGAAGGTTAGCTCCTTTTTTTAGTTTCAACTCCACGGAACTCAATTCATCGGTATATTCAAACAGTTCTCTGGCAAAATTCAGGGGCACGATAATGATCCGGTCGTCGTATTCGGGTTGGTCAATGCCAAAAGTGGCCGTTAGTAAAATACGCCGGGTTTTAAAGGCCGATGCCGGATTCAGCGGATTCAACGAACCTGTTCTTTTAGGAGCGTAAAGAGTTACAGGATCAATAAAGGAGCTTCCGGTACCCAACAAACTTGCCAGGCCGATGCCAATGCTGGCAAATTGAAAACCCTCTTCTTCGAGAACAAATTTACCGGCATAAATAAGGCTGTCCATATTGGCCAGCTCGGAAAAATTGTCCGAAACGCCTTTGACCAAAGCGCTGGCCTGGCTTCCTTTATATCTGATCAGGGCGTTCTCTTCTAAGCTCTCACAAAAGACAGCCACCTCTTTATGGGCCCGTATAAGGTCAAAATCGGAATTCAGCCTGAAGGTTTTTCCTTCAAAGGCACGAATCTTAAGCTCCGGTTCAAAGTTTTTATACAGACCCGTCAACAAATCCTGAAAACCGTTGAAAACCGAAAGAGTACAAACCATTGCTATAGTGGCCGCCGCAACCCCAAAAACCGAAACCATCGAAATAATATTGATGGCATTGTGTGATTTTTTTGAAAAAAGGTAACGACGGGCAATATGGAATGCAAGATTCATTTTTTGAGCAAATCTTCTATGTTTTGAGCATAATCCAGTGAATCGTCCAGAAAGAAACTCAATTCGGGCATCCTTCTTAGCTGAAAGCGCAACCTTTGGGCCATCTTATAGCGGATGGATTTGGCACTGTTCTGTATGTTGGCGAGCATTTCTTTGCTTTTTTCGGGTGGGAAAAGACTCAGGTAAGCCTTGGCCACACTCAGATCAGGACTGACACGGACCATGCTGACTGTGACCATGGTGCCCGGAAGCGCTGTGGTCTGTTCCCGGAACACTTCGCTCAATTCTTTTTGTATAAGCCGGCTTATTTTATTTTGTCTGATAGTTTCCATCTCTCTGTTTTTATGTGTTTTTATTTTATAAGTAGAACGGTCAACCCGTCTCGGATGGGTAGTATGATTTTTTCTACCCGGGAATCCGCTGCAATATAATCGTTAAAATCTGCAATGGCAAGGCTTTGAGTATCTTTGCAGGAAATTTCCCGCATGGGCTTTCCGTTCCATAAAGTGTTATCAATCAAAATAAAAGTGCCGCTTGGCTGGTGTTGAAGCAATAAGTCATAACAACTTTTGTAGTCTCTTTTGTCAATATCCATATACACCAAATCGAAAGATTCGGTCAGTTTAGGAATTAAATCAAGCGCTTCTCCAAAAAGAAGATCGATCTTTGAGCCCAGTTCCGATCTTGAAAACCAAGTTTTCAGGTGCTCTTCCAGTTCATCGTTGCGGTCTATGCTCAGAATGCGTGAACCTTCGGGTAACCCCTCGGCTAAGCATAACGTGGAATAGCCGGTAAAAGTTCCCAGCTCCAGAACCCTTCGAGGGCGGATCATTTTGCACAACATGGCCAGCACCCGCCCCTGCAAATGACCTGACGACATCCTTGGATTTAAAAAACGTACATATGTCTCTCTTCTGAGTTCCTTCAACAATTCAGGTTCAGGATCAATACGGCTACAAATGTACTTTTCTAAAAGCTCGTCCACTCACCACACAATTATGAAATATATTCTAACAATGCCTCCACAGCCATGCGGTACGATTCCATTCCATAGCCTACAAAGCTGGCAATGCACGCAGCTTCCGTTCTGGAAACATGACGATATTCTTCTCTTTTGTAAATGTCCGAAATATGAACTTCAATTACCGGTGTTTGTATTGCTCTTATGGCGTCACCAATCGCAATGGATGTGTGAGTGTAGCCCGCAGCATTCAAAACGATGCCGTCGTAACTGAACCCGATTTCATGAAGTTTGTCGATGATGGCCCCCTCGTGATTGGATTGAAAGTACTCAAATTCTACCTGAGGATAGTCCTTTCTCAAAATTTCCAAATACGATTCGAAATTTTGTGAGCCGTATATATCCGGTTCTCTTTTTCCAAGGAGATTCAGATTAGGCCCATTGATGATGGCAATTTTCATACGTTTAAAATTTAGCTGTTCCTCTACAATTTATTTACTACTTTTGCCCCGCCTGCCGCGTGTGCGGTTTATTTTCTGCCTGACAAAGGTAAAAAAAATATGACGACAGCTTCCGATTGCATAAGAAAATACCGGGCTTTTCTCAAACTGGAGAAATCTCTGTCAGAAAACACCCTTGCTGCCTATATGAGCGATTTGCAAAAGCTTATGGACTTTAGCGGCGACAAAACCCTGACAGAACTTAAGCACGAGGACTTGGAAGAATTTCTGTGTCATCTGAGAGATCTTGGTATCGGTGCGCGCTCACAAGCCAGAATACTTTCCGGAATCAAATCTTTTTACGGCTTCTTGTTGATCGAAGATTATATTTCGAGCGATCCCACCGAACTCATCGAGACGCCCCGGCTCGGTAAAAAACTGCCCGAGGTGCTCTCCGTAGACGAAATCGACAAACTTTTGGCCAGTATTGACTTGTCGCGTAAAGAAGGCCAACGCAACAAAGCCATGCTGGAAACACTCTACAGCTGCGGCCTCCGGGTTTCGGAGCTAACCGGACTGAAACTCTCGTGCTGTTACTTTAAAGAGGAATATTTACTGGTCGAAGGCAAAGGGAGCAAACAGCGATTAGTGCCCATTTCCCGCAAAGCGATGAAGGAAATCTCGCTTTGGTTAATCGACAGAAATCTGCTGCCTAAACAAAAAAATCAGGAAGATTTTGTATTTTTGAACCGTCGCGGACATAAACTTTCTCGTTCCATGGTTTTTAAAATAATCAAAGAGCAAGCCCTGTTGGCCGGTATCAATAAGAATATCGGGCCTCATACTTTGAGGCATTCCTTTGCCACTCACCTGCTTGAGGGAGGGGCCAATCTGCGCGTAATCCAACAAATGCTCGGACACGAGAACATTCAGACCACCGAGATATATACCCATCTCGACTCTGCCTACTTAAGACAACAACTGATGGAATTCCATCCAAGAAACACTCTATAAAATCCTTTAATTATGAGAATCGTCGTTTTAGCTAAACAAGTACCCGATACCCGCAATGTGGGAAAAGACGCCATGAAAGAGGACGGTACCGTCAACAGAGCCATTTTACCGGCCATTTTCAACCCCGAAGACCTCAACGCACTCGAAATGGCATTGGGCATCAAAGAACAATTCCCGGGCACTACCATTCAAGTACTAACCATGGGCCCTCCCCGGGCGGCCGAATTGATTCGGGAAGCCCTGTACAGAGGGGCAGACGGGGGCATCTTGTTGAGCGACAAAGCCTTTGCAGGAGCCGACACCCTGGCTACCTCTTACGCCCTCTCGAAGGCCATCCAAAAAATGGGACAAGTCGATTTAATCATTGGAGGAAGACAAGCCATCGACGGAGATACTGCACAAGTGGGCCCCCAGGTAGCCGAAAAACTCAACTTATACCAGGTAACCTACGCTGAAGAAATTTTGGAACTCGATCCGAAGAACAAACAAGTGCGAATTAAACGTCGTCTGCCCAGAGGAATCGAAGTGGTGCTTTCGCCCATGCCCGTGCTGATTACGGTAAACGGCTCTGCCAAAGCCTGCAGGCCGCGTAACGCCAAAAGAGTCCTTAAATACAAGTACGCTCTTACAAGATTCGAAACCGAAGAAAATCCTAAATTTAAAGCCCTTTGCGACCAAAGAAGCTATTTAAACATCCCGGTTTGGGACGTGGATTTTATTGAGGCCGATAAAGATCTTTGCGGTTTATCCGGCTCTCCAACCAAGGTTAAAAAAATCGAAAGCGTTGTTTTCCAAGCCAAAGAAAACATGACACTTGAATCGACAGATGCCGAAATCGAGACCTTGATCAAGACTTTGCTTGAAAACCACACTATAGGATAAGTATTACTGCTTTCATTATTGAATCCTATGAACAGAAATGTTTACGTCCGGAGCGTAAAATTTTTCTTCACCGGCTTATTGGCTGCTTTTCTTTTAGCATCCTGCGGCAGCGTTTTTCTTACCGGAAGAAAACAACTGATGTTGGTTTCCGACCAGGAAGTGCTCGCATTAAGCTTGCAACAATATCGCAGTTTTATGGACAGCGCTGAAGTCGTCGTTAATACGGCCGACGCAGAAATGATCAATCGTATCGGCCGCTCAATAGCGGAATCTGTAGAAAATTTTATGACATTCAACGGTAGAGCCCACGAACTGGAAAACATAGACTGGGAATTCAGCCTGGTTAAAGACAACAGCGTCAACGCTTTTGCCATGCCCGGCGGCAAGGTGGTTGTTTTTACCGGTATGCTTCCCGTGGCCGAAAGCGAAGCGCACTTAGCTGTTGTCATTGCACACGAAATCGCCCATGTCATCGCCAAACATTCCACGGAAAGAATCAGTCAACAAATCGCCCTGCAATTCGGCGGGGAAATTGCCGGCGGGCTTTTGGCCAGCTCGTCTGAAACCAAGCGAAGCATTGCCACCACAGTTTTCGGACTGGGAGCCCAGCTGGGAGTAATGATGCCTTACGCCCGCAAACAGGAATACGAGGCCGACGAACTGGGTCTGCTTTTCATGGCAATGGGCGGCTACCATCCTCAGGAGGCTGCTGCTTTTTGGACCAAAATGTCGGCGGCCGGTGGGACTGCAATTCCGGAGTTTTTGAGCACTCACCCAACCGATGCCAAGCGCATAGCCAAAATTCAGCAAAAGATGCCTGATGCTCTGTACTATTACAAAGGGCCGGGCATCATTAACAGAACCACGGCCCCTATAGTCAAAGACACTAAGGTTTTGTAAATCCTACTTAGTCTTTTTATGCAGAAGTTTACCCGGAAGCAATTGGTTCAGGGGTAGGTCTTTTTTAGTCAATACCAGAAGGAAAATCAGCAGAAGCGCCGTTCTGAAAAGTAATTTCAGCCACAAAGGCTCAACAGGCAGAAGCATCCCCAGAGCATACAGGCCGGCGGTAAGCAGTAAATATCTTCCGGCCGATTTCAGATCATAGCGGATGGGGTAATACTTTTGCCCCAACCACCAGGAAATCACCATCATAAGAAAGAAACAGACGAAAGAAACCCAAGCTGCCGCCATATAGCCGTAGCGGGGTACAAAAAGAATGTTTCCCAAAACGGTAATGAAAGCGCCAAACATGGAAATATAAGCACCCCATTGGGTTCGGTCGGTCAGCTTATACCAGAGAGAAAGATTGAAAAAGACTCCCTGAAACAGATAGCACATCAAAACAATGGGGACTACCTTCAAGCCCTCGTGATAATCGGAGCTGATAATGTATTTGAAAATGTCGAGGTAAAACATTATCCCCAGGAAAATAAGAAAAGCAAAAATGATGTAATACTTCATTGCTTCGGCATACGCGCGTCGATTATCGTCGTCTCGGTGTTTGGCAAAAATATAGGGTTCGTAGGCATAACGAAAAGCCTGAGTAAACATCATCATAACCACGGCTATTTTATAACAAGCTCCGTAAATACCCAATTGAGCCCTGGCGTATTGCTGGTCTTCGAACAAATGAGTAAAAATAATCTTATCGAAGGTCTGGTTCATGATACCGGCAATTCCAAGCAAAAGCAGGGGCAGTGAATAGCCAAGCATTTTCCTCAGTAAAACCGGATTGAAGTCGAATTTTACTTTGACAAAATAGGGCAGTAAGGCCAGCAGTGTTATGCCCGTAGAGAATAAATTGGATACAAAAACGTAACCCACCCCGTAATCGGGCTTGTAAAACCAATCGATCAAAGCTGGATTCCACCGGTAAATTTTTGGACAGAGCCAAATAAAAAACAGGTTGAAAAAGATATTGGTGAGTATCATCAATAACTTGATCGAGGCGAAACGCAAAGCCTTATTTTTGTAACGTAAATAAGCAAAGGGAATAGAGCAAAAGGCATCGGCGGCCACAACAACAACCAGCATCCCTATAAATTCAGGGTGCTTTTCATAGCCCATGCCGGCCGAAATCTGAGGTAAAAAAATCAAAGAAACCGCCACAAAAAGCAGGGAGGTCAATCCCAACATGCTCAGACTGGTGGAATAAACCTGGGTCGACTTATACTTGTCGTTGTTTATGAAGCGGAAAAATCCGGTTTCCATGCCGTAGGTCAGAATCACCAAGGCTAAAGCCGTCCACCCGTATAGCTCGGTGACCATGCCGTAATCGCCGGTTTCTTTGAGTGTGTAGGAGTAAAAGGGAACCAGCAGCCAATTCAAGAATTTTCCGACGATACTGCTTAAGCCATATATTGCAGTGTCCTTGGCCAACGATTTGATTCCTGTCATTCCGTCTTAAAACAAACGTTGAAAATCTCCCTGGTAATTGCGGCCTAAATGCCTCCAAGCCAATTCGGTAACCTCTCTTCCCCTGGGTGTACGTTTTAGGAAACCTTCTTGAATCAAAAAAGGTTCATACACCTCTTCCAATGTGCCGGGATCCTCGCCTAGAGCCGTTGCAATAGTGGTCAGGCCCACCGGCCCACCCTGGAATTTATCGATAATGGTGGTCAGGATTCTGTTGTCGATTTCATCCAGGCCGTGAGTATCAATATTCAGGGCCAATAAGGCATATTTGGTAATATTCAAGTCGATCTTTCCGTTGCCTTTTACTTGGGCAAAATCGCGAATACGTCGCAGCAAGGCGTTAGCTACGCGGGGCGTGCCCCTGCTTCGCCGGGCGATTTCGAAGGCAGCTTCGGTACTGCAGGGCACGTCGAGTATTCGGGCCGACCTTGATATTATGCCGGACAAAACCTCAACCTGGTAGTACTCCAAATGACAATTAATGCCGAAACGAGCCCTCAGGGGAGCAGTAAGCAGACCGCTGCGAGTGGTGGCCCCAATCATGGTAAATGGATTGATGTCCAACTGTATTGACCTTGCGCTAGGGCCTTTGTCTATCATAATGTCGATGCGGTAATCCTCCATGGCCGAATACAGGTATTCTTCGACCACAGGGCTCAAGCGATGGATTTCGTCGATGAACAGAACATCGTTGGGTTCCAGGGCAGTCAACACTCCGGCCAAATCGCCCGGCTTATCCAACACAGGGCCCGAAGTGGATTTGAAACCCACACCCAATTCGTTGGCAATTATATTGGACAAAGTCGTTTTGCCCAATCCCGGAGGGCCATGCAACAAAACGTGATCCATGGATTCATTGCGCATCGAAGCGGCAGAAACAAAAATCTTGAGGTTCTCTACCACTTTTTCTTGTCCTCGAAAATCGGCAAAACTGAGCGGACGAAGGACTTTTTCGAAATCCTGTTCGCTTTCGTTCAGCCTGGGGCTGCGTATGTCAAACTGATCGTCCATGTTGTGATGTGAGGCTCAAAGATACACGCATTCGGGGAATTTAGAAAGAGCGGGGAGAAGAATTTTTGGGCTGCGCCCAAGAATAAGCGTTCCAATTGATCGATAGCTCCCCGAAGAGACTTACGCTATGTTTTTGGGCTACGCCCAAGAATATAGCTTCGCTCGGCAATAGCCAAAATATTTTTGGCTATTGCTCTCATGGGGATATTTTTGGGCTACGCCCAAGAATATAGCTTCGCTCGGCAATAGCCAAAATAAATTTTGGCTATTGCTCTCACTTACGCTATATTTGCCCACATAAAAGGAAGTGTATGGTGCTCAATTATATTTGGGTAGGTTTTTTCGTTGTTGCTTTTGTTTTTGCTCTGATTCAAAGCTTGTTCTTTAACGATTACGCGGTTTTTGAACGAATCATGAACAGCAGTTTTGATATGGCAAAATTCGCTGTTATGGATATCTGCCTCCCTTTGGTGGGCATTATGTCTTTGTGGCTGGGCTTTATGAACATAGGCGAAAAAGCGGGGGCTATTCGTTTTTTATCCCGTATAGTGGGACCTTTCTTTTCAAAACTGTTCCCCGGGGTACCCAAGGATCATCCGGTCAACGGTGAATTATTGATGAATTTTTCGGCTAATATGTTAGGGTTGGACAATGCCGCCACTCCACTGGGCTTAAAAGCGATGCAAAGCCTGCAGGAGTTGAATCCCCACAAGGAGTCTGCCTCCAACGCTCAAATTATGTTTTTGGCCTTGAACACCTCGGGGCTCACCATTATTCCTATCAGCATAATTGCCCAACGAGCCATACTCGGCGCAGCAAACCCGACGGATGTATTTGTTCCCATTATTATTGCCACCTATGTGTCTACTCTGACGGCCATACTTTACGTGGGTTTTCGCCAGCGCCTGTCGCTGTTCAACAAAACGGTGGTAGCCTGGCTGGGAGGTATCAGCCTGTTGCTTGCAGCCCTGGTGTTTTGGTTCACGCAAATGGACAAAGAAAGCATGAGAACAGCCTCCAGCCTGCTGAGTAACGGCACTTTGCTGGGTATTATCATTTTGTTCATGGCCGGTGGTTTATACAAAAAAATAAACATCTGGGAAAGCTTTATCGACGGTGCCAAAAACGGTTTCAAAACCTCTGTGAAAATCATCCCTTATCTGGTGGGTATGCTCGTAGGAATCGGAGTTTTAAGAGCATCGGGTGCCTTGGATTTTCTTACAGACGGCATCGCCTGGCTTTTCAACGGCCTGCGCATCAATACCGATTTTGTGGATGCGCTACCTACAGCTTTGATGAAACCATTGAGCGGAAGTGGCGCCAGGGCCATGATGATAGAGGCAATGAAAATGGAAGGGGCCGATTCCTTCGTAGGCCGGCTGGCTTGTGTATTTCAGGGATCGACCGATACTACCTTTTACATCATTGCGCTGTATTTCGGATCGGTGGGTATAAAACGCACACGCTATGCTGTATCGGCCGGATTGATCGCTGATCTTGCAGGCATCATAGCTTCCATCTTGCTGGCTTATCTGTTTTTTCATAGATAAACTTACTTATGATTCAATTTCACCGGGAAGACGTTGCCATGCCGGAACTGGATAAAAACATGATCTGCGCCTGGGTAGAAGAAGTGGCCGCCGGTTACGGCAAGAAAACCGGTCAAATCAATTACATTTTTTGCTCCGAAAATAAAATAGCTGAAATTAATATGCGATATCTTAACCACGATTATTTTACCGATATCATCGGTTTCGATTATAGTTCAGGGGAAAGCATTTCGGGGGATTTATTTATTTCTCCCTTGACTATCGCATCCAACGCCGAGCTTTTAAAACAGCCTTTTCAACGGGAACTGCACAGAGTTTTAATTCACGGCATTTTACATCTTTGCGGCTTCGATGACAAATCGACAAATCAACAAGCAATTATGCGCGAGGAAGAAAACAAAGCACTCGAATTGCTTTATATCATAGACAAGGAACAAGGATCCTGAAATGAATTTTCACCATGAACTTTTCGTACGACATAATAGTAGTTGGAGCAGGTCACGCCGGCTGTGAAGCCGCCACTGCTGCCGCCAACATGGGCTCCAAAACCCTGTTGATTACTATGGATATGAACAAAATTGCCCAGATGAGCTGCAACCCTGCCATGGGAGGAATAGCCAAAGGCCAGATTATCAGAGAAATAGATGCGCTTGGAGGCTATACAGGCATCGTTAGCGACAAAACAGCCATTCAGTTTCGGATGCTCAATAGATCCAAAGGCCCTGCCATGTGGAGTCCACGCTCACAAAACGACCGGCAGCAATTTATTCAGGCATGGCGACAAGTTGTAGAAAATACCGACAATCTATTCCTTTGGCAGGATACGGTTAATGAATTATTGATAGAAAATGGTACCGTAAAAGGGGTAAAAACGGAACTCAACGTAATTTTCAGAGCCAAAAGTGTCATACTTACCAACGGTACTTTTCTAAACGGATTGATACACATCGGACAAAATCAAATTAAAGGAGGCCGGATTTCAGAAAGAGCCTCCGTTGGTTTAACTGAACAACTGAGAGAACTGGGATTCAGCTACGGCAGAATGAAAACCGGCACTCCGGTGCGTGTGGACGCAAGAACGGTAGATTTTAGCAAGCTAAGCGAACAAAAGGGGGAAAACGATTTTCATAAATTTTCTTACCTCGACTTCACACCAAGGAAACTAAAACAACGCAGCTGTTGGATCTGCTTTACTAACGAGCGTGTACACGAACTTCTGAGAGAAGACCTGGAACTCTCGCCCATGTACAACGGACAAATTCAAAGCATAGGGCCCCGCTATTGCCCCAGTATTGAAACCAAAATCGTTAATTTCAGCGATAGGGATCAACACCAGATGTTTTTGGAGCCGGAAGGAGAGGATACCCAGGAATACTACCTGAATGGTTTTTCCTCTTCCCTGCCCTTGGAAACCCAACTAAAAGCGCTTAGGGAAGTTTCCGGCTTTGAACAAGTCCATATTTACCGTCCGGGCTATGCCATAGAATACGACTACTTTGATCCGGTCCAACTCAAAGCCACTCTGGAGACCAAGTTGATCCCCGGTTTATTTTTTGCCGGCCAGATCAACGGCACCACCGGCTACGAGGAAGCAGCCGGTCAAGGCTTGGTGGCTGGAGTCAACGCACATATTTTTTGCCACGGAGGCCAAGAATTCGTATTAAACAGAGACGAAGCCTATATTGGCGTTCTTATTGACGATTTAATCAACAAGGGGGTAGACGAACCCTACCGCATGTTTACTTCCAGAGCCGAGTACCGCATATTGTTAAGACAAGACGATGCCGACGCTCGTCTAACTGAAAAATCGTATGCCCTGGGGCTGGCTACAACCGAACGCCTGAATCTTTGGAAAGAAAAACAAAAAGAAATTGAGAGCCTGCTGCAGTTTGCCCGGCAGTATTCCATTAAGGCTAAATATATAAACACCGCCTTGGAGAGTCTCGATACAGCTCCCCTTAAGCAAGGAGTCCGCCTGAGCGATCTGATTTTGCGCCCACAATTGTCTTTTGATATTTTGCAAGAACATATTCCCGCACTCAAAAGAAGAATTGAGCAGATCCCCAATCGCCGGGACGAAATAGTCGAAGCGGCCGAAATCCAAATCAAGTACCAGGGTTATATTGAACGCGAACAGTTACAGGCAGAAAAAACGCAAAGGCTCGACAATATTCGAATCAAAGATAAATTCGACTATTTAAGCATACATTCCCTATCGTTCGAAGCAAGACAAAAATTAGATAAAATACAGCCCGAGACTTTAGGTCAGGCCAGCCGTATTCCGGGAATCTCTCCCAGCGACATCAGTATTTTGCTGGTTTTGCTGGGGAGATAAGCCCGATTTGTTCCACGTGAAACATTTAAGCCGATGCAAACGCCTTCGTCACATATAAACCAAATATTAAGCGGGCTGCCCGAACTCCCCGGCATTTATCAGTACTTGGGAGAAGAGGGCCGCATCATTTATGTGGGCAAGGCAAAGAATTTAAAAAAAAGAGTCCTCTCGTATTTTAATAAGAATCACAACGATTCTCCAAAAACGGCCATTTTAGTCAAAAGGATCAGAGATATTCGCTATACTGTGGTCGAAAACGAACAAGACGCTCTTTTGCTCGAAAACAACCTGATAAAAGAACACCAACCCAGGTACAATGTTTTGCTGAAAGACGACAAAACTTACCCCAGTATTTGCATCAAAAACGAATGTTTCCCCAGAGTTTTCCAGACTCGAAGAATCCTAAAAGACGGGTCAGAGTATTTTGGTCCGTACAGTTCTGTACCCATGGTCAAAGCCATTCTGGATTTAATTGGCAAACTACATCCATTACGAAGCTGTTCACTGGATTTATCTGAGAAAAAAATCTCGTCGGGGAAATATCGAGTTTGCCTCGATTACCATATCAAAAAATGCCAGGGTCCCTGTGTTGGGCTACAGTCCGAAGCCGATTACAACAAAAACATTGATGAGATTCGGCATATTCTCAAAGGCAACCTTGAAACAGTGGAGGAGATATTAAAAAAGGAAATCAAAGAACATGCAGAAGCTTTACGATTTGAAGAGGCACAGAACTGTAAAAACAAAATGGAGTTGTTGGATTCATACCGCAGTAAATCTTATATAGTAAATTCCAACATACGCGAATTAGATGTCTTTAGCTGGGATGAAACAGAGAATGCTGCCTTTATAAATTACCTTCACGTTCATAATGGCTGTATTGTACAGACTTACACCTTTGAATACAGGAAAAAAATAGAAGAGGACAAAGAATCTCTGCTTGCAAGTGGTATTTATGAGATGCGGAGTCGGTTCAAAAGCGAAAGTAAGGAAGTTGTGGTGCCCTTTATTCCCTCGATGGAATTGGATAATGTTAAATTTCATGTCCCCAAGCGGGGTGATCGGAAAAAGCTGCTTGATTTATCAAAAAACAACGTTCGTCAATATAAGATGGATCTGCTCAAACAAGAAGAAAAATTAAATCCGGAACAACGAAGCACCCGAATATTACAAACGCTAAAAAAAGACCTGCAGCTTTCAGAACTTCCCGTTCACATCGAATGTTTTGATAATTCAAATATTCAGGGCAGCAGCCCTGTGGCTTCTTGTGTTGTTTTTAAAAAGGGGAAAGCATCAAAAAAGGATTACAGGCATTTTAATATTAAAACTGTTCCCGGAATAGATGATTTTGCATCAATGAAAGAAATCATTACTCGCAGGTATATGCGCCAGGCCAGAGAAGAACAAGGGATACCACAATTGGTCATTGTGGACGGCGGAAAGGGGCAATTGAGTTCAGCAGTGGAGGCTCATAGACACATCATTGAGCTTTGTAAAAAAGAAAACATCGACGAAAAAATTCTTAGTAAAATACAATCAATCAGACTAATTGGCATTGCAAAACGACTTGAAGAAATTTACTTTCCAAACGATCCTACTCCGTTATATTTGAACAAAAATTCAGAAAGTTTGAAATTAATACAACAAATAAGGGATGAAGCACATCGTTTTGGAATAACTTTTCACCGTAAACTCAGAAGCAAAGTTCAGATAAAATCGGAACTTGATGAAATTCCAGGCATTGGTAAAGTCACAAAAAATCTGTTACTGGAGCATTTCAAAAGTTTGAAAAAAATACGGGAAGCCGATAGGAATGAATTGGAAAAAATAGTGGGAAAGTCTAAAGCCAATAGCATAATAAATTACTTTAAATCTGAATGAAAACAGTTGTACAAAGAGTAAGAAGGGCCTCTGTTTCTGTAAATAAACAACTATGTGGTAGTATCGACAAGGGCTTGCTTGTATTAATCGGAATTGAAGATAACGATGGGCCAGATGACCTGATCTGGATGGCAGAAAAAATTTGTCATCTTAGGATCTTCAACGATGAAAAGGGAGTTATGAATCTTTCCATCATGCAAGATGGAGGTCGGTTATTGGTTGTAAGCCAGTTTACTTTGTGCGCAAACACACAAAAGGGACATCGGCCTTCGTATATCAAGGCGGCTAAACCCGAGAAAGCAAAAGCAATGTATGAAGATTTCTGTTCCTTTTGCGAAAAAATATTAAACAAAAAAACCGAACAGGGAATTTTTGGCGCCCATATGTTGGTTGAACTTGTCAACGATGGCCCGGTAACTATTTTGCTAGATTCTAAAAACAAATAATAATGACTTTGAAGGATGCACAAATTCAGGTGGACGCCTGGATTAAACAATACGGGGTCCGTTACTTCAACGAATTGACCAATATGGCCTTATTGTGCGAAGAAGTGGGAGAAGTTGCCAGAATCATTGCCCGGGAGTATGGCGAACAATCTAAAAAACCGAACGAAAACACAGCGAAACTTAGCGATGAATTGGCCGATGTCTTGTGGGTTTTGATTTGTCTGGCTAATCAAACCGGAATTGATTTAGAACAAGCCTTTGCTGAAAACATAAAGAAAAAAAACCTACGAGACAAAAGCAGACATCAGGAAAACAAAAAATTATATGCGTAGAAGGAGGCCTTATAACCTCCTGATTTTGAGCAGATAATGTTGTGGGTTGTGAGTTTAAATACAGCGATTCGCCGCATATTCCAAGCATAAATTCAAGGAGTCTTTAGCATCTGATGGAGGAAATTCAGCGAGTATTTTTTCGGCTTTCTGTTTATATTCTTCCATTTTTTTTGATAAGTAATCCAAACCTCCTGACTCGATGGCAAAGCGGTACATACGACGAACATTGTACTTTGTAAAATGACGTTTAGCCATAATTTCGCGATATGGACGGGATTTCTTTTCATCGCTATGTCCCAGGGCATAGATTAAGGGTAACGTTACTTTTCCCTCTTTTAAATCGTTCGCAACCGGTTTTCCGGGTATTTCTCCGGATTGACCGGGTAAAATATAGTCGAATGAATCGTCTTTTAGTTGAAAAATAATACCCAAATACTCTCCAAACAAGGCCAACCGGTTGATCGCTTCCGGTTTTGCAGAAGAAGCCATGGCTCCTGCTTTTGCACAAAAGGCAAAAAGCTGAGCCGTTTTTTTATTAATTATATCAAAGTAAATTGCTTCTGTAGGATTTTGCTGCTGACTAACATGAAGTTGTACTAACTCGCCATCGGCCAGACTGGCTCCCAACTTTCCAATTTCTGTTATAATATCCAGTCGACCCGTTAGGGCGGCAATTTCAATTACTTTGGTTAAATAATAATCGCCTGATAAAATGGCCACCTTATTTTTCCAAATGGCATTTATAGAGTTCTTTGATCTGCGTTGGTAAGTTTCATCTATCACATCATCGTGTAAGAGGCTGGCAGTGTGCAAAATTTGCAAAGATGCAGCAATATTGATCGAAGTCTGTTCTATCGGACCAAACATTGCCGATGAAAGCAAAAGTATAGTCGGACGTATTTCTTTTCCAAGCGATCCGTTCAAATACTGTACTACTTCCGACAATATAGGGTTTTCAGGCTCCAGGGCTTTCTTGTATGTTTCCTGATAGAGAAGAAACTCCTTCTGGATGGGCCGTCGAATCAGGTCAATCATAGTTAATTAATTAAGCTGCAAATTTAAGGATAATTCCTGTCATTCACATAAGCGCTGTTTAAAAACAAGTTTCCTGTTTTAAGCTATTTCATGCTATATTTTATACCTTTACAGGCCAATTTCTTCATTTTTACTATGTCAACATCGAAAAGACTTTTTTTACTCGACGCTTATGCATTGATTTACAGGTCGTATTATGCATTTATTAAAAATCCTCGTATCAATTCAAAGGGTGAAAACACCTCTGCGATTTTTGGTTTTATTAACACCCTTGAGGATCTGCTCAAAAGAGAAAACCCATCGCATCTGGCGGTGGCATTCGATCCTCCCGGTCCTACTTTCAGGCATACGGCCTTCGAGGCCTATAAAGCGCAGCGCGAAAAAACACCGGAGACCATCATCTGGTCTATCCCCTACATAAAAGAAATACTAAAGGCCTATCGTATCCCAATCCTCGAAGTAGAGGGTTTTGAAGCCGACGATGTTATAGGCACCTTATCGCTCAAGGCTGAAAAAGAAGGCTTTGAGACCTATATGATGACCCCGGACAAAGATTTCGGACAGTTGGTTTCAAAACACTCATTTATATACAGGCCACGCTACGGATCCTCGGAATTTGAAGTGATGGGCATAGAAGAAGTGAATAAAAAATTCGGTCTGAAACACCCCTGTCAGATTATCGACCTCTTGAGCCTGATGGGCGATACATCCGACAACATTCCGGGCTGTCCGGGTATCGGCATAGTGACCGCCCAAAAATTAATCGCTGAATTCGGAGATATTGACACTTTGCTTAATAACACCGACAAATTGAAAGGCTCGGTTAAAGAAAAAGTGGAGAATAATCGGGAACAAATTCTTTTTTCCCGTTTTCTGGCTACCATCAAACGGGACGTCCCCATCGAATTTGTCGAAGAAGAATTTAGGATGGTGCCACGCGACGAAAAAAAAATAATGAACATTTTTGAGCAGTTGGAATTTCGGACGCTTATGAAAAGAATCAGCGCCAGCAATTCTTACGCTGGCTCTGAAAAAAAACCGGCAGGTCACCCCGAGGGAGAAAAAAAATTATTTACTCCGATTTTTGTGGAAGCTTCCCAACCGGGAGCAAGCAAAAAAAAACCTGCCGGATTAAATTTACAAACTTCACTTTGGGACGAACAGGGTAATGCTGTTGGTCCTTCGTCATTACCAACAAAAATCAAGACTCAGCAAAATATTGTGGGAAACGACTTGTTTTCGAACAATTTGTCGGCAATAAATCCAGACGAGTCTACAGATTCGTTGCCAGAATCGATTCTCAGCAGCTTAAAAAACACAGCTCACCATTACCATATTCTTGATAATGAGAAGGATATTGGGGTTTTTATGAAAGAATTTTCCGAGTCGGATTTTTTTGCTTTTAGCACAAAAAAACAGGGAACAGAGGCAATGAATGCTCAGCTGACCGGAATTGCCTTTTCAAAAGAAAAAAACAAAGCCTACTACCTGCCCTGCCCCGACAACAGAAAAAAATGCAAGGAATTGTTGAATTCTTTCAAGCCGCTTTTTGAAAACAAGCGCAGCCTTAAAATTGGCTACGATTTAAAGAACGAAATATTGCTCTTGCGCAATTATGAACTTTTATTGGCGGGGCCCCTTTTCGACATCCTTATTGCGCATTATCTTATTCAACCCGAATTAAGACACGATCTTGATTTTTTGTCCAAAAGCTACCTCAACTACCAATGCCTTATCAAAGAGGGTTTGCCGGAGCTAAAAGCGAAAAAACAGGGTGAGTCGCAAGATCTGAATGCGGAACAGAGCCTCAGGGTGGAACAGGACCTCGAGGTGGAACAAAGTCTTAGCGCGAAACAGAATCTCAGCGCGGAACAGGATCTGAATGTGAAGATGGCGGCCGAGTTCATTTGCGAGCAGGCAGATCTGTATTTGCAACTCAAAAGCAAGCTGGAAACGGAGATAGAACAAGAGGGGCTAAACAACTTGTATTACGAAATTGAAGCGCCACTCATCTATGTGCTCGCTGACATGGAAAACAGCGGAGTGTATATAGATACAGAAGCACTCAAAAGCTCTTCGGTGCTGCTTACCGAAGAATTGAACGGTATTGAGCAAGAAATTTACGATCTGGCAGGGACTACTTTTAATGTCAACTCTGCCAAGCAGGTCGGGGATGTGTTGTTCGAACGCTTGCGTATTGTGGAGAAAGCAAAACGCACTAAAACAGGCCAGTATTCCACCTCCGAAGAAGTATTGGAAACCTTGAGAAGCAAACATCCTATTGTAAGTAAAATATTGAGCTACCGGGGTTTAAAAAAGCTACTCAGCACCTACATCGATGCCCTACCCCTGCTCATCAACCCCAAAACAGGAAAAATCCATACCAGTTTTAACCAGGCCGTAACAGCCACCGGCAGACTGAGTTCCAGCAATCCCAACCTGCAAAACATCCCCATTCGCGACGATAAGGGAAGAGAAATTCGCAGAGCTTTTTCGGCTGGTCCCGGAGAGTTCTTTTTGTCGGCCGACTATTCCCAGATTGAATTGCGCGTAATGGCCCACCTGAGCGAAGACGAGAATATGATAGAGGCTTTCAGACTGGACCAGGACATTCACGCGGCCACGGCAGCCAGGATATTTAAGCTTCCCATAGAGGACGTCGATCAGGATATGCGCCGTAAGGCCAAAACCGCCAATTTCGGGATTATATACGGTATTTCAACCTTCGGTCTGGCAGAAAGAATGGGTGTTTCACGTGCAGAAGCCAAAAAGTTGATCGAAGACTATTTTGAAACCTATCCCAAAATCAAGGCCTATATGGATGATTCTGTGCAGATGGCCCGTGAAAACAATTGGGTAGAAACGGTCTTTCATCGCAAACGTTACCTGCCCGACATACAATCTCGCAATGCCGTTGTCAGGTCCTATGCCGAACGGAACGCCATCAATGCGCCTATTCAAGGCACGGCCGCCGACCTGATCAAAATTGCCATGGTCAAAATCTATCAGGCCTTTGAATCGGCTCAGCTAAAGACAAAAATGATTCTGCAAGTGCACGACGAACTCGATTTCATCGTGCCCGAGGAAGAACTGGAACAAGTTAAAAAAATAATTATTTACGAAATGGAAAATGCGGCTTCGTTCAAAGTGCCCATCAAGGCCGAAATTGGCGTGGGTAAAAATTGGCTTGAAGCGCATTGATGTTTTTTGTACTTTCGCGACCTCTTTTACTTCGAATTTATGGCACTTCAATGCGGCATTATAGGGTTGCCCAACGTGGGTAAATCCACTCTCTTCAATTGTCTGTCCAATACTAAAGCTCAGGCGGCCAATTTTCCCTTTTGTACTATTGAACCCAACGTTGGTGTTATCACAGTACCCGATGAACGTTTGAACGAACTGGCCAAATTGGTCAATCCCAAGCGAGTAGTACCCACTACCGTCGAGATTGTCGATATTGCCGGACTGGTCAAAGGAGCCAGCAAAGGAGAAGGCCTGGGAAACAAATTTCTGGGCAATATTCGCCAAACCGATGCCATCATACACGTGCTACGCTGCTTCGACGACAGCAATATTGCTCACGTAAACGGAGCAATAGATCCCGTCAGGGACAAGGAAATCATCGACTACGAATTGCAAATCAAAGACCTGGAAACCATCGACAGTCGCATCAACAAAGTTCAGAAGCAAGCCCAGACCGGAGGCGACAAGCAAGCCAAAGTAGCTTACGAAGTGCTACTGCGTTACAAGCTGGCGCTGGAACAGGGCAAGTCGGCCCGCACAGTACAATTCGACACCAAAGACGAGCAAAAAATTGCCCACGACCTGTTTTTGTTGACCAACAAACCTGTGCTTTACCTCTGTAACGTTGACGAAGCATCCATCCTCAAAGGCAATCGCTATGTGGATATGGTCCGCGAGGCCATTCAAGAAGAAGGCTCGGAACTGCTGGTGGTGGCCGCTAAAATTGAATCGGAAATTGCCGAATTCGAAGACGCCGAAGAACGTGGCTTATTTTTGCAAGAGCTGGGACTAAAGGAATCCGGCGTGAACCGCCTGATTAAAGCTGCTTATAAATTGTTGAACCTTAGTGTGTTTTTAACCGCCGGTCCTCTCGAAGTCCGGGCCTGGCCTTTTAAGACCGGCAGCAAAGCTCCTGTCTGCGCAGGTATAGTCCATAGTGATTTTGAAAAAGGTTTTATTCGTGCAGAAGTCATCAAATACGAGGATTTTATCCGCTTTGGATCGGAACAGGCCGTAAAAGAGGCCGGCAAAATGCACGTAGAAGGCAAAGACTACGTAGTGCAAGACGGCGATGTTATATATTTCCGTTTCAATGTATAGGCTTATTATCCCCTGCCCTTGACTATCTTTTTTATCTCGTTTAATTTATTGAGTGCCTCAATAGGAGTCAGGTTGTTTATATCCACTTTGAGAATTTCGTCCCTTACCTGCGAAAGTACCGGATCGTCCAACTGAAAGAAACTCAACTGCAAACCCTCCCGGGTTTCGGCTAGTCTGGAAACCGGCTTAGCCGGCACTTTCCCCTGTTGGCTTGTTTCGAATTCCTGCAGTATTTGATTGGCTCTGTTCACTATACTGGGCGGCATACCGGCCATCTTGGCCACATGTATACCAAAGCTGTGTTCGCTGCCGCCGCGACGCATTTTACGAAGAAAAATCACCTTATTGTCTGCTTCTTTTACCGAAATGTGGTAATTGCGGATGCGAGGAAAGGTTTTTTCCATCTCGTTCAATTCGTGATAATGGGTAGCAAAGAGTGTTTTTGCCCTGGCTTTGGGCTGTTCGTGAATGTATTCCACTATAGCCCATGCTATGGAAATGCCGTCGTAGGTGCTGGTTCCCCGACCTAATTCATCGAAAAGCACCAGGCTGCGCGGGGTAATGTTGTTCAAAATATCGGCGGCTTCGAGCATTTCTACCATAAAAGTAGATTCGCCCAGCGAAAGATTATCGGAGGCCCCTACCCTGGTGAAAACCTTGTCGACCAATCCTATTTGAGCTTCGTCTGCCGGGACAAAACAACCCGTCTGTGCCATAATTACAATCAGGGCTGTCTGTCGTATCAAGGCCGATTTTCCGGCCATATTCGGACCGGTTATAATTAGAATCTGCTCGCTTTTGTTGTCCATAAACACGTCGTTACTTATGTAAATTTCACCATCGGGCAGTTGTTTTTCGATGACGGGATGGCGTCCGGCTTTAATATTGATTTCGTCGGAATCGCTTAATTGAGGTTTATGGTAATTGTTTAGGCTCGAAACTTCGGCAAAAGAAAGCAAACAATCGAGTTGGGAAAGCTGGACGGCATTGTTTTGAATAATGCTTACAAAACTGACTAAATCCAGGACCAGGGCATTGAAAATATCGCTTTCTATCTGAGATATGCGCTCTTCGGCTCCGAGGATTTTTTCTTCGTATTCTTTAAGCTCCGGGGTAATATACCGTTCTGCACTGACTAATGTTTGCTTGCGTATCCAGTTTTCGGGCACTTTGTCCTTGTGCACGTTGCGTACCTCCATATAGTAGCCGAACACATTATTAAAACTGACTTTTAAACTGCTTATGCCAGTTTTTTGACTTTCTCTTTCCTGCAGTCTTTGTAGGTATTCTTTGCCCGATGTAGACAAATTTCGTAATTGGTCCAGTTCTTCATTTACTCCGGCACGTATTACCTCGCCCCGGTTCAGGGCTATGGGAGGATTTTCGACCAGTTCGGTTGTAATGCGCAGACAGAGGTCCTCACAAGTGTCCACAGCCTGAATCATCGACATCAATGGCGGTGTGATTTCCAAAGACTGAGAATTGAGATACTGCTTAATGTCGGCCACCGACATCAAGGCGTTTTTCAGATGCACGACTTCTCTGGGTGAGACTCTACCCACAGCCACTTTGGACACTATACGTTCCAGGTCGCCTACCAGACTCAGACGCTCTTTTACATATTGATGAATTTCTTTATTGTTCATGAAAAATTCCACCACCTCTTGTCTGGCTTCAATTGCTTTTATGTCTTTCAGAGGAAATAATACCCAGCGTCTCAGCTGGCGTTTTCCCATGGGTGTGCAGGTTTTGTCCAGAATTTCCAGCAGGCTTTTGCCTTCCTGATTGATGGTATTGCATAATTCAAGATTACGTATAGTATACCGGTCTAAACGTACATAATTATCTTCGTCAATACGGGAAATTTGCTGTATATGTCCCAATTGTAGGTGTTGGGTCATATCCATATAATAAAGCACCGATGCCGAGGCTATTATGGCTAAAGGCATGTTTTGAATACCAAAACCCTTAAGACTAACAGTTTGAAATTGCTTCAATAAGCGCCTTTGTGCAGAATCGTCGGTATAAACCCAATCTTCCATCTCAAAGCTGGGACCATTGTAATGAAAAGTATCTTGAAAGAGAGAGCGTTTGCTTCGTTCGTACAAAATTTCTTTGGGATTGAAAGAACTCAATAATTTGTCAACGTACTCAAAACTGCCTTCAGCTGTAATAAATTCGCCGGTTGATATATCCAAGAAGGCCACACCTGCTCTTTTTTGATCCAGATGTAAAGCCGCCAGAAAATTGTTTTCACCGTGATCCAATACGGCGTCGTTGGTAGAAACTCCGGGTGTTACTAATTCAGTAACACCCCTTTTAACCAAGGTTTTAGTCTTTTTAGGATCTTCGAGTTGATCACAAATAGCCACTCTTTTGCCTGCCTTTACCAATTTAGGCAAATAAGTATCCAATGCATGAAATGGAAAACCGGCCATTTCAATTTTTCCTGTCTTACCGGCAGTTTTGAAGGTGAGGGCTATATTAAGTATTTCGGCGGCCAGTATAGCATCTTTTCCATAGGTTTCGTAAAAATCACCCACTCTAAACAATAAAACAGCATCAGGGTATTTAGCCTTGATACTAAAATACTGTTTCATCAGGGGTGTATTGGAAATATTGTTTGACACGGACTCTGGTTGTTTCGATGCAATTGCAAAAATACGATATCTGTCGAAATCTTGTCAATAATTATGGATAGCTTTTGATAAATAAATTTTGTTTTATCAAAAATCGTCCGGGTAATCGAATTGCTCAATTTTGCAAATTATAAATCCTTTATTTATAAATTAGTTTTCAACAAACAAAATTTGGTTTTGAACAACGTCTGTTTTTGACAGGTAAAATAACAAGATCGGGCTTATTATGTTGATAAATCTATTATTTGATTTAAGTTCAATTATTTACATTGTTAATAAGTATTTGATTAGATCTTTATAACTTCGCTCTATTGTTAATAAGATTATTTCAATTAAATTATTGACACTATCAACAGACTATAATCATTTATTATTTTATTTTAAAATTCAAATTTCAAATTTATAATAGTATTAGTGTTGACAAATAAGTTTTCTACTTTATCAAAAGCAGAAAATTACTGCAAAAGTTCGCGTTGATATTCAGTTCGAGTATCATATTTCTTAAAACCATGATTAGATAACTGAATTTGAGAGTTTAAGCGAAATGGGCAACTGAAAGATATAAAATACATTGTATCCATATAAGATTTTTGATAAAACCAAGCGGAAGTTAGTAAAAACAGTTACTTTTGTGTGTAAAGAAATGTTTATACAAGCCATGAATTATCAACTTGTTCTCGACAAAACACTGGAAGAAATTAAAGCTGAAAATAAAAAACCAACTCTTTTGCTTCATGTATGCTGCGCACCTTGTAGTACCTATGTGTTGGAATATTTAAGCGATTATTTTACGATTGCACTTTATTATTACAATCCCAATATATTTCCTAAAGAAGAATACGATAAACGCCTTTGGACATTAGTAAAATTTGTTCAGGAATTAAAATCCAAAATTCGTCCAATCATTGAAGAAGCAAATTACGAACCTTCCGAATTTTACCGGAAAATAAAAGGTTTAGAAAACGAAAAAGAGGGAGGAGGTCGATGCAAAATATGTTATGCTTTACGCTTGGAGGAAGCTGCCCGTAAAGCGGCCGAAAAATCCCTGGACTATTTTACTACAACATTAAGTATCAGTCCTTTGAAAAATGCACAACTTATTAATGACTTAGGGGCACTATACGAAAATAAATACGGTGTTCATTATTTATATGCCGATTTCAAAAAGAAAGAAGGCTACAAACGATCTATCGAATTATCAAAACAATACGGTTTATACAGACAAGATTATTGTGGTTGTGAGTTTTCCATGAAAAATAAAAGAAAAAATGAAACAGATTAACAAAATTGCTTTCATTCTCCTCGTTGCCATTGTAGCTGTAGCTTGCGGGAATAGAACAGACAAGAAATTTGAAAAAGACCTGAGTGACTATTCCGGCATTATTTCTGCCATCAGCTCCGGAGCGATAAGACGGGCAGATCCTATCGTTGTGGTATTTACCAAAGACATAGTCGAAAAGGAATTGATGGGAAAAAACCTTGAACAAAATCCTTTCGTCTTTAAGCCTGAAATCAAAGGAAAGTGTAGTTGGAAATCACCTAATACTTTGGTTTTTAAACCCGAAAAACCCTTAAATTGGAATACAAATTATGAGGCAAGCTTGAATTTGGAATATTTGCTGAAGTTACCTGAAAAGCTGGATAAAAAATTGAATTTCAGTTTTTTTACTGCAAAAAAGCAACTTAAGTTATCTTACGATGAGTTACGACTGGACGAGGGAGGTAATTATTTTCTGGAGGTATATATCAACACATCAGACCGTTTTGATTCCCATGAGATAGAGCAGAGTCTGATTGTCGGGTATCCGCATGAACCACCAAGCTTGGAATGGGAACATAATCCCGAAACATTCAGCCACACTTTAAGTATACGAAACATAGTAAGAGCGGAAGGAAACAGCGAATTAGTACTGAATATTAAACCAATAGATAATAGCTACAAACCTTCGATCAATCAATATTCTTTTACGATACCGGGAACAGATGTTTTTATGCTTAGCTCGGTGAAGGTAAAAGAAAGCCCCGATCAGGTACTTGAAATCGTTTTTTCGGACCTGCTTAATCAGCAGCAGGATTTAAGAGGATTGGTCTCCCTGGACGAACAAAAGAGTGTTAAGTATACCATCGATAACAACGTCCTTAAAATCTATCCTTCCAATACCTTGTCGGGGGAGTTTACTCTGAATATATCCCGTTCGGTCGAAAATAAACAGGGAAAAACACTTCAAAAAAATTACAGCCAAATAATCAATTTCGGACGTATAAAGCCGGCCATACGCTTGTTGGGCAAAGGGGTCATCATGCCTCAGAGTCAAGGCCTGATTCTACCTTTTTCTGCAGTAGGACTCAAGGCGGTTGATCTTCGTGTTATCCAGATTTTTCCCAACAATATAGTGGCTTTCTTCCAAGACAACAATATCGATGAGACTTATAAATGGGGACTCAACAGAGTGGGAAGAACCATTGTTACCAAAAAAATATCTCTCGAGGACAAAGGGGCCGAAGATTTGACCAACTGGAATGCTTTCAGCCTGGATCTGGCTTCTTTTATCGATGTGGAGCCCGGATCAATCTATAATGTAGAATTGGGCTTTAGAAAAGCTTATTCGCTCTACGAGGAACAGGCTTCCGAAGAAACGGATCATTATCTGTCTATAGATGAGGAAATGTTGTTTCCAAGTCAGAGTTATGAAAATACTTATTACAACTACTATTACGATTGGCGTAACTACGAAAATCCGGCCAGTCAGGCGTATTTCTCGCCTAATCGTTTTGTCAACCGTAATGTATTTTGTTCCGATCTGGCATTGATAGCCAAGATGGACGCTAAGGGACAGATGTCGATTTACGTGAGTAATTTGATGACCACAGCCTCCGAAGCCGGAGTACAATTAAGTGTATACGATTATCAGAATCAGCTCCTGACCCGGGCTCAGACCGACGGACAGGGTTATTTCCGTTTTACTCCCGAAAGAGCTCCCTTTGTGCTGTTTGCTCAAAAAGGCAATCAATATGCTTACTTGAAGCTGGACAACAGCAGCGCTATTCCTGTGGCCAATTTTGATATAGACGGTATTAAAGCGGAAAAGGGTATTAAGGCTTTTTTCTATGCCGAGCGCGATGTTTGGCGGCCGGGCGATAGCATATACCTGCATTTAATACTCGAAGACCGGGAACAACAATTGCCCGAAGGGCATCCCATAAATATGGAAATCTACAATCCCCGGGGGCAATTTGTAAAAAAAATACTGACCCTGCGGGATGAACGCTGTATTTATCCCTTCTATTTTGCGACAAGCAAAGACGATCCTACCGGCAACTGGAAAGTAGTGGTTAAAGCCGGTACCCATATTTTTCAGCGCGGCATACAAGTGGAAAGCATAAAACCTAACCGCCTGAAAATTGAACTGGAAATCAGCGAAGATGTATTGAGTAAATCCGAAACAAGCTGGGCAAAACTCAAAGCCTCCTGGTTGCACGGTACGCCGGCAGCCAATATGAAAGCTCAGGTGAGCGCCGTATTGCATCCCCATACACCCACATTTGAAAAATACAAGGATTTCGATTTTTCTACCCCTTATCCTCGTCAATCCAGCAAAGAATTCACTTTGTTCGACGGCCAGCTCGACTACAAAGGAGAAGCTTCCGTAACTATGTCTTTTGGTCCTGGTAGGGACTTTGAAGGTTATATGCAGGCCAGAATCAGCACCAAAGTGTACGAGGGCGGCGGTTTCAGTATCAATCAACGCAGTATTCCTTTTATTGCCAGCGAACATTTTGTCGGCCTTAAAATGAATTATTCCTATCCATCGTGGAAAAAACTGGACAATGATAAAAACCACCGGGTCGAAGTAGTGAGTGTTGACGAAAAGGGCAACCCGGCGGACCTGAGCAATATAGAAGTTAAGCTATACGACCTGGACTACCATTGGTGGTATCAAGGCAACAGTAACCTGTTGGCTTCCTACGCCGGCCAAACTTATCATAAACCGGTTTACAGCACAAAAATCAGCACCAGTAAGGGAAAAGGCAGTTTCGAACTGAGCAACAATTCGCAGCGCTATGGTTGTTATTTATTGTTGGTTACAGCCCCGGACGGGCATACCTGCGGCCAGCAAATCTATTTCGGTCTGCCCTGGGGTAGCGGCATACAAAAAGGCGACGCTCAAGTGTTGGCTTTGGTTGCTGAGCGCGATCAATATAAGACCGGAGAAACAGCCAGTCTCAGTTTTCCGGCAAGCAAGGATGCCCGGGCGCTGGTTACGCTGGAAAACGGCAGAGGCATCCTGCATCAGGAATGGCTGGACAATCTGGAGGCTATGAACGAATACCGTTTTGTTACTACGCCCGACATGGCGCCCAATGTTTATGTAAACATTATGCTGATACAGGCCTATGCGCAAACAGCCAACGATCTGCCTATAAGGCTTTTTGGGCTAACTTCGTTCAGAGTCGAAGATGAGCAGACTCGATTGCATCCGGTACTGGACATTCCCGATGAGCTCCGCCCCGAAAAAGAATATACCATCCGGGTAAGCGAAAGCAACAAACAAGCCATGGATTATACCATAGCGTTGGTGGACGAAGGTTTGCTGGATCTGACAAATTTCAGCACTCCCGATCCCTGGGCTCATTTCTACGCCAAAGAAGCCCTGGGAACCAAAACTTATGATATGTACAATGAGGTGTTGGGTTCATTCGGCAGCCGGCTGGAAAGCATGTACGCCATAGGAGGCTCCGATCAGGAAATAGATTACTCCAAGAAAAAAGCCGACCGTTTTGTCCCCATCGTAGAAGTCTTGGGCCCTTTCAAACTACCGGCTGGGAAAAAAGCCGAGCATAAAATACAGCTCAAACCCTACGCAGGCTCTGTCCGGGCCATGCTGATTGCTGCCGGCCGGGGTCGTTACGGGAGCATGGAAAAAAGCATCCGGGTCAGCGAACCTTTGATGTTGTATGCCAGTTTACCCAGAACCCTGGCCTTAGGCGAGAAAGCCGATTTGCCCCTTACGGTCTTTGCCATGGATGAATCCATAAAAAAAGTCGAGATACGTTTTGAAACGGAAGGCAGACTCCAGGGTTCTGCAGATACCCTGATTCTTTTTGATGCTCCCGGCCAACAGGATGTCTTTTTCGATCTTAAAGCAGCCGGGGAAGCCGGTTTGGGCATCATAAAGCTTAGCGCAGTATCCGGCAGAGAAAAAACGCAACAGAGCATAGAGCTGGATGTTATGCACAACAATCCTCCCAGTACGGAACAAGTCTTTAAAATGCTGCCCGCAGGCGAAAGCTGGCAAGCGAATTTGTCTGCTTTGGGTGTACCCGGAACCAATAAGGCCAGACTCGAAATTTCGTCGGTATTGCCACTAAACTTAGAGTATCAGTTGAGTTTCCTCAACCAATACCCTCACCAATGTGCCGAGCAGGTTGTATCGGCTGTTTTCCCCTTGATTTATGTGCAGAAACTGCTGGATTTGAGCGCTGAAAAACGCAAGGAATATGAACAGAACATAAAAGATTGTATCGATCGACTTCCCCGTTATCAAAGCATGGACAGAGGTTTTGCCTTCTGGCCCGGACGGTCGGCGGGCGAGCTGTGGCTGACTTCCTACCTGACTTATTTTATGCTCGAGGCCGAAAAAGCAGCTTATTTAATACCCTCCAATTTAAAGAGAGCCGGCCTTGACTACCTTGCAAACGGGGTACGCCGCTACCGGGAATATTTACCCGACTACAAGGCCCAGATTCAAGCCTATGCATTGTTTGTTCTTGCCAGGGCCGGTGAACCCGAGGTGGCAGCTATGAACCGGCTGATGAAGGCCGATTGCCTGAACAACCAGGGGAAATGGCTGCTGGCTTCTGCTTATGCTGCCTCTGGGATGAAAGAGGCCGCTTATAAACTGATAGACCTGCGCGACACCGAACCGGGCACCGTCAGCGTTTATACTTACGGCTCCGTTTTGCGTGACCGCTGTTATTTGTTGCAAAGCCTGATGCTGTTGGGAGAGTGGGAACAGGCCGCCCCGCTGGCTCTTAAAATAGCCACGGATTTCAACAGAACAGGCCGGCACAGTACGCAAACCACCGGTTTTGTTCTTTCCGTGTTGTCGGAATTTTGCCTGTTAACCTCAGCGACTTCCGAAGCGGAGACAGAATTGTATGTAAACGGGAAGCCGCTACTAACCCAATCTTCCGGAGCCTTTACCTTGGTGGATCTATCCCATGGCCGGGATCTTGAACTGGACTTGCGCTTGGTGAACAAGGGTAAAGGCACTGTCTTTGCCAGCCTTTTCAACCAGGGCGTCAAAGCAGGGATGGATGCCTCGGAACAGGAAAAGGGATTGGCCCTTGAAATCAGCTATATGGACCAAGAAGGTAAAAAGCTGAATGTCAGCAAACTAAAACAGGGAACTAATTTCATCGTTCAGTTGCGCATCAGCAACAAGACGGCTTTTGCTGTCGATAACCTGGCTTTGACCCAAATGATACCCGCCGGCTGGGAAATAATCAACGAGAGGCTTTTTGGTACCGGGTCGGCAAGTGAGGATCAAAATAACTACGATTACAGGGATATTCGCGACGACAGGGTCCATACTTATTTTTCGCTGGGAGCCGGCAAAACAAAGGTGTTCACCCTGGAACTGAATGCCTCCTATTGTGGTGACTTTATTCTGGCTCCGGTGCTGTGCGAAGCCATGTACGACCAAGCTTATTATGCCAGAAAAGGCGGGGCTAAGGTAAAAGTAGAACGCTAAAACCGGGCAAACTCATAAGGAATGTGTTTCAAAAACCAAAGCTCAAAAGGAACAAAGCGGCTGAAAATACTTACCGGCTTGTTCCTGCTGCTTGTTGTATTGTTTTTGCTGATTCCTCTTCCCAAATTCAAGTATCCCTGCTCTACTGTGGTCTATGCCGCCAATCAGGAGCTGTTGGGTGCAAGAATAGCCGCTGACGGGCAGTGGCGCTTTAGCCCCGAGGGAGAAATCCCCGACAATTACGTCAAGGCTCTGATTCTTTACGAGGATAAATATTTTTATTATCATCCGGGCGTCAATCCGGTTTCGCTGGGCAGGGCGCTTGTTCAAAATCTCAAAGCCGGACGCATCGTAAGTGGCGGAAGTACCCTGAGTATGCAGGTGGCCAGAATGTCTCGCAATAATCCCCCCAGAACCCTGAGCGGGAAATGCCTAGAGATTCTGATGGCTTTGAAACTCGAATTGTGTTATTCCAAAGATAAAATATTGGCTCTTTACGCCGGGGTGGCTCCTTTCGGCGGCAATGTGGTGGGTATCACAGCTGCTTCCTGGCGTTATTTTAACCGTCCGCCTCAAAAGTTGTCCTGGGCCGAAGCAGCAACCTTGGCCGTTTTGCCTAATGCTCCCGCTCTGATCCATCCCGGCAGAAACGCAGCCGAATTGAAACAAAAAAGGGATGCTTTGCTCGGGCAGCTTTATCAAAAAAAACACATTGACAGTCTTAGTTATCAGTTGGCTTTGGCCGAATCACTGCCGCAGGCACCTATACCCTTGCCCGGTTTGGCCCTGCATGTAGTGGAAAAAGCCCATAAACAGTTTCCGGGCCAAAATGTCTATACAAGCATAGATTATCCGCTACAGGAAAAATGCATCGCTTTGCTGGAACAGCGGAGCAAAGAACTGGAGCAAAGCGAAATCCATAATTTGGCTGCCCTGGTCTGCGATGTAAAGCAAAACAGTATTCTGGCCTATGCGGGCAACATCAGCGCGGTGGCTCAACTCGATGTTTTTGTGGATATCGTGCAGACCCCACGCAGCAGCGGAAGCATTCTTAAGCCATTTTTGTACGCCTCGATGCTGCATCAGGGAGAAATTCTCCCTAATACTCTTATTGCCGATGTTCCGGTGAATTTTTCGGGTTTCAGCCCCAAAAATTTTGATCTTAACTACCAGGGGGCAGTTCCGGCTTCTGAGGCCTTGAGCCAATCCCTCAATGTGCCGGCTGTGGAAATGTTACATCAGTTTGGAGAAGCTCGTTTTCTCGATGTTCTGAAAAACCTGGGTTTCACCACTTTTGTTTATCCGTCCCAGCATTATGGTTTGTCGCTGATTCTGGGCGGAGGAGAATGCAATCTGCTCGAATTGGCCGGGGCCTATGCTTCTTTGGCAAGGGTACTAAACCGCTTTGGATCAGTTCAGGAATATTCGTCGGAAGATTACCGTCCTTTACGACTTTTCAGAGAAAATAATCCCGACAAAAAGAACGGTACAAAGGCATTTCAAGAGGCAAATATCAGTCGCTTTTGGCCGGAAATATTCCCTAATAAAAGGAAGAAAGCTGTTAGTAAAGGCCGAAAGTCCGCCTCCGAAAACGAGGAATCTTTGCCTTTACTGTCGGCATCCTCCATATGGTGCACCATGGAAGCTTTGCGACAAGTAAATCGTCCCCGAGAACGTAGCGGCTGGAAGCATTTTGAAAGCAGCCGGCGGATTGCCTGGAAAACCGGAACCAGTTTTGGTTTACGCGACGCATGGGCCCTTGGAACTACTCCCGAACACGTAGTAGCCGTATGGGCGGGCAATGCCGACGGTGAGGGGCGTCCCGGGCTTACAGGCTTGAGAGCGGCCGCTCCCGCCCTGTTTGATCTTTTTGATTTATTACCGCAGAGCGGAGCTTGGTTTGAACAGCCCGACAGCGAGATGAACCTGGAAGAAATATGTATGGAAAGTGGCTGTAAAGCATCGGTTTATTGTACTAGAAAAGCCTTGCAAATGGTTCCTGCATCAGGCTTAAAGACGGGACTTTGTCCTTATCACCGGCTGGTACATGTATCCAAAGACGGAAAATTCAGGGTGAATGCCTCCTGCTATCCGCTTGAACTTATCCGCAGTGATTCAATCTTTGTGTTACCGCCGGCTATGGAGTGGTTTTACCGCAAAACTCACCCGTCTTACCGGGGCCTGCCTCCTCTTATGGAAAGCTGTGGTGAAGAAAAAGAATACAAGCAGATGGAAATATTGTATCCCCGTAATCCATACAGTTTGTATATCCCCAGAGAGCTTGACGGAAGTCCGGGCAAGTTGGTAATCGAAGTGGTACACCGCAAAGCAGATGTCCTTTTGTTTTGGCATCTCGACGACGAGTGGATAGGCAATACCCGCAGGATACACCAAATGAGCATCAGCCCTGCGCCCGGGAATCATACACTTAGTATTTACGATCAGCAGGGCAACAATCTGATTCAACATTTAAGAATACAGGCCGGCAGAGTCGAGAGGTAAGCTCTTTAATTTTGTTGCCTGATCATGTCGGGCAGAATCTTTTGCTGCATCATCCATTCTATCATCAGGATGCGCCAGACATGGTGATAGCGGAAGTTCTCCTTGTAGCCCCAGCCGTGGCCCCCTTCGGGGAAAATATACATAGCAGCGGGGACCTTATGGTTTTTTAGCGCTGCATAAAAATCAAGGCTGTTTTGCGGTATTACTCCTTTGTCGTCGTCGCTGAGCAGCAGCAAGGTTGGCGGTGTTTCAGCGCTTACCTTAAGTTCGTTGGAATACTCCAACATTTGTTCTTTCGTTGGGTTGTCACCCAATAGGTTGCGTTTGGAACCGACGTGTGTGACACCCTCTTTCATGGAAATAACCGGATAGAAGAGGATCATATAATCCGGCCTGCTGCTTTGACGGGCGATGGGATCTTCGGCTTCGGGATTGCCGTAATCGAAGTGAGTACCTGCGGTCGAAGCCAGATGGCCGCCCGCCGAAAAGCCGGAAATACCTATTTTGGATGGGTTGATTCCCCATTCTTCGGCCTTGCTTCGCACTATTCTGATGGCCTGCAAGGCGTCTTTCGAAGGTATGAAATCGTGTCCGTTGGGCAAACGGTATTTCAGGATTATGGCGGTAATGCCGTTTTCGTTGAGCCAGCCGGTCAGCTGAAAGCCTTCGTGTCCGGCAGCCTGCCGGGCGTAGCCTCCTCCCGGACAAATAATCAGGGCCGCACCCGTATTTTTGTCGGGATTAGCTTTGAAAACCGACATGGCTGGAACACTGACGTTGGAAAAATAATTGTTTTCGTTGATTTCTTCGGCAGTAATGCCGTTACTTTCGGGAACTCCATCCGGCCATAAAGGCAGGTCTATTCTCTCTTGTGCGAAGGCAGCCAAAGCTGTCCACAGAAAAAAACATAGTATGATCGGTTGTTTTTTCATGATTTAAATGAGTTAAGATCAGAGCAAATATAAAGGATTCTGCCAGAATTTTAAAGACTCGGTGTAAAAAACTACTTTTGTGCTCCAATTCCGGAAAAGAATGAAAGTTGTCTATAACGTGCTGGGAGTTTTGTTTTTGGCCTTGGCGATACTGGGTGTTTTTTTGCCGCTTTTACCAACCACGCCTTTTTTGTTGCTGAGCGCTTCTCTTTTCTATAAGGGTTCCGATCGTTATTACCGCTGGCTGATGCAACATCCCTGTTTAGGGTGCTATATAGAAAATTACAGAAAGCATAAGGCGATTCCTTTGGGCACCAAAATATTCTCGGTTGTTTTGTTGTGGATAAGCATCCTGATTGCAGTTCTTTTTTTTCTGGAAATTTGTTGGCTTAAAATTTTATTACTCTTGATCGCTCTGGGGGTCAGCGTGCATATTTTATCGTTTAAAACGTTGGATATAAACAGTTCCAAACGGCAAAAAGCCGGCACTTATGCCTGGGATAAAATCAGAGAAAAAACAAATCCGAACAATAACCGTAAAAGGGGGAGGAGTCGGTAATTAAACATTCCGGGGATAATCCTCAAGCATTTTGGCGGCTTCGCAGAGCTGATCGTACCAGTCCTGTCCGAATTTACGGATTAAGGGCTCCCTGAGAAAGCGATAAATCGGCAAACCTAAAGTTTTTCCTTTGGCCAGGGCGGGAACACAGACATGCCATTGTTGGTAATTGAGAGCAACGACTCCGGAAGTCAGTTTAGAAAGTCTTATGGGGTAGAGGTGGCAGGAGATGGGTTTGATAAATGAGCTTTTACCTTCTCTCCAGGCCTTTTCAAGAGCACAATAACAAACGCCCTTTTCATCGTAATAAGTAAAGACACAATCTTTACCGTCTACGATGGAAGTAACGGTTTCGCCCGAAGCATCCTTGTAACAAACTCCCTGTTCGTTAATGAGTTGACGGGCGCGGGGCGAAAGTTCGTCCCATACTGCGGGTAGAGCCTTTTCCAGTTCGGCAATTTCGTCTTCTTCCAGCGGAGCACCCGACACCCCTTCCACACAACACCTGCCTTTGCATTTGTTCAGGTCGCAGCAAAACGTTTGATTGATTATATCGAGGCTGACGATGGTTTTATCAATTTGTAGCATGCTCCGTAATTAGTCGTGTATAAGACAGCGTCCGGTCATTTCCGCAGGCTGTTTTATGCCCAGGATGTGGCAGAGCGAGGGCGCCACATCGGCCAGTATGCCATCGCTGACTTTGGCTGAACTATTCCGGCTTATGTACACAAAAGGAACCGGATTCAGAGAATGGGCCGTGTTGGGAGAACCGTCGGGATTCAAGGCATTGTCGGCGTTGCCGTGATCGGCAATTATGATTACTTCGTAGTCTTTGCTTTTGGCTGCTTCAACAACCTTTTTAATATTGGCGTCCACAGCTACGACGGCGGCCTGAATGGCTGAATAGACTCCCGTGTGGCCGACCATATCGCCATTGGCATAGTTTACGACAATCAGATCGTATTTTTCGGTTTCTATGGCTTGCTTCAGCGCGTCACCCACTTCGTTAACGCTCATTTCGGGTTTCAGGTCGTAGGTGGCCACTTTGGGCGATGGAATCAGTATGCGGTCTTCGTTTTCGAATTCTTTTTCGCGTCCGCCCGAGAAAAAGAAGGTTACATGAGCGTACTTTTCGGTTTCTGCTATACGCAGTTGTTTTTTGCCGGCTTTTGCCACAATTTCACCCAGGGTATTGTCGACGTTTTCCTTATCGAAAAGTACGTTTATGCCCTTGAAGGTGGCATCGTAAGGGGTCATGGTGTAGTATTCCAGGCAGAGCGTCTGCATACCGTGTTGTGGCATGTCTTCCTGGGTCAGTACTATAGTGAGCTCTCTGGCTCTATCGTTGCGGAAATTGAAAAAGAGCACCACGTCGCCGTCCTGAATGGTGGCCAGAGGTTGGCCTTGAGCATCCGTATGAACAATGGGTTTTATGAATTCATCGGTTACTCCCTGATCGTACGATGCCTGAACAGCCTGAACCATGTCTTGTGCTTTCACTCCTTTGCCCTTTACCAGCAAATCGTAGGCTTCTTTGATGCGCTCCCAGCGTTTGTCCCTGTCCATGGCATAGTAACGGCCCACAATAGAGGCTATGGCCCCTGTGTTTCGATCCAGGTGCTTTTGCAGAGCGGCTATGAACGACTTACCGCTTTTGGGGTCGGTGTCCCGGCCGTCCATAAAGCAATGCACAAAGGATTTCTTTATGTCGTAAAGCTTGGAGATTTCAATAAGCTTAAACAAATGATCGAGCGAGCTGTGTACGCCGCCGTCTGAAACCAGGCCCAGAAAGTGGATTTGCTTGCCCGATTGTTTTGCGTAACCGTAGGCTGCCTTGATGCCGGGATTTTCGAGAATGCTGTTGTCGCGGCAGGAAATATTGATTTTTACCAAATCCTGGTAAACCACTCTGCCGGCTCCGATGTTGAGATGTCCCACTTCGGAATTGCCCATTTGACCGTCGGGTAAACCCACGTTTTCGCCCGATGCCTGAAGTTGCGAGTTCGGATAGTTTTTTATCAGATAGTCCCAGTAAGGAGTAGGGGTGTTGTATATAACGTCTTCTTTCCCACGGCTGCCTATACCCCAACCGTCGAGAATCATCAGCATTGCTTTCTTGCTCATAAATAATCATGTAAAAATATTGGGCGCAAAGGTAAGCAATTCGGCTGAATTATCTTTTTGTTTTAGTGCTTTTTATAGCTTGGCGAATCATTTTATGGTTGGCCGTTACAGCCATTTCTACCCGGCGGTTTATTTTACGGCCTTCCGGGCTTTCGTTCGAAATAACGGGCACCATAAACCCTCGTCCTTCGGCTGTGATATGACTGCGTTTCATGCCCTTTGACGCCAGAATTCTTTTTATGTTTTTGGCTCTTTTGTCCGATAAGGAAAGCGCTATGAATTCTGAACTGCTGTTGTCGGTATGGACCAGGATATACAATCTGGTGTTTGGAAAATCTTGCAGGGATGTTGCAAGTACTTCTAAAGTTTCGATGGAAGAATCATTTACATACTGAAGGCCTTGTTTAAAAAGCCGGTCGGAGTCAAAAACCAGCAAAAGGCCTTCTTCGGGTTGGCGAATCATCACAGAATCGCCTATTTGTTCGCTTAGCATGATTTTTAGGATCTCCATTTGTGAGGCAATCCACCGGCCGGCTTCTCCCTCGATGCTCGAATTTACAATGTATTCGGCAGCGGTGTTTTGGAGGATGTCTTCGGGATTCCTTTCAGCAAATTCTTTTTTTACAATATTCGAAATGGTAGAGCAAGAGCAGAACAATGTAAAACAGCTCCAAAATATCAAAAGGGGATAAAAAACGCTTTTCATACAATATTTCGGATCAAAGTCCGCGCAAAAGTATATTTTTTAGCCTCCAGATTAAAATAATCTGCGTTTTTTTTGCAAATCACTTGATATTGTGTAATTTTGCGGCCGTTAGGATACAGGCGAGGGGGACAAAAGTTCCCCTCATTTTTTACTTAACACAAAAGGATGATTAGTAAAGAGATTATCAATCAGTACATTGAAGAGTGGATTAATAACAAGCCCTTTTTTTTGGTTGACCTCAATATCGGCCCCGATTTTAGTATTGTCATAGAAATTGAATCTATTCAAGGCAATGTAAGTATAGGCGATTGCGCAGAGTTGAGCAGGCATATAGAGTCCCGTCTGAGCAATGAGGATCTGGATTTTGCCCTGAAAGTTTCTTCGGCAGGCATAGGCCAACCCTTTAAAGTATTTAGGCAATATCAAAAGCACATAAACAAGGAGGTTGAGGTTCGTCTAAAAAACGGACAAAAGTTTTCAGGTACGTTATTAAGCTGTGACGAGGACAAATTTACTGTCAACGTTATGCGAAGAATAAAGCCCGAGGGTGCCAAAAGGCCCAAAATTGTTGAGCAGCAAGAGTGCTATTTGCAAGCGGAAACGGCCTCCGTATGTTCCAAAATAATGTTCTGATAAATACGAGAGAATTAATTAGATATTTCAACACAATGTCGATAACAATGGCAAAAACAGAAGAACGAATCAATCTGGTCGAAATTTTTTCGGAATTCAAAGAGTCTAAAAACATAGACCGTTCTACAATGATAAATGTGATTGTAGAATCTTTTCGTGGAGTCATAGCAAAACTGTTTGGCTCTGACGAACATTACGATGTTATTATCAACCCCGACAGCGGGGACTTTGAAATTTGGCACAATCGCGAAATAGTAGAAGACGACCAGGTGGAGGATCCCGAACACCAAATCAGCCTGACAGAAGCCCGTAAAATAGAAAGCGATTACGAAGTAGGTGAGGAAGTTACCGACCAGGTACATTTCAGTGCCTTCGGACGTCGCGCCATTTTGAATTTGCGGCAAACCCTGGCTTCAAAAATCATGGAATTACAAAAGGAAAGCCTCTACAACCGTTTCATTGAACAAGTGGGACAATTGATAAGTGCCGAAGTCTACCAGATTTGGAAAAAAGAAATTCTGCTTTTGGACGATGAAAATAATGAACTGATTCTACCCAAGAGTGAGCAGATACCCAGCGATTTTTACCGTAAGGGAGAAACGGTTCGTGCCGTCATAGAGCGCGTTGAAAACAAGACTAACAATCCCAAAGCTGTTGACCCCAAGATAATTTTGTCGCGTACCTCTCCTGTTTTTCTTGAGAGGCTTTTTGAATTGGAAGTTCCCGAAATCCACGACGGGCTCATTACCATCAAAAGGGTAGCCCGCATTCCGGGAGAAAGAGCAAAAATCGCCGTGGAGTCTTACGATGAACGTATTGATCCGGTCGGAGCCTGTGTGGGTGTGAAAGGCTCCAGAATTC